>Ga0255347_1007183_pt1 | contig 11717 bp, 10 predicted proteins | sample wastewater_treat_2_FD_192479 | JGI IMG/M metagenome (GOLD analysis project Ga0255347, IMG submission 192479) | Wastewater microbial communities from Lulu Island WWTP, Vancouver, Canada - plant24 | ecosystem: Engineered > WWTP > Wastewater > Unclassified | place: Canada: Vancouver, British...
ACTTTTTATTCCGGAGCACTCCCAGGACCGGTTCAACCCCCGGCTGGAACCCGAGGTCGGTGATGCTCAGCATATCCCCGTTCCCGGGGTAATGCGAGATGAACTCCAGGATCCCGGGAAATTTTCCGACAGAGCAGAAGATAGTAGTAATATCGCCGTACCGCATCCGGTGGATGGCATCGCACCCGACCGCATCGAGGTCGTTGTGGGTGAGGTGCAGGATACCTGGCACCCTCTCCCCGATGATGACTGAAAGGTCTTCCTCGCGGTTCCGGGGGGGCCGCCGCCACGGGGGGAATCTCACCGGATACACCGCCGGGAGAGCGAATAATGGGTGCTATGACAGGAATCCATGCGTGAAAACAGATCATTTATTAGTTGAGAGATTCTAATATTGTTTCCCTGCCTCAGTAGCTCAGTTTGGGAGAGCGCCAGACTGAAGATCTGGTTGTCCCCGGTTCAAATCCGGGCTGAGGCATCCGGAAACTTGGTTCAAATCACGGGCGCAAACTTTTTGCATATTCTTTTAACGCTTTTTTATGGAATCTTCCACGGTAGCCACTACCGTATGGGCCGAAGTTGCAGCTTCGCACCGTTTCTCATGCATCAAACCTGAGTACGGCAGCCATGCAATCGATGCTGCATTGGTTAAGGCCAGCTCGTCAAACAGGATGCCGACTTGATAAAAGAGTTCATCGCCGAGCGGAAGGTCGCTGCGAATATCGGCACAAGCCGGGCGAACAAGTTCACCTACATCCTGGTCGGTTGGAGGAGATTCATCGGTCCGTATCACGAGCTCTCGATCGCGGATGTCTATACCGGCATCGACACGATGAAGAATGGCCTTACCCAGAAGGGCACACCATTCAAGCAGAATACGAAGCATGATAGGGTCCGGATCTTCCGGCAGTTCCTGCTCTGGATGATCGAAAACGAATATTCTACCCTGCCTGAACGGAAAGTCCGTCGCATCCAGGTCCCCACGAAGGACACGATGACCCACAAAGCCGCGGATCTCATAACTTCCGAAGAGGTGAAGGGGATTCTTGCGGCCTGCCGATGGAGCCGTGACCGTGCACTGATAGGCATGCTTTACGAAGGAGGCTTCAGGATAGGCGAGCTCGCCCAGATGAAATGGAGTGATCTTTCCTTCGATAGTACCGGGATAGTCGTTAATGTCAACTTCAAGACGGGAATTCCTCGATATGTCCGGATCATCTTGGCGAAGGGTTACCTCTCGCAATGGCGGGCCGATTATCCAGGTTCACCAGAAGGTGATGCATTAGTCTTTCTCAACGAGCTACGGCGGCCATTGACGAATGGAGGAGTCATTAAACAACTCCGTAGAATCTGTGATCGCGCCGGGATTTCTAAGCATGTCACCCCACATCTTTTCCGGCACTCCCGGATTACCCACCTCATCAACGAAGGGGTATCTGAAAGTGTAATCAAGATGATTATGTGGGGCTCGGTACACACGACGATGTTCAAGGTCTATGCCCACCTGACCGGGACCGATATCGATGAAGAACTCCTCCGGGTGTACGGGATCCAGAGAGAAACCGAAGAAAAACGTGTCCCGAAACTCGAGCCGCGGGTCTGCCCGAATTGCCGTTCACTCATGCCACCGGTGGCTGATTATTGTGCACTTTGTGGGGAGTCGCTCTTGACCACACATTCAGCCCGTGAAGAGGAGATCCAGAAATTCGTGAGGGAACATAAGAAAGAGTTGTTAGAATACCTGGACAAAGCGCCGGCACCGATTAAAACTTAATAATCTTCAACCGGTATCAATACCCTCTTTTAGTATTTCGCTGAATTGAGTGTAATCGTCGGTGGAATTTTGATATGGGCAGGAGAAAAAAGGACGCAACAATAACAACGTCAGGACCTGACGCTCCGAAGAAAAGATCACAATCTAAAGTAACCAAGGAACCATCGTTTCTCATTTCTTTCAATCCATACGAGAATCTTCCTCCGGATGAAAAAGCCCAGGCAACGAAGTTGATCGAAAAGGGAGAATGGAAATTAGCAAGAACCCACGAAGACAAAGCTCGTGACTTCCTGCGGTATTGCCTGGTAAAGGACTGCCTGAAGAACGAGTTTATCAAAAATATCGTCGATAATGTCATGACGAAATATCAGAAGACTAATCCAGACGATTATAACAAATTCATAGGTGCGATTAGCGAGATTCTTGCAAAAAATGAGCCCAATGACAAGGATTCAGAAATTGTACTATCGCAGTTTTATGAAAGATTGAGAGAGATGGGAGCCAATTAAATTTCATTTGTCCCACGACCCCTCGGGTATCTCCCGGACCGCCCCACCCGGTGCCCGCCCGACCGAACCGAAGGGGCGGGACCATAGTGCTCAGGACATCTGGTGACGGCCCGGAGTGTTCGTCTCCGCTTCGCTCAGCCCACACCGCGGGCCTGCTTTTTCTCGGTTGAATAAATCTTGGACGTTCCCGGTTTCGTTGCTTCGCTCCTCACCGGCAGCTGTTTCTTCCCGCTCCTCGCATCGTGCTTTCCATGGTGCTCGTTGCTGTTGATCGGTGGATTAAATATTCTCTAGAGCCACCCGCAAATAATAATTTAGAATATTATCGAGCTTTTCAAGTGGAGGTATATCTTTCTCATAAATTCCTTCATGACTCATTTTATCTCGAAAATCTTTACAAATCTTAAAATCGGTAACGTCTGTTTCGTATTTTTTTGGATTCAATACTCCGGCAACTAAAGAAAATTTCATCAGAAGCGGCAACTTACGACATTCATTCTCCTTTGGAATAAAGTCGGCGAATGGCATTTTTACAGATTTATCAAAATGCTGACCCGTTTTCATCATTACATCAAATTTGTTTTGAGTAATGATTTTTTTGAATGCTCTATGGGTTAACATCTCAAGGCAAATAAAGCCCAGATAAAATTTCTTCCAAGGATCTTTCTCAATCAACATTGATATCCGCCAATGAGCGATATTACTAAGCCAATTGTTGTCAGATGTATGCACTTTCTGCATTAACGACAAAAGTCTCTCTTTGTTGAAGGCTTTCCCGTTACAATATTGGTAACCCTCCGCTTGAGTTTCCATGGTTTTTGGAAACGCGACTATAATCTTATCATCTATCAAAAGGGCCATTTCGGAAATGAGGAGTTCGTCAAATAAAATTGGATCCATTTCCGTCACAAAAACCAATAAGATTTTATCAAAAACTTCGGAATAAATTATTTTTTCATATGATTCTCTAAAAAAGCGGAATGCCTCAGAAGTAACGATATTTCCATTTTCATCAATCATCCCGAGTTCATGAGGATTGATTATCATTTCAATTACGATTGAGGTGGCCCAAGCGTACCTTGGCAAATAATCCGGATCTGATTTCAGTTCAGCAATGAATTCCTCTAATCGGAATTCTTTAGATTTAGATTGGGAGAAAATTTCCTTCTTTTTCTTTAAACCGTAAGCATCAATTGAATATTTTAAATTAATAATTGATTCGGGAATCTTGCCGAAATGGCAAGTTAATGTACACCCGGTTTCAGGAAAATTATTTAAAACCAGCGGATTTGATTTTTGTATTTTATTTGCTTCTGAGGGCTCAAAACAGTACCATTTTGTTGTGTAGACCCTGAAATTGATAATTTTAGCTAATCTCTTCTGAATCATATGATTTACCTTACGACCTTAAGAATGGTTAGATAATTCATTCTTTCTCCATTGCTTTTACCATTTTATCGAGATATTGTTGAAATTCTGGATCCATGTTTAGTTCTTCAAAATCTTTGATTTTATATGTCCATTCCTTAGACCTTTCAGCTCGATTTTTACAATTATTACATTTAGTTGATTGAAAACGGGAAGTCATTTCCTTTAAGCCATGGCCTATCGCCCCGCCTTTGTATTTACACCAAATCGCTTTCATCCCCATTGATGGAAGGCCAATTGATTGCCCTACCATACTTGTAGAGATGTACGATATTCTGAAATGTTCGCAATATCCCAAGAATTCTGTAGGATCCATTTCATCTAATGCCGGCAGTATTGCTTCTTTGGTTAATTTATCAGGATTCTTTAAATCTATCCACATAATTTCGAGATGTTTTCGCGTCGCCTCTTTGCCTTCTGAAATAAGTAACTCCTTAATTGCTACTTCTTGATGGGGGATAACAAATGGATCTGGACGCTCTTCGATCATTGTTGCGAGTTCATCACATCTCTCAATGTACCCAGAGTAGCCATTATCGATTGCCATTTGTTTAGCCTTTTTTTAAATATTCTTTCGCTAATTCGAAACTCCCCGACCAATAATAATATAGAAAAAGATCAAAGTACACATTTGAACATCAGCCGCCGCCGACAGGGATTTCGCTGCGAAGGGTCGTTACCGAAGTTACCCAAAACCTCGAAGAGAAGAAACTTGTTGCAATAATCTGCCTCGATGACGCTAACTACTTGCTCGGCAACAATATTCTGAATGATACCCTCTACTCGCTCATGCGGCTACACGAGGTGAGCCCAAATGCGATGGCCGGAGTCATTCTTCCGATCAGCTGCATGCATACTGATCTTGTGAAATCACTTGACCCCTGTGTTATTTCGGTCCTGCAGGCCACTGATGTGTATTTCCCTCCGTATTCCTCGGATGAGATTCGGGAAATTCTCCTTCAACGGATCAAAATAGGCGTTTATCCCGGTGTAATTTCAGTCTCAATACTTGACTTGATCGTTGAGCAGACCATGAAGTCCGGTGATCTCCGGGTCGGGCTGGATTTGGTGAAACGTAGTATCATGGGCGCGGAGAGGGTCGGACGGACTGCGGTCGAGGAAGAAGACGTTCTGAAGGCGTAGGGAGATTCGAAATACGTCCATCTCGTTTCGTCAGTGAATACATTGAATCTGACTGACCGGAAGATGCTCGGCATTTTAGCGGAGTTTGCACGAATTTATGACCAACCATTGACATCGGGAGAAGCCTATGGGATGGTTTGTGACAGCATGAAGATAAGTTATTCCGGGTTTCATGAGCGCATTCGGAAATTCTGCGATATGCAATTGATCGATACGTCACTCAGGCATTTCGAGAATGGTGGGAGAACCAGGGAGATTGTATTTCGCTATGACGCGGAGCGGGTTGCCAAAGCATGTGGGTAATCCATTTATTGTGCGATATCTCATTTGATATTAAGGACTTGGGTATTTCTGATGAAGTTTCATGCTCAAATATTTGAACAATTAAAAGAAGCCGCATTTTTAATCGATAGAAATACCCCGACATCTACCAGATTAGCAATTATTCTTATTGATAACATTTTTGAACTTCTTATTTATGAAAAGGTTCAAAAAGAATTTGTTCGCGATAGAGTATTCCCTCCGATGAGCAAATATTCTGAAAATTTCCGACAAGAAACGATGAGAGATTTTCATAATCTTCTACGCTTTTGCCTTAATAATATCAAATTATTTTCAAAACAGCATTTTGATATAATTGATATTTGTCATAAAACTCGAAATGAAGCTTATCATGAAAATATCCTCCGAGACGAGATTATTATTGGAATCGCGAGAGCTTATTTTCAAACGTTCTGTGAATTACATGAAATACTTCTTCCAGGCAGTTGGAGCTCCCCAACAGATTCATATCTAAAATCTATTTTAAAAGACATTGGCGTTAATTCTTTTTCAAGAAATGAAATTTCAGCCGCAATTCAAAGGCTATCACACGGTCGGGAATGTAATTGTAAGATTTTCGCGGAAAGAATGTCATCCTATCTTAATGATCGAATAGATCATCTCATTGAAAATTTGAATTGGATATCCTCCTTCATTAATCCGAGTTCAAATATAATTACCGAAAAAACACAAAATGAACTGGTCTTTTCTCAATTAGCCAATCAAGAAGTTCCTGGTTTACTAGAAAAATATTATAACGGAGAATCTTTAGCATCCTATAATGTGAGAATTAAAGTGAAGGACTTGAGAAGATGGCGTTCCATGAGTGACCGAATAAAAGAAGAAAGGGATATTCGGAATATTCTTTGGAAATATTACCTGATAGATGTTGATTTATCCTATATCGAAGAGATTGTTGATACTTTAGTTAGTCAAATAGACGAGTATTTTGAGCTCCAAGCCGATATCATGATGGGCAAATGAAATAATGAAGGAGTATTAGAAAATGCCATTTTTTTGATTCCATTCCCTTGATAAACTAGTGTAGCACTCCTCACAAATCCCGACCTGCTTCTCCTTGCAGCGATACTCTGCAGGTCTTTCACCACAGACATCACATCGGCCGCTAATAACTTGGACTTTTACAAATTCCCGATGGTCGAGTAGTCCTGGCAGGGGATTCATTCGTGCCTGCTTCGAATATTTCCCGCCTTTTCCACCACTTTGCGATTCCTTGTGATGAATGGCGTGAATATAAGATCGATTTTGATTGCCAGAATCAATGAAAGAAGCCTGTCCAGATGAGTTCGCTCTAGCATTTACATCAACATCCGAACTGCCCCCATTCGAACAAGAATCAGTTGGATCTTGTTCAACCCTGTGCGCTCCGGATAATTGTTGTAAAGAAGGATCAGAGGAGGTGCCTCTCTCTCCTATAGTCTTGTTACTATCTTCTCTGCCCTCATTTTCGCATCCCTCTTTCTTTACACCCACTTGATGCAAATCGGATGCAAACGTGTGCAAATCGGAGTCGTCCTTGGGATCAATTGGCTCCTCATCAAGCCAGATCTCGGCCCGGGCCGCCCAGGACTTGTAGAGCCCGATATCGAAGGAGAAATAATGTTCTCTCCGCTTCACCTCGATTCCGTAAAGGTCCTCGGCCACGGTTGCATCGAGTAACTGACCGCCGGGCACTGGTCGAGAATCCCTGAGTATGTCCCCCGGCTCGAATGATATCCCCGTAACAGCCGGTAGACCTGGTGGTAGGAGAGACCAATTGCATCTTGAAGCTGTTTGATGGTGAATACTTCGAGCCCCATCTTGGCAATCGTGGCGAGGGCCGCGGCCTCGTTTCTGGTTTGTTTGGTCTCCTGTGCCCCGGTCTCCCCGGTTATTTCAATGAATAGCCTCCGTGCGTATTCGAAGTCATCAAGATTCGCAATGACGCTCCCGTCCGCATCCCGGCCACGCTGGAGAAAAAAGAGACGTGCATGGTATTTGATCAAATCGAAAAGCATGGCGGGATTTCTTCGGTTTTGTGAACATGAGAAACGGATTCGGGTCGCAAACGGCACTCTCACGTGAAAGATTTGTTCCTTCACGAGCTCCCAGAGGCCTCGGCAGATTATGACATCTGGATCTTCACCATAACCAGACCTCGGGCTTCGGCGGCTTTCAGAAAATGGGTCTAAGTAAATTTTATGGGATTCATTAAAAGGAAGGTTAATAATTATAAGGATGGAAGTGAGTTGATTTTTATTAGGATCCAAGTAAAATTACGAATGGAATTGGGATTTTATGGATGCGGTTGAAAACCTAATCGAATGGGTTGAAAAGAAACCAATCGTATTAAAAAAATTTGGGTATAGTACCATTTTAACCACCACCTCGTAACATTACGAGGGAACAAATGGTCAAGGTCCGGTGCCCACGATGCAGCTGCGAGAAGTTGTATCGTTTAGGGAATGGGAAAAGGCGATGTTCTAATTGCCGATATGACTTCGTTCCTCACAGATTACCGCTCTATCTGACGCGAGATCAATGGAAAGAGATAATCTCCTGGTTCCTTCTCGGACAGAGTAGCCAAACCATAGCGAATAGGACTTCAATCGAGCGTAAAAGGGTATTAAGGGCCCTGACATTGATACGACGAGCTCTCGTTACCGATGTTCCGGAAATCTTTTCTGGGACGGTTGAAGTAGATGAGACTTATTTGGGAGGCCAATGGAAGAACAAGCGGAAGTCCATTCGAGACATGGGGACTAAGCGAGGGAGGGGCACACAGAAACAACCTATCTTCGGTATCCTCTGCCGAAACGGATTGGTCTGGGCAGAAATTGTCAAAAGTGTTGAAGCTGAAACTCTCCAGCCTCTCATCTCCAGCAAGGTAAGGATAGGATCGATCGTCTGCTCGGATACCTGGAGAGGTTATACGGGAATTGCATCGCGAGGATTCGTCCATCGTCTTGTAAATCACGGAGAACGACAATATAGTGATGGTAGAGGAAACCACATCAATGGGTTAGAAGGATTCTGGGGGTATTTAAAAAGAAAACTTGCATCAAAGGGAGGGATTCGACGTGAAAAATTACCGCTGTATTTAGGTGAGTATGTATGGAGATATAATCACAGAAAGGATGGCGATAAAATGAAATTGAAGCGCATCCTTGAGTTATTAGAAAAGGAGGCTGGTGGCTAGTTTGTCACTATACCCAAAATTTAATGAAACGGACTCGGAATCGCTAAATAATTCAAGAAACGCATTTGAGCATTTAACTTTTACACGCCGTCATAAAGAATTCGACCGTATCAATTTTCCAACATTGAGCATTGTTGAAACTACCGATTGGGATCACAACCACTGCTATCTGGGAGTATTACAAAGAATGCGAGCAGTATCCCAACTAGACTCTTTGGCAACAATTGTAAAACTTCGAGAATTATCTGTTCCATCAATTGAGCGATTTTGTGATCATCTTCTTGGAGTACATAATAAAAATTTGTTGAAAGGGAGAATTCCTGTTTCTGATGAAATATCGTTATTGTCTCCTAAATTAAGTTCAGATATCATTCGAATCATTGCAGCAGATGCCGCGAATGAACCGGCTCTTAATTTGGCAAATAGTCAATTGTTGGGGACAAAAAACTTCTCAAATGCTGAATGGAGTCAATTAAGTGCCATTCATTTAGCTATTGAGGCATTTGGACTTGAAAAATCAGCCATCCCGACTGAAACAACTATTCGAAAGGGATCATTTTCTACACTTGATGATCTGGGACATACTATCTATGAAGATAACATAATCGCGAAAGATGCAGCCAGTATTCCAGGTTTTTCTCTTTTAGAAAATGATATCACAGGAAGATCGGTATTCGTTAAAGGGAAGGAACTTCTTGTGGTTTATACTGCCAACAGATTACCTTTAGAAGAAATGCTCGGTGTAGATCTAATTTATTTGAATGAAATTCTTGGGAACATTGTGATGATTCAATATAAAATGTTGGAAGAAGAAATTGAGGATCAAAACTATGAAAAAACAGATTGGATTTTTAGATTGGATTCCCAAACAAGGGAAGAAATATCAAGAATGATGATCCCAGTAACAGGGTCGAAACCCGATGACTATCGGCTTAATAAGTCTCCCTTCTACTTTAAATTTATAAAACGAAGAGGAGATTCCGAATCATCATATTACATTTCCCTTGATCATTTCCTCCAATTAACCTCCTCTCCAGGTTCAATTGGAAAACGAGGTGGTATTCGGATAAGTTACCAAGCTCTTGGCGGGAATTATCTTAGGGCTGACGGGATGATAAACCTAATTCGCTCCGGATATATTGGCACTCATAGAATGGATTATAACTCGCTTAACACAATAATTTCCGAGGTAGCGAAAGGGAATCGTGGACTAGTCTTCGCTTGGCAACGGAGAAGACAATATTTGTAAGCGGCATCTGTGCGATTACAAATCGGACCAAATTTTACGCTCCGTCCGGATGCCGGACCTTACGATTATTTTTCTTTCCTATTAGCATTAGTTTCTTTAAACATCCTCTCTGCAACGTTAAGAGGCTCAAACCAATTCCATAAATCCGGGAAGGATGCCTCACTAGGTATTGGATTGTCTTCAATAAATTGAGCTGCAATATTTTGATTAAAGTATGCTTCGACGCTTCTTCGTGGATGTTTTGCTATCCAGGAGTCGTAAAAATTAGTTACAATTTGATAGTGATGTGTGTGGATAAATCGATCCCAGTTACTACGCAAAATATTACTATCCCTAATATCGATGATCTCAATCTCCTCAAACTGTCGACTTTCAGGAGGGCCCCATGTCTGTGACATAATTTCAATGGCAGCCGCATCAGAAGCAGGAGCACTATATCCAAAAATTGATATTAAAAATGCGTGTTTTAACAAATACTCAAGATAACGCCATTGATTCGCAATCTCCGGATCTGATCTATAATCCTTATCGCTGATGGGGTAGAGAAGTTGTGATGGGGAATACGGTTGGCCGCATTTTTTACAAATGCCACCTCTTGTTCCATGAATATTGTCGCGCCGACAATATGCGCTAAGAACATTTCCATGGAGAAATAAGAGCGTGGGAAAAGACTCAACTTTACCGAAATTTCTCCTATAAGCCTGGATTAAAAAAGGATCCCAATTAAATGTTGCTATGGCGTCTTTGTCACGTAACGACAATATAAGGTGGTCATAAAGTGTCGGTCCAGATGGCAAATTAAGTGCAGAGAAATAATCGTATATCGTCATCTGTAATTCTTTACATATTTCACTCATTGAAGGATCGAATGTAAGATTGCTATAGATCTCTTCGAAATTCTTACCTTGCCAATTAATCCCGTTATCTTCGAGAAGCGATCTAATAGGAATTATTTCAACAAAATCGTTCATTAATGGGAGTAATCTTCCAGAAACATCTCCATTTGGAAATGCGGCTCTACTTGCACCAGCTCCTAATAAGACAAGATGTGGACGAGTGGCTCTAATCTGTTCAATTTCATCTGCAACTGTCTTCTCAACTGGTTGATCCACAAGTAGTACCTCCGTTATAACAAATTTAATGGAAAATCATAATTCTTTTGTTGTAACGCATTGCAGGCGGGTATCTGGGGTATTCATGAGAAATTCCGCTGTAAGTTATATACTTGTAATCATTCACTTGCGCGGCTACAAATCGGACCGAACTTTACGCTTCGTCTGGACGCCGGGCTTAAGCATAGTCCTGAAAAATACACAAAAAAACCCTCTTCTTAACGCTCCCGAACCGGGAACTGGAACACCACTGATCCGATTACAGGTAACATGTTCCACACGGTTGTCTTCCTTCAGCGGGACGGATATTCCGTTACAGCAGGGACATGGACGGCAATGGGAGGACCAGGGGAGTGGTCGACGGATGCCGGCTCACCGGCACCTGGCTGGAGACCCCTGGGAACGAGACCGCGAGCGGGAACTTCGAATTCGAGCTTTCCGCCCGGTAAAAACTCGTTCACCGGAACATGGACATCCCCACCGGACGAGCTTTCCACATCCAGGGAGTTCTGGAATGGTTTCCGGACCTGGCGCGGACCATTCCCATGAACAAATATTAGCCCTTTTTATATTCGTATACCAATCTCTTGGATAATGTTTGCTCATCGCACCATTTTTGCTATCGCTCTCGTTATCGCATCGATCCTCATCGCCGGATGTATAACCCAGCCGGCAACGGAAGCCCCTTCGACTGCAACGCCTGCCCCGGCGGCCTCCCCGGTGGAGAATATGACCATCCCGTTCGCCCCCATCCCGGTCTCCAGCCAGGAGGGCGCAAATATCGCCTATGAGCTCGAGCTTGTGCCGGCCGGAAGCGAGGTCCTCCGGCCTGTAAAGGTCGAGGTCCTCGACACAGGGACCGGGGCACTCCTGTTCCGGATGGAGGGGGACGCCCTCACTGCCCTCTACCACCCGGCATCCGTCCCGCCTCCCACGGCAGAAGATCTCTGGAACGGCACGTCGAAGCTCGTTAATCCACGGA
>Ga0255347_1007186_pt1 | contig 11715 bp, 12 predicted proteins | sample wastewater_treat_2_FD_192479 | JGI IMG/M metagenome (GOLD analysis project Ga0255347, IMG submission 192479) | Wastewater microbial communities from Lulu Island WWTP, Vancouver, Canada - plant24 | ecosystem: Engineered > WWTP > Wastewater > Unclassified | place: Canada: Vancouver, British...
CGGAAGATTACACGGGAGAACCGGATCCCCTGCACCCCGGAGCAGGTGCTGGCTACCTGCGGGGCCAAGGACGCAATCTACGACGCCATGGAGGCGATTCTCAACCCTGGCGACGAGGTCATCATCCTGGACCCTTCATGGGTTTCCTACGAGCCCTGCGTTGTCATTGCCGGTGGAAAACCTGTGCACCACCCCCTGGACCCGTCGACGTTCCAGCTGGACGACGGGATACTGGAGCGGGTCAGCCCCCGGACCAGGATGGTGGTGGTCAACTCCCCCTCCAACCCCTCGGGGGCTGTCCTCTCCCGGGACTCGCTGCGGCTCCTGGCCGACATGTGCCAGGACTATGATTTATTCGCCCTTTCAGACGAGATTTACGAAAAGCTTGTCTATGGGAAGGAGCACATCTCCCTCGCAACCCTCGGGGACATGGCCGGGCGGACCGTCACCATCAATGGCTTCTCCAAGGCATATGCCATGACCGGGTGGCGCCTGGGGTATGCGGTCGCCCCTGCGGAGATCATCCGTCAGATGTCAAAGGTGCAGCAGCACTCGGTGAGCCATCCCACCACCTTCGTGATGTTCGGTGGGGTCGCCGCCCTGGAAGGGGACCAGTCCTGCGTTGAAGCCATGAGGATCGAGTTCAACCGGCGCAGGGACTTCCTGGTCAGGGAGCTCGGCCTCATGGGATTTGCCATGGCCCCGGCCGACGGGGCGTTCTATGCCTATATTCGGGTGGAGGGCGATGACATGGAGCTTGCCCGCCAGTGGCTGGAAGAAGCCCACGTGGCGGTGACGCCCGGGTCGGCCTTCAACACCCCGGGATGGGAGCGGCTCTCGTACGCTGCCTCTATGGAGAAGCTCGGGGAAGCCGTGGCCCGCATCCGCCGCTTCAGGTGACCGGCCACATACCAGGAGCCCGGGTCCCTTTGGCAGCTCCCGGGACCTTACGTGCCGGTCTCCTGGTCAAGTGACCCTGAACCATATGCATTTCGGGGTTGGGGCGTATACCCTCGGCTTCTCTATACAACAAATCGCGTTTTTTGCAGAAAACGGAAAGATCCAGCGTGATATTCGAGGGCGCCCGGGCCCCCGGGGGCAACTGATAATTTCCCTGAAATTAACTGGCCTTCCAGGCCTCTCCACTGCAATGGTGCTAACAACAGGTGAAATAAAAATTCCTGTCAAAAATTTACTGAAATTTTCCTATTCCAGGAAATGGTGGGTGAGGTTCATGACGTCCCGGTAGGGGATCACTCCCAGGATCCGGTCGTCCTCGCCAGTGACCGGGAGCGCCCGGAAGTCGTACCGGGCAAAGAGGTCTGATGCCTCCTTCAGGGTGCTCCCGGGCTTGAGCGCGATGACATGGTCGACCATGATCTCCCGGAGGCGGGCGGTATCATCCGCCTGGAGGAGTTCCTTTAAATCGATGACACCGATCAGGACGTCCCGCTCATCCACCACGTAGAGGTACATGATCACGTCTTTTCCCCTGGCAGAGGCAGGATAATCGTTCTGCACCTCCCCGACGGTCAGGTCCGGCGCCATTTTCATGAATTTCTGGGTGGTGAAATGGATAACCTTCTCTTCCTGCTTTTCCAGGATGATCCCCACTTTGCGGGCATTATCCGGGTTCATGGCCTCCAGAATCCCCTGGACGTCGCTCCTGGGGAGGACCGAGAGGAGGTCGGCAGCCTGTCCGGGGGTCATCTCGTTGATGAGGGCGACCACCTTGTCCCGGTTGAGCGATGAGACGATATCGCGCTGGACGGTGGGCTCGATCTCCTCGAGGGTATCGGAAGCCTGTTCGTGGTCGAGCTCCGAAAAGATCAGCACCCGCTGGTCATGGTCAAGTTCTTCGAGGATATCGGCAAGGTCCACAGGGTGGATCTTCGACAACTTCTCCCGCAGGACCCGGAGCTTGATGTCACCCCGGAAACTGCCGATGTTCGACGGCAGCGGCTGGACGTAGGTCCAGGGGATGGTCTGGTCCCGCTCCTCGTGCCCCGGGGGAAAAACCAGGTTGGCAACCGGCCCAAGGCCCATCCTCCGGAGGCGGGCATACCTGCTCGTGTCCACCTCGGTCACGTAGAGCCTTGCATTGAGGAGGACAAGGCTGATGTCATAGACGATCTCGACCTCGTTGTCCTCGAGGTCCAGGACTTTCTTGTCAAGCACGTGGTCCCGCAGCAGGATGGCATCGCCGGGCGGTGCGGCCTCGACGGAGCTGATGTCGGCGACATCGCATGATATCCGCTCGCAGGTCAGGTCCCGCACCCGGTCCCAGGGCACCAGCAGGCCGGGGTACCCGAACGGCCTCGTGACACAGATGTGGGTGACCTCCGGGAGTTTCCCGGTCTCCATGATGACCAGGTCGGTGAGCGTCCCCACCTTTTTATCGGAGAGATATACCCTGATGCCCAGGAGGTCGCTTAAGTGGACCTTCCTCTCCTTTCCGCCCCTTTTTCCTGCATCATTGTTCATGGCTTTTCCGCTCCCTACCGGACCAGTGTCCAGAACTTGTACGCCAGGAGCAGGACCAGGAATACCAGGTACAGCCGGAGAAAGAGGAGGGCGAACCTGACACCCGGGGACATGTGTATCCTCGGCGTCGCATATTTCTGGTTAATCCCGTGGATCCTGGCAAACCATCCCCGGAGGACTGCATGGAGCCATCCCCTTACTCCCTGGCCGGGATACTGCATGTTATGTCACGTCCTTTTTGTAACTCCGTTTTTCATCCGATGAACCCGGGAAAGAGGGTCGAAATCCCATACAGGGTGGAGAGCACGATGATCGCCCCTACGATGGCAATCCCTGCCACGTTCTGAAGAAAAGTATTGCGGTATTCTCTCATTACCTCTTCGTTGTTCAGGAGAAGGATGAGGAAGACCAGCGCCGCCGGGAGGAGGGTGACGGCGATGACCTGGACAAAGAGCGTGATCAGGATGAGGGGTGCCCCGGGGATCAGAACGACCCCACCGGCAGTGACGAGAGCCAGGAGGTAGCAGGCATAGAACCAGGGGGCCTCCCGGATCCTGAGGTTCAGGGAGTGGGCCCAGCCGAATACCTCGCCGAAGGCCCAGGAACTGGCAAGCGAGATACAGATAGCCCCGAGGAAGCCGGCGTCAAAGAGCCCTATGGCAATGAGGGTCCCGAGCCAGGGATCGATCTCCCGCAGCATCAGTGCAGCCTGGGCGGCGCTCTCGATGTTCATCCCGTAGAGGACCGTCCCGGTGACGACAACCAGGAAGACGGCCACGATGACCGTGAAGGCAGACCCGATCAGGGTGTCCATCTGCCCCCAGGGGATGTCCTTCTCCTTCATCCCCTTATCTACCACGGCGCTCTGCTGGAAAAAGATCATCCAGGGTGCGATGGTGGTTCCGATGTTTGCCATGAGGAAGAAGAAGAGCGTGCCATTGAAACCTCCGGGGAGGTTCGGGACCAGCCCGTGTGCCAGGACCTCTCCCACTGACGGGTGGACCAGGAAGGCAGCCGGGATGTAGATCAGGTTGAGGACGGCAAAGAAGATGGCAATCTTCTCCCAGGTCCAGTACCTACCCTGCAGGACCATCAGCATCATGACCACGGAAACAACGATGACCGTAAGAAACGGGGGAATATCGAATATGCTCATGGCCGCGGTCATGCCGATGAACTCGGTTATCAGCGTGAGCCAGTTCACCAGGGCCAGGTCCAGGAATGAGAACCATCCCCAGAACGGGCCGAATGCATCAAAAATCGCCTCTGCATGCCCCCGCTTGGTCACCGCCCCGAGACGGACCGTCATCTCCTGGACAACGTAGGCAACCGGGAGGAGGAGGAGGAGAAACCAGATGAGGTTGTATCCATATTTTGCGCCGGTCACGGTGTAGGTGGTGATACCCCCTGCATCGTTGTCAGCCAGCATCACGATGAGACCGGGGCCGGCAAGGAGGAGGTAGATGCGGAGGACCTTGACAAACCGGCGATAGCGGTAGAAGAGATTTGCTGCAATGTCCATCGCGGTCCTCCCACAGGCTGCATCCAACTGATCCCGCTGGGGACACGGAACCCCCCCCTAGCCGGCAGGCTGCATGAGGAGGCGGTCCTGCCCCAGTGCATGATCAACATCTGCTGCCGGCTGCAATTAAGGGTTGGGTGAGCCATGAAAGCTGGAAATGTCACAAAGATTCCGGCCACATCTGGCAGCATCAGGGGCAGCATCCCCCAACCCACGCATGGAATGAGTGCTGGAATCAGCGGACCTGCATATGAGCCCTGCCTTTGGAGAAATTTTTTGGTTTGCAGGGGGAGTGGGTTTAGCCAGGGCAATGCTCATGCAGTCTCACAAGTAAACAAATATCTTGGAAGGTGAAAACCGAAGATGAAGCGCGGGGGCCTTTTTCTGCTCTGCATCGCTCTCATGGTATGCGGACTGTTCCTCGGGCTGGCCCTGGGTGGGATACCGGCTTGCGGGGAGCAGGATGAGATGTACCAGGTATCGACGATCAATGCCCTCCTGCAGGGGGACTATGACGGGGTCATGCCGTTTTCCGAGGTGGAGAAGCACGGGGATTTTGGCATTGCCACCTTTGATGGACTCGACGGGGAGATGGTGGCCCTTGACGGGCAGTACTACCAGGTGAAGGCGGACGGGAAGGTGCATCCGGTAACCGGCGACATGACGACCCCCTTTGCAACCGTCACCTGGTTCTCCCCGGATTTCACTATCGTCATCCCTGCGGCAGGCAACTTCACCATGTTCGGGGCGGCAGCCACGCGCCAGCTCCCCTCGGAAAACCTCTTCTATGCCGTGAAGATCCAGGGGGAGTTCCCTTATGTAAGGACCAGGAGCATCCCGAAGCAGGAGAAGCCCTATCCCCGCCTGGTCGATGCATCGGCCAACCAGTCGGTCTTCGAATTCCGCAATACCACCGGGACGGTGGTGGGTTTCTGGACGCCTTCACTGGCCCAGGGGCTGAACGTTCCCGGCTTCCACCTCCACTACCTGACCGCGGACAGGACCGCGGGCGGGCACATCCTGGACTTTGCCCTCGAGAATGCCACCGTTTTGCTCGATGAGACTCCCCGGTTCACCATGGTCCTCCCCACCACGGGAAGTTTTGTCAGCACAAACCTCACCGGGGACCTCTCGGGGGAGCTGGCAGCGGTCGAGCAGGGTGGCTCCCCGAATAACTCATCCCGGCAGTAATTGCGCCGTTTTCCGGCGACCTGATCGAAAGATATTTCTTTTATACAGGCTGACGGACAGGCCTAAGAAGAAGCGGATACATTTTTTGTGCATTGCACCGGACGGGGGAGCCAGCCAGACCCGGATGGGATCCTGTTATACAACAGATTCCCATGCCGTGCTGACATGCCGCAAGGAGGAAAAGAACTTGATCACCACGTATAAAGGGACCACGGAAGACCTGCAGCAGGTCAGCACATACGAGCCAGGGGCCTGGATTAACGTGGTCAACCCGTCACCCCGGGAGATTGAACTCCTGGTCTCGTGGTTCAATATTCCTTCAGACTATTTTACAGACCCCCTGGACGTTGACGAACGGGCACGGGTCGAGCGGGAGGAGGGAGCCCTCCTGATCCTGCTCCGCACCCCTCGGAAAGAGCCTCCCGGGGCCATCCTCCCTTACTCCACTCTCCCCCTGGGCATCGTCTTCACCCAGAACGTGATAATTACCGTCTCCCTCACCGAGGTGGACGTTATCCAGGAGTTTACGGGGGGAAAAGTGCGGCAGTTCTCTACCGGGGAGCAGACCCGGTTCGTTCTCCTCCTCTTCTTCCGGACAGCCCTCCTCTTCCTCCAGTATTTAAAAGAGATAAACCGGATGACCACGAGCGTGGAGCGATCCCTCTATAAAGCCCTCAAGAACGAGAAACTCATCCAGCTCCTGAACCTGGAGAAGAGCCTCGTCTTTTTCATCACCTCGCTCCGGTCCAATGCCCTGATGATGGAGAAGTTCAACACCACGGGCTGCATGCGCATGACCGATGAGGACCGGGACCTCTACGAGGAGATGATCATCGAGAACCGCCAGGCTATCGAGATGGCCAACATCTACACGAACATCCTCTCGGACATGATGGACGCCTTCGCCTCGGTCATTTCCAATAACTTAAATGTCGTGATGAAGCTCCTCACCACGGTAACGATCATCCTGATGATCCCCACCCTGGTTGCAAGCTTCTACGGCATGAACGTGGAGCTCCCCTACCAGCACTCGCCCCATGCGTTCCTCCTCACGCTCGCCATCTCGCTGGTGATAGCAGCAGTAAGCATCATCATCTTCTGGAGAAAGGATTTCATCTGAAAAAGGGACACCCCGGGAAACCTCTTTTATGCGAGGACTATGGAATCCTCGCAAGAGATCGAAAATCTGACATTTCTTTCGAGGATCTCTACCTCCGGAAATCTTATCGTTCCATTTCTGCACCGGGGAGGAAATTTCGTCATTTCCTCCGGATATGCCTCCGGGAGTCTCATCCTGCAACCTGCAACGGGAAAAGAACCATATCATTTTTAGGCGGGAACAATGTTGATTGCCGGGGAACTCATAACCCATTCAGCATGTTTCCAAGTCTCTCCGATCTGCTGATACGGCCGGAGCGGTTCTTTGCTGCCCGGGCAGCTGAGGCCCCGGACTTCAGGATCCCTGCCATCATCGTCCTGTGCGGAGCGGCCATATCCGCGGCTGCGGCCTTCATGATGTCTGACCTCTACGCGCAGATGTTCGCGGGGGCTGCCATTGGCGGTATGGGGACGTTCCTTGGCGCAATCAGCGCGGTGTCCGCCTTTGTAGGCTTCATCATCATCTGGTGGCTGGTCATGGCAGGAGTGTTCTTCCTCATCTCCATGGTCTTCGACGGAAAGGGAGCTTTTCAGCGAACGCTCGTTAACGTGGGTTACGGGCTCCTGCCCCTGGTCATCGGGTCGGTTTTCACCCTGGCGCTGACCCTGTATTACATGCCCCGCGTCGTGGTCCCTTCGGTCAGGAACCTGCAGGACCCTTCGGCCATACAGCAGGCCATACTGGGCCTGATGCACGACCCGGCCATGCGGGAGTTCACCCAGATCTCCGGGATCATAACCATCATCTTCCTGATCTGGGCCGCCAATATCTGGATCTTCGGGGTCAGGCAGGCCAGGGAGCTTACCCTGCGGAACGCGGCCATCACCGTGCTTATCCCGGTAGTCATCTCGATCGCTTACACCGTGTTTACCCTCGTCTTCGGGGTTCCCGTACCCGGAGGGACCTAGATGCGGCTGGGCCTCCTCGCGCTTTCCTTCCTCCTGGCCATCCTCTGCCTGGTCCTCCCGGCATCGGGTGCGGACCAGGCCCAGTCTGCTGCAGCGCAGGTGACCGTTACAGCGGTGACCCTGGACCCGGAGGTCTTCATAGCCGGCGACACCGGGACCATCACCGTGGAGGTGATGAACAACGGGTCGCAGAGCGTGGCCGTTCGCCGGGCCACCCTGGTCGACCCGGATATCCGCGTGCTTTCCCAGGCCTATGATACGTCCATGTACCTGGGGGCCGGGAACAGCATGCGTTTTACCTTTACCGTCATGGCCGACGTCCCTGAGGGGATCTACTATCCTGCATTCTCGCTGGACTTCCGGGACGCCGGCTACCTCCGGTACCCGGTAAAGCTCCAGGTGCAGGACCAGCGCCTCGAGGTATCCGTCCTGGACAAGCCGGAAACATTCTCGGCCGGAAAAAAGGATACCGTGGATATCCTGGTGGGGAACCCGCGGGACAATGCTGTGAACGGGGTGGTTGTCTACGCGGCTGGAGAGGGAATCGATGCGACGCCGACCAGCTACTTCATCGGGATGCTCCCGGTGGACGGATCCCAGAAGGTCTCCTTCTCGGTGACCCCCCGCCGGTCAACCACCCTGGAGATCCACGTGGACTACAAGAACGGGTTGAACGCCCATAGCGAGGTGGTCCGCATCCCTGTCGTGATTGGGGAGAGCAAGTTGCAGGCCGACCCCATTCTCTCCAATATCCAGGTCAATCTTGAGGCAGGGACCTATACCATCACCGGCGACGTGACCAATGCCGGCCTGGAGGTTGCCAATGCCGTGGTCATCACGAGCGGTCCAGGGACAGTACCCACCGACCCGTACCAGAGCTACGTGGTCGGCTCGCTGAAGCCGGATGACTTCTCCAGCTTCGAGATCACCTTCACGGCAGAGAACGCCACTTCGGTCCCCGTGCTGGCAACCTACAAGGATAATGATGGAAACCTCTATACCCGGCAGACCCTGATTGGAATACCCGCGTCGGGATCTGCGGCGCGCCAGGAGGCAGGTTCCAGCCTCCCTGTCCTTGCCCTGGTCGTTGTCCTGGCAGCGGTAACCGGGGCAGTGATCTGGTACTCCTGGAGAAAACGCTAAATGAGCGGATCGGCAAACGAGGAGTACATCATCGAATTCCGGGAGGTGACCAAGGTCTATCCCCTCCCGGCCGGTGACGTGGTGGCCCTGGACGGTATCACCCTGGAGATCCACCCCGGGGAGTTCATAGCCATCATGGGCCCCTCGGGATCCGGCAAGTCCACCCTCCTCAACCTCATGGGGTTCCTGGACACCCCCACGGCAGGCAGCCTCTTCATCAAGGGGCGGGACGTTGGGGGCATGAGCGACGAGGAGCTCACCCGCCTCCGGCGGGACCATATCGGCTTCATATTCCAGCAGTTCAACCTGCTGCCCCTCCTGACCGCCCTCGAGAACGTGCAGTTCCCCCTCATCCTCAAGACCGGCAGCCAGGAACACCTCGAGCAGGCCCGCAGAGTGCTGGCGGCCATGGCCCTCGAGGAACCGCTCTTCTCCCACAAGCCGAGCGAGCTCTCAGGCGGGCAGCAGCAGCGGGTTGCCATCGCACGGGCCCTGGTAAACGACCCCGAGGTCCTGCTCGCCGATGAGCCCACCGGCAACCTTGATACCCGTACCGGCACGGCCATCATGGAGCTCCTGGTGAAGCTCAACCACGACCAGGGCAAGACCATCATCATGGTGACCCACGACCCCAACATTGCCCGGTATGCCCACCGGGTCATCCGCATCGTAGACGGGAGGATCTCGCCGGCTGAAGGCGACCCGCCGCCGGAGGCCTGATATGCAGAACGGGATATTTTTCGAGTTCTCCAAGCGAAACGTGCGGCTGCACTGGTTCCGCTCGATGCTGGCAATGATCGGCATCATCATCGGGGTAGTGACTATTGCCACCATGGGCATCCTTGGCAACAGCCTGGTCCTGGCCATCTCGGAAAGCCTCTCAAGCGTGGGGGACAGCATCATCGTTTCGCCCCACACAGGCGGAGGAGGTTTCGGGGGAGCCGGCGGCGGGGGCTCAACCGCCCAGCTCATCACCGATCGCGACGTCGAGCAGATACGCAGGGCCGTAGCCCCGGACATCACCATCCCGGTCTACACGGGGAGCTCCCGCATGAAGGTGGGCTCGAAGGATACCGGGGGGATAATCTATGGTTTGAAACAGGACGACATCCCCGTGCTCCTCCAGGTCGACAGGGGCTCCTTCCTGCGCGGTTCTTCGGGGTGCATGGTCGGCGCCCGGTTCGCCGCCGAGAATAACATAAACCCCGGGACCCGTATCACCGTGGGGGATAAGGGAAACCTCCGGGTGGTGGGCATCCTCAAGGAGCGGGGGATGGGTTTTGACATCAATCCCGACTATGGCATCGTAGTCGATGACCGGTGGTTCTCGGAGGCGTACGACCAGAAGGACTACAACCTGGTCATCGTCAAGGTTAAGAACATCAACATGATCAGCCAGGTGAAGGACACCATCGACAAGCAGCTCAACCGCCGCGAGACCATCGTGGACGTTATCGACACCAAGGCCATCCTCAATACCATCCTGAATACGTTCGGGCAGATCTCCACCTTTGTGACAGCAATCGGGGGGATATCCCTGATCGTGGCAGGAGTAAGCATCCTCAACATCATGATGATGTCAGTTACCGAGCGGATCAAGGAGATCGGGGTGATCCGGAGTATCGGGACCCAGAAAAAAGAAGTCCGCCGGATGTTCCTCTACGAAGCTCTCATCCTGGGCCTGATAGGGAGCCTCATCGGGGGCGTCCTGGCCTTCTTCGGCGGGTACGCGGTGAGCGTGGTGATGCTGAATACCACCAAATACCTCTTTGTGCCCTCGAGCATGGTCTACATCATCTATGGTATGACCTTTGGCATCGCCACCAGCCTGCTTTCGGGGCTCTACCCGGCCTGGAAGGCCTCGAACTTAAACCCCATCGAGGCACTCCGGCACGAATAATTTTTTTAGGTTTTGAGGGCTCTCCTGGACCGCATCTGCATCCACAGCGCGTCGATGACCAGCAGGTACGCCAGGAACCGGATAATGATTACCGGGTACTGGAGGGCTGCGGTCAGGCCCGCAAGGGCTATCGCGTGCGAGATGCCGAAGAGGCCGAAGGCAACCCCGACATAGAGGGCCAGGGACAGCCCGCTCCTCCGGTACTCCCAGAGACCGAGGCCCAGGATGACCACGCAGAGGATGAGGTTTGTTGCCAGGATGGGATCCGGGAGCAACATGAATGGCATAAATACTCAGATGGCCCTTTTCGCCACCTGAGACTATACGTCTTACTCCATCATGGCCAGGCCCCGGCCCCACCCCGCCTCTTCCACGAGCAGGGGCAGGTCTGCCCCGCTGAACCCTTCCTGCAGTGGCGCCCACCATGCCTGGCCGGCCTGGATAAAAAAGAGAGCGACCGGCGTGGCGGCGGCTGCAGCCCCCGCGTCCCCGGCCAGGCACGTGATATGCACAAGAGGAATAACGGTGCGGTCCCCGATGACCATCGGAGACCCCCAGCAGTATCCATGCCGGCCGCTTCTCATGCGGGGCTCTCCCATGGAGCGGCAGCCCGGGCTGCCAGGATTATCCGTGCCATGCGGATGCCGAAGGCAAGCGGGCAGTCCACGCGGATGGAGACCTCGCTTGACCCTTCCAGGACCGGCCGGGAAAAGTCAGGCTGAACCTGGAGGGACACGCGCGGGTCGCAGCAGAAGAGCGGCCGGATGGCGGCATATGCCCCGAAGAGCCGCCCGGTCCCGGCAGGCCCGGAGAGGCCCACCCGGGCGGAGATGAAAACCCGCTCGAGCGTTGTTTCTTCCCGGAGAACTTTCAGGAACCTGCCACCGAACGGGAGCAGGCCACGAAGCTGCAGGGGTCCGGGCAGCCCCGGCGGTTGCCGCCCGGCAGCGGCCGCACGCACAGGTCGCGGCTTGAGGGGCCGCGAATACAGCGTGTGCCTGCCCAGGCAGAGCGACAGCAGAGGGGGCCCGCCGTTCCAGGCGACCCGTGCTGCGGCGGGTCCCCAGGAGAACGAGGCCGCGGCCTGGAACCGGGCCGAAAGGAGGCTCCCATGGAGTTGCACCCTGGCCGGGACACGGATAGCGGCGATGAAGAAGAGGGTCGTTGCCAGGACGAGCAGCGGGATCAAAAAGGCTGCGTGGTCCATAGGGTTCCGGAGAAGGTATAAAAAAGCGGGAAGGCTGATTTACAAGCTTCCCTCGTCCGTCGTTTTCCGTGCCCGCATGGACCTGATTGCCTCTATCACCTGGGGGGCCAGGGACTCGGAGAGGGCAGAGATGACCTGTGCAACCGGGTTGTCCTTGCGGAGCGAGAGTACCTGGATTCCCTCGGCCCCGCGGACATCCTT
>Ga0255347_1007199_pt1 | contig 11693 bp, 11 predicted proteins | sample wastewater_treat_2_FD_192479 | JGI IMG/M metagenome (GOLD analysis project Ga0255347, IMG submission 192479) | Wastewater microbial communities from Lulu Island WWTP, Vancouver, Canada - plant24 | ecosystem: Engineered > WWTP > Wastewater > Unclassified | place: Canada: Vancouver, British...
TTTTGGGGTGTTTTGGGCGATTTTGGGGCGCAAACCCGGCACTTTTTCTCATTTTTTGGCGTAACGTCACCCCTCCGCGAGGGCGTTGGGGTTTTGGAGATCACTCCTCATTTGTTGAACGTCAGCGTTCTGGGGACGGCGCACTTTGTGCGCCGTACCCAGCAACGCCTTGTTCGAAGCGATTTTCATTTCTTTTTTAGAAAGCCCTTGGCCATAGGTATCAGTCCAAGGGCAGACAGTACAAGCCCGGACACCTCAAATATCTGGCTCGTAGGGCTTCTTTTCGGAATTTCGGGCATAAGTTCGGTGCCCCACTTGGTGTGTACCATCTGCGGCTCGGCGCCGTAGTTGTAGAGAGAACGCGCGTAGATGGCGATAAGCAGGCCCATAACTATCAGCACGGCACCCATACCCTTTAGTTCACCCGCGGTGTACGGTCTGCCGGGAATATCGGGTGGTATTTTCATTTCTTACTTCGAACGTCCTGCGGCAGGGGCGCGCAGCGTACCCTGCCCGCAGTTGTTCGGCTCAGGGTTCCAGCCCTTCAGTACGCATACCTCATCTTCCTCCCCTTACGGGCCAGACACACCCAGCATAGTCTGTCGTCCATTCACCTTGGGCGGCTGAGCCGCTCCCAATGTAGACGTAATACGACTCAACTCCCATAATGAAATCCTCGCCACAAGTGCTGCTCCAATAGGCCGGCATAGTCTGGACATTCAAGAACGGATGCCCTATGGGAAGCTGTGGATAGCGCCATCCTTCTTCGGGGTTATGGTCAATAAGGCTAAGCAGTTCGTTCACGTTGGGAAGTCTCCAGTCGTCATGGTCTCCGTGGACCAAATCATTGCAGTAGTCGATGGCGGCATCCCATGTGTTGTTCGTTCCGGCCATATTTGCGTCGAGAGCCCACATAAGCCCGGTCTGATTATCGAAGACCGTCCCATTTCCATTGTCCGTAAATCGCGGACTCGCTGGTGCGACGCCAGCCTGGTAGTACCCGTCATCCCCCGTGCGGAAGGATGTCGTTTGTCCAGTCTTGGAAACGCGTGAGGCAACATTGCTGCTGCCGACGACCCTGTAGAACATCGGAACTGGATTTGTCACCATGGCGCTTGATGACCGGATGTCTGTCAGCGTACGATAACTCGACATCCATGGATTTGTGCCCGACAGTGATGGTGCCCATTGTATCTGGTAGTAGAGATTCGTATTGCTGTTCGTCCAAACAAGATTCCCGCCCCCTTGAAACTCTACGATGTCCGGCGTCTGCGCCTGAGCTGTGCATAGAATCACCACGTACCCAGTGAGGCCGCCGACCCAACTGACCATTCTTCCCGGTTTCATTCTCGTTCCTTTCCTCGGCTTTCGCCGAACGTCACGGCTCACCTTCGGTTGACCCGCCGCGGGTCAACCGTAAGCGTGAAGCCGATTGTTAGCGATATTTTCTTCTTATCCGCGCCAGAACGACAAGAGAGCCTATTCCAAGTAACACGAGCGTACTGGGTTCTGGAACTGCGCCCGCGAGGATTGATGTGTATGGAGTTGTTTCATATGCCCAACCAAGGATGTCGCCACCGCCAGCGGCCCCCCATGAGTTATCAAGGTAGACCCAGCCGTAGTGAGAACCGCTGTCAATTGTGAATCGTATACCGAAATAACCGGCTTCATTCGGGGGAACCCAAATGCCAATGCTGCCGATGTTGTTCCATGCTGAGAATAGCGATTCGTCTTCCCACCATGTTGATCCCGGCAAGGGTGTTTCTCCGATTGATTGTCCTGCTGCTGGTTGGATGACAAGACTTCCAGCATCTGGCGGGGGATAAGGCCAAGCCAAGACGGCATTGCCTGTCTGTGGGACGATCTCGAAAACCAAGTTTTCGGTTTGTAGAATGAAATCCACAAAGCCATTTGCGTCGAGATCAAGGTCGGCGGAGTACGGGCCGGGCCATCTGGTCATGTTTATGGGCTCGTCAAGCCATGTGAACGAAATGCCACCATGTGTTGACGGCACATAGAGGGCGAACAATGAACCCAGCAATAGGAGAAACCGCCGACCTTGCATCGCGATTCCTCCTTAGTTGGTTTCTATGAGTCTATAGAATTGAAGTTCACCATCAGGCGTGATGCCGGATTCCCAAGCCGTGTTGGTCTTGGTCGCACTGATCTCTGCGCTGGTATTTGTCCACACCTGTTCGAGGAGATCAACGGCTGCTTGAACCCGGTAATTCTGCCCGACAACGGACGGCCAGAGTATCAGTTCAGAACCGCCCGCAAAATCGGCCTCCACAATAGCCAGTTCCGATCTCGTTTCCGGCACGATCCCAGACAGAATAATGCTCAGGTCTTGGGATGATGGTTGGCCCGTGTCATCAACCAACGTTCCCTTATGGGTCACACGGACAATGAATTGCTCACTGGCCATAGCGTTTGTGACAACAACCTGTTCCACGTTGTCGCGGTAATTGTCTCCTTTCGTAGCGGAATTCGATGGACTGGCCGGATTGAGAATCCAAGGCAAGTTGGTAGTTCCGCTTGCGCTGACAACGCGCAAGTCAAGATCGTTCACCAACACAAGGTTCGTTGGATTCAGTTGAAGCGGTTGTGCCGCTCCTGCCGGGTCGGGCCAGCCAATCGTGACTTTAAGTGGGACGCCGCCAGTGGCTGTGACTGCAAACTCAATGTAGTCACCGTTCACCAACGTAACTTCCTTGATGAACTGCTTGCCGCCAGTGTCGTGGTCTCCCTGGACCAAATTGGCAGCCTTGTCCGCATTGACAAGGCCCCATCCCGTTCTGTAGTCGGGGCCGATGGAAGCGGCTTCGTCGGCTGTATGAATGAGCAGTCCCTTCAGAGTGGACGAAAGGAAGGGGTGTTGCGGCGCGAGTCTCGCGCGAAGATCGACAAGGAGGCCAACGGCACCAGCGGCGGAAGGGGAGGAAAAACTGGATCCCACTGCGTTCGTGGTGTAGTAGTTGGTGGCACTAGGGAATCCGGGATGTCGAACGGGGGTGAACAAGCCGACTCCTGCGGCGACAACATCCGGCTTGATTCTTCCGTCATCCGTTGGACCCCATCCGCTGAAGGCGGACATATTGACGGTTCCTGTGCCGCCATAACCCCCGACAATCTTGTACACGGCTCCAATGGTAAGGACATTCTTCGCAAGTCCCCGGTCGGTAATGGTGTCATACCCGCCTTTGGCGTAGTCGTGCGGTCGTGATGCGGTACTCCAAATCGGGGTGCCGTTCGTGAATGTGACATATTGCGAACCTGCGGGCGGGGCCGAATCGTCGCGATCATTTCCAGCGGCCCATACGGTCAGGCTTCGAGGATTACCGTACGCAATGGCGTCAACGTTCGTGCAGTATGAATCATATCGACCGAAGTAGTGGCTCTCCGCACCACTAATCGCAAGGTCTCCCCACCAACAGTTTGTCACGATTGGGCCAGTAAGTGTAATTGTGCCCCATCCTGCCTGCTGTCCATAGGAGTGGTTGGAGACTCGGACATCGTTTGCGTAAGCGGAGTTCATCTCTATATCCAGATCATAGTACCAGTCGTAAGCCCATACCGTTGCTTTGAACGCCATACCTTTGGCACTCGATACAGACCCACCAGCAGCCATTGTTCCCGCAACCGCTGTTGGGTGCCAGTCAATTGGCAGGGGGCTGATTCCATCCTTATCAGTCATGCGCGTGGTCGCGCCAGCTACGAACTCCGTGTGATTTGTGAGAACGTCGCCCCCATCCCAAATCCCCATCAACGTATTTGAACCTGTAATGGATAGACCAGAACTCCCACCCGGCCAGAGTTCATCCACGGAAATGGTATCGGCAGCGACGACGTTGTAGGTAATGTTGTATCGAGGCAGTCCGTCTTGCAGTCCCACAAGGCCCATTACGACCCCGTCTTCTGTCTTTCCATATTCCGCAAGCCCGGCTTGCTTGACCCATGCCCGAGCCTCTGTCATTTCCGCCTCGCGCGCCTTGAGCAAGTGCGCGGACATGGCCCACAACCGATCCCGGCGTTCATTGTGAACATCCTGTTGTGAACTTGGCCGCTTGCCGGTAGCGTGAATGCCCTCATTGAGCCATTGCCGCATTTGATCCTGTTTGCTTGGTGTGTCTGCGGGCGCGGCTGATTTCGTGGCAAGAGCGATTGCTTCCGCAGCTTCTTTCGCCTTGAGCCAATCCTCATAGGACGAAATGGGCATCTCTGGCATATCCGCTTCTCGTTGCACTTCGTTGAAGTGCTCGATGGAGGCGATTTCCGCTTTGTACTCATCGGTTCGGTCTGCACTCTGCGCCTGCGCGGTGGTCATGCCGATGAATACAGCAACGGTCAGAACCAACCTTGCGACGCCAGCGATTATCTTTGTCTGCATTGTCTTCTCCCTTCGGGTTGAGGATACACCCACGAGCCGCGCGGATGCATCCATATTCTTCTCTTCTCGCTAACGTCAGGGCTCACGCTCAGCGCACCTTGTGCGCTGTAGTGTGCAGCCCCTTGTTAGCATTTTTGTTTCTTCGGAACAGGATATATAGAGAGCCCATGCAAAACAGTGAAATAGTAGCGGGCTCCGGGACTGCTCCCGCAGTGATAGGCGTGTAGGGTGTTGTTTCATATGCCCACCCATAAATCTCGCCACCGCCTGCCGGTCCCCGACCATTGTCGAGAAAGATCCAGCCGTAATGAGTGGCCTCGTCGATACTAAACTGAACGCCGAAATATCCAGTCGCATTGGGCCAGTTCCAGAGTCCAATTCCCCCCAAGCTATTCCATGCAGAAAACAGTGAGGGGTCATCCCACCATTCATATCCAGATGGTGGGGTTTCACCGATTGATTGACCTTCATCCAGCCTAAGCACGAGACTCCCCGTATCTGGCGGCGGATATGGCCATGCAAGGACCGCATTGTCTGATTGAGGAATTATCTCGAAGACAAGATTCTCGGTGAATAGTACGAAGTCAATGAAGCCATCGTTGTTAAGGTCAAGGTCGGCAGTTCTAGGGCCGGGCCATGCTTGCATGCTTATTGGTTCCTCAAGCCATGTCACAGCGATGAAGCCGCGCGCTTGCGTGGCAAACAATGGCAGCACGATCACTATTATTAGTAAGAACCACCGACCTTTCATGGCGATTCTTTCCTATTAATTAGTTTTTATAAGTCGGTAGAATTGATGGATGCCTGGAGGTGGCAATTCTGATTCCCATGTTGTGTTGGTTTTGGACGCGCTGATCTCGGCACTCACATTGGTCCAATCTTGATCCAGAAGATTGACCGTTGATTGAACACGATAGTTTTGTCCCACGACCGAGGGCCACATCACGATTTCCGAATCACTGGTGAAAGATGATTCTGCAATAGCGAGGTATGCGCGTGTTTCTGGCTCAATGCCAGTTGTGACAATGGAAACATCTTGAAAAGAAGGCTGTCCGGTATCATCTACAAGGATTCCTTTGTGCGTAATACGCACAATGTATTGCTCATCCGCAACGGCATTCGTAATAACAACTTGCTCGACGTTGTCGCGATAGTTATCGCCTTTTGTTGCTGAATTCGAAGGATTCGCTGGATTAAGAATCCACGGATAATTAGTAGAACCATTTGGGCTGATAATCCGCAAATCTAGATCGTTGACTAAAACGAGATTTGTTGGATTGAGTTGAAGGGGTTGGGCTGCGCCAGCAGGATCGGTCCAACAAATCGTAGTTTTCAGCGGCGTCCCTCCCGTTGCTGTTACGGCGAATTCAATATAATCGCCGTCGAGAAGCGTGACCTCCTTTATGTATTGCTTTCCGCCATCATCAGAATCTGACTGGACTAGGTTTGCGGCTGTGTATGCATTGACAAGGCCCCATCCTGTTTTGTAGTCGGGACCTATGGTCTCGGCTTCATCTGCTGTATGGATAAGAAGACCTTTAAGAGTTGATGCTAAATAGGGGTGTTGAGGTGCAAGCCGCGTTCGCAGGTCAACAAGCAGACCAACTGCCCCGGCGACAGACGGTGCAGAGAAACTAGTGCCCGATGTTGTTATGTAATAATACGGATTGCTTGGGTATGATGGATGCCGGATGGGCGTGAATACATCAACACCGGCGGCGACAACATCCGGTTTAATTCTGCCGTCATCTGTCGGCCCCCAACTACTGAAGGCAGCAATATTTACTGAACCTATTCCGCTATAGCCCCCGATGATTTTATGTATTGCACCGACGGTTAGGACATTTTTAGCAAGTCCGCGATCCGTGATCGTGTCATATCCGTTCTTGGCATAATCATGGGGGCGGGAATCTGTACTCCAGATTTCTACCCCGTTTGTGAATGTGCGATATTGGGTGCCGGCAGGCGGTGCGGAATGGGTTCGCTCGTTTCCTGCGGCCCATATTGTAAGACTAAGTGGGTTCCCATAGGAAATTGCGTCCATGTTTGTGCAATAAGAATCGTAGCGCCCGAAGAGGAAACTCTCGTTTCCGCTAATGGATAGGTCACCCCACCAGCAATTGGTAATCGACCCATCAGAAAGCTGTATAAAGCCCCATCCCGCTTGGTTTCCGTACGAGTGATTTGAAAGCCGAACATTGTTTGCATATGCAGAATTCATTTCCGACAGGAGGTCGTTGTACCAGTCGTAGGCCCATACGGTTGAATTGTAGGCCATGCCTTTAGCGCTAGAGTAACCATTTCCACCGGCGGACATCGTTCCTGCCACCGCTGTAGGGTGCCAATCAATAGGAAGTGGGCTGACTCCATCCATGTCGACTATGCGGGTTGCGGCTCCGGCTATGAACTCTAGATGATTAGTGAGAACATCACCGCCATCCCAGATTCCCATTACCGTGTTTGACCCTGTAATGGCCAAGCCGGAGATCCCTCCCGGCCAGAGTTCGTCAACGGAGATTGTATCAGCGGCGCTGGCGTTATATGTGATGTTGTATCGAGGGAGACCATCCTGTAGCCCGACAAGACCTATAACTATCCCATCTTCCGTTTTCCCGTACTCCGCGAAGCCTGCTCGCTTGATTCGTGCGCGCGCTACTTCCATTTCAGCTTCGTGCGATTTTATTAATTGCGCGGACATGGCCCATAGCCGCTCTCTTCGCGCAAGGCTTTGCTCCTGTTTTGAACTAGGTTCATCATCTGGCGTATTTATTCCATAATTGAGCCATTGACGCATTCGATCTTGTTTGTTTGGCTCATCTTCGGCGGTGGTATTTGATGTAACGGCAAATGATTCTTCTGCCATCTTCGTTTTGAGCCACTCCGCATATGTTGGCACGGACATTCCCGGCATATCCGAGGCGCGTTGCACTTCGTTAAAGTGCTCCATAGATGCAATCTCGGCCATATACTCTGCGGAACGATCCGCATCCTTGGCCTGTGCGTGAGCGCATAGGCATTGTAACATGATGATGAGTAAGAATATTTTTATGACGCCAGCGCTTATTCGTGTTTTCATTACTTTTTCCTTTCGCGTTTGAGGATACACCCTGCAACTCCGCGAGCATACCCATATTTTCTTCATTTCCGCTAACGTCAGCGATGAGGCTGAGGCGACTTGTCGCCGATAGCCTCAAGCGCCTTGTTCAACTCCTTCATTTTGTCTGGTAGTGGTGTGTGAGTCCAGGAAATTGGTGTTTTTGCGTCGAAAATGGCGTGTTTTTCGGCTTTGGGGACCATTTTGGGGTGTTTTGGGCGATTTTGGGGCGCAAACCCGGCACTTTTTTTCGTTTTCTGCTGTAGCGTCACCCCTCCGCGAGGGCGTTGGGATTTTGGGGTGACTACTCATTTGTTGAACGTCAGGGGTCAGGGGACCCGACACTTTGTGGAGGGTACCCTGGACCCCATTGTTGGGTGATCTCTTATTTTTTCGAAAGAGATTTGTCGAGTATCGCGTTAGCGCCCCGTGCTCTGGCCGCTTTAGCGACATCAGTTGATACGATAACCTTTCCAAGCGGGGCAAATGAAACATGCGCCAACTTGAAATGGGCGAGCCCGAAAGGAATACCAATAATTGTAAGGCAGCATGCAATCCCTGCGATAACGTGGCAGATTGCCAACCAGAGACCCGCGAGAATACACCATAGAAGGTTGATCAACCCAGTGCCTGTAATCCGCTCTTTTCCCACTAACTGTCCATCGATCAATTCCCTCCCGAAAGGAAAGGCCGCAAACACTGAGATGCGAAATGCGGCCTTTGCGAATGGTATACCTATAATTGTAATTGCGAATAAAAGGCCGGCCAAAAACCATACTAGCCAGGCGATAACGCCACCGCCAAAAATAAACCACAGTAGATTTCCAATGAATGCCATACCAGCCGAGCCTTTCTTTTTATCGCATTATTATTAGGGGCAAATAGAGGTGCGATATTTCTCTATTCACCCAACGTCAGCGGTCACCGGCGGCGCCTTGTGCGCCGTACGGTGGAGCGCCTTGTTCAACTCTTTCATTTTGTCCGGTCGCAGCGTTTGAGTCCAGAAAATTGGTGTTTTTGCGTCGAAAAGGGCGTGTTTTTCGGTTTTGGAGGCCATTTCGGGGTGTTTTTGGTGATTTTTGGGCGCGAAACCGGCACCTTTTCTCATTTTTTGGCGTAACGTCACCCCTCCGCGAGGACGTTGGGGTTTTGGGGACAACTCCTCATTTGTTGAACGTCAGGGTTCAGGCGACGGCCCACGGGCAATACGATATACGATTGTAGCGTGCGAAGGCGATCGCATAGCGACAGCTTGTGGGCCGTAGCCTGGAACCCCTTGTTCTGCAATTTTCATTTGATTTCAATTCTGTCTCCGGGATGGAGATTTATGGGCGATTCGCCCTTTAAAATCGATTTTGGGGATACCGGCGTAGTGTCGCCGTCACGGATGAGAGAAATCCCCCGATATGGTGGACTAGAATATCCGCCTGCTGTAGCGATGGCCTTTCCCATATCTAATCCGTCTTCCCACGGGATTACTTTTGTAATGGGCGTGCCGTCATCCGGCGTGTGGCTATAAATCACAGTAACGGGCGGCATAATATCTGCGCCCGCGCACGCATAGTAGCTGGCCAGTAGGAAAGCGATTAATATTGTGCGCTTATCTTTCATTTCTTATGCAGAACGTTACGGCTCACCCTCGGCGCACTTTGTGCGCCGTAGAGTGCGGCCGGTTGTTCGCAACATGCTTGTTAATCAACAAGTAATTATTGGGTTGACGGAAGTAGTTTCTGTAGCCAGGTACCATACCTATTGAACTAAGCGATTTCACCAAAAACTTACTGGTGGATTCTGTCAGATCCCGACCATTAGGATGAAACTCAATCCATAATTGTCCAACAGGAAGTTGGTCATATCGATTGAGCCATGATTCGATAATGGGGTATTCGGCTGACTCAACGTCAATTTTTATGTAATCCACCCATTCGTGTGAGAATCGTTTCATAACATCGGCAAGTGTCAAACAATCCGCATCTATTTTATCGGAATCCCTACCTGGTGAAAAGCCGCCAGTCATCCGCTCTATGTCCGTTATAAAAAACGGGCGCTTTCCTGATTTTGAATCAAGCGCAATCCGAGAGAATAGGAATTCAGGCGGAACCCATATATCTGGGCGGCTGAGCCAAGCTTCGGATCGGGGGTCCGGGTCAAATCCATAGACTTTGCATCCTATCTCCTTGATAATTGCCCGATCAAAGGAAATTTCCGTAGCGATACCAAACGAATAGATTATGCTGTCTTTGCATAAGAGTGATAAGTCTACATATGCACCGCCAGACGGACTGCCGATCCACTTCGGATTGCATTCACGGGATTTCCACCTGTAGTCACAGAATGCTGATATAGCACCACGACGAGTCCACTTAATGATTTTGTTGATAGTCATATTTCTTTCTTGCGAACGTCAGCGATGAGGCTGAGGCGGCTTGCCGCCGATAGCCTCAAGCGCCTTGTTCAACAACTCCATTCTGCTTGGCTGAGGCGGTTGAGTCCAGAAAATTGGTGTTTGGGCGTCGAAATGGCGTGTTTTTCGGTTTTGGGGGTCATTTTGGGGTGATTTTGGCGATTTTGGGACGCGAAACCGGCACTTTTTCTCGTTTTTTGCTGTAGCGTCATCCCTCCGCGAGGGCGTTGGGGTTTTGGGAATCACTCCTCATTTGTTGAACGTCAGCGTTCACCGGACGGCGCACATGCACAGTAGGTGGCAACCGCGACTGGGTTGATCGTACCAAAAGCGTATATTTGTCGCAACTTGTGCGCCGTACGGTGGAACGCCTTGTTCAACGGGTTTTCCCTTCTCTTTTTCATCTCTGGAGGCCCGAAAAATCATAAAAATGGCCTGAAAATCGCGTTTTTGGGCTCGTAGAGCCCATTTTCTCGATTACCAGGCCGTTTTTCGCGGTAATTTTCATTTTTCGCGGCATAGCGCGGATATTTTCTTCTATTTATCTCGCTGTAGCCGTTGCCGTCGGTAACTCACCGTTAAATTTCTATATTGTCGGGACGTTGAACGTTACGGCTCACCTTCGGTTGGCCCGTCCGCGGGTCAACCGTAACGGTGCAGCCGATTGTTCGCCTAAAATACTCCACCTTCTCGCAATATTTTGTATAGAGGCGGCGCGAGCCATAGTATGGTTTCTCCAATATAGAATCCCGTTGGTGTCACAATTTGAAAAGTCGCAATCCCCAAAAGCAGTTTCCTTAATGACGAGACAGAGATAACTTTCGAAATCATAATCACACCACAGATGATTCCGGTAAAAGCAAATCCGAGGCTGCGGCTAACGTCCGCAACGATGATTGTTGATGCAATTATGGCAGACCATAGCAAGAAATAGAGTGTTCGATATCGCATGAGTGATGTGCTGAGTAGGGCTGCCATAACAGGAATAATCCATAACCCTCTGAACCCCATATAAACATTCCATGCCCACGTAAACCACGTTTGGGCATAGGGTGTAAAATCTACGATCGTTTCTGAAAATTCCTCGTATACCTGAGGTGTCTCAATGCCCGGCCCTATCACGCCGGTCTTCAGCATTACTCTCAGCGCGACCCAGAAGACAACACCTCCAGCCATCCAGAGTGCATCAATGAACGCTTTGTTGAACGCTCTGCGCGAATTAAATACATCAGGATGTTTCAACAACACAATGAACGGCAAAGCAAAAAGCATGCGCTCATCATTTAAGGATCCGAGAGTAATAAGTGGCAAATAAACAACGCTTCTCACGCGAAGCAGGCATATCGCTGCCAGCATAAGCGACACGGAATCCGGTATCCCGGGGTACATATTTCCCCATTGAGTAAAAGCTGAACAAGCCAAGGCTGCACAAAATAACAGAGCTGTTGTTGCATCCAAACGTTTTGCCATGTAGTAGAAGACTATGGAGAGGGCAATGATGATGGCGGCATACTGAATGGAAAATGCCAAGACTGGCGGCAGATTCAGCAGATATGCTATAAGAGGGACTGTTATGCGGTAGTAGAGGATTGGATAGGCAATGTCACGACGGAGTGGATTTTCACATAACGCCAAGAAGGCATCCCACCGATAGCGGTTTACGGGAATCATCATCACCCAAGAGAAGTAGAAGAATATGGATAATCCCCAAGTGGCAAAACCAGCACACAGTGCGGTTGTCTTGGGTTTGCTAACCCACAGTTTGTTTATAGTGTTCATGTTTTAGCTCGTTATCATGGCGAACGTCA
>Ga0255347_1007202_pt1 | contig 11690 bp, 8 predicted proteins | sample wastewater_treat_2_FD_192479 | JGI IMG/M metagenome (GOLD analysis project Ga0255347, IMG submission 192479) | Wastewater microbial communities from Lulu Island WWTP, Vancouver, Canada - plant24 | ecosystem: Engineered > WWTP > Wastewater > Unclassified | place: Canada: Vancouver, British...
TTCCGGCCGCACCATCGCCTCGGCGATCTCGTCGTCGTGGCCTCCCTGCTGCGCGGCGGCACGAAACATCGAGGCAAACGCGGAGTTGATCTTTTCCTGGACGGATTCCGGCATCTCCTGCATGCCGCCCCAGGGCGTCATCATCATTGGCGTGGCGGCGCCGATGGCGCTGCCGGGGGCCATATAGATATGGCGCGTGGCCATGGCGATATAGGCCCCGGCCGACAGGGCGTTTTTCTCGACAAAGGTATAGGTCGGCACGGAAAGGAAGCGCAGCGCCTGGACGATATCTTGAGCGGCATCCACGCGGCCCCCGGGCGTATCCATCACGAAGATCACCGCGGCGGCTTTGATGCGCTCGGCCTCGGCCACGCCACGCCGCACCACATAGACGAGCGCCGGCTCGATCGTGCCGCGAATGGGAATGACATAGGCCACCGGACGAACGGGCCCGGCATCTGTCGCCGGCTCCGCGGACAGGGCCGCGGCGCAGGCGATCGCGGCCAGGAACGGCCCCAGTCTCCCCGCGGTGCGCAATCTCATGCCGGCAACATATCCCGACGCTGCCCGGAAATCAACGCTGGGCCGTCCATGGCGCCCGCGAATCCCACGCCTTCCGCATCGGAGCGTGGCGCGGAACCGGGCGACCCGGCGCGGCAAATACCCACATTACGCTTGTTCGGCGGGTTCATGGCCGCTACGTTCCGCTTCGGAGCAACACTCATGAATACCGCGAATTGGCGTTGGTTTCTCGCGTGCGCGATCCTTCCGGCGGGCTTGGCGTCCGTGCCGCCTGCCCGCGCACAGCCCCCTCCCGATCCGCCATTGCTGCGGGTGCCACGACTGGCCGCCGCTCCCCAGCTCGACGGACGTATCGAGGAGTCGGAATGGAAGGGCGCCTCTGCCTGGACGGGTGGACTACTCGTCTCCGCGGAACATGCGCTGGCGCCTGTAGAGATGCAGGCGAGCGTCTGGCTCGGTCATGACGAGCGTTTCCTCTATATCGCGATGCGCACACCGAATCCCGAGGGGCGCTATCCGATCGGGCGGGCCGACCGCCCCGATGCGCCGGAGATTCTCGACGATGATTATTTCCAGGTGATTCTCGCACCTGACGAGCGGTCCCGCGCGGGACGAAGCGGTGAGGGATATTACCGGATTTCCGTCAACCCGCTAGGCGCGGTGGACGACCGATGGCTGAACAGCGGCCGGGCGGACCGCGAATTGTTGTGGTCCTTCGGCGGCGAGGCGCGTTCCGTGGTTTCTCCTTCGGGTTGGGAACTGGAAATGTCCGTGGCCTGGTCGAGCGTCGGGGTGGACGCGCCAAACGGGCGGACGGTTTATGCCCAGTTTGGCCTGGCGGGGGGGCGGAACGATGCTCGCGCGGTGCGCGTATGGGCGCCGGCGGTCGGGAATCGCCCGTGGGAAGGCTGGGGTGTGCTCGAAATGACCCCTGGGCCGACCGCGCAGACGCTTGCGCTCGGTGCGGTGGGCGCCGGCGAACTGGACGCGCATATTCGCGCCGTCGGCGCCCCTGTGCGCGCGACGTTGCGCCTTGTCAACGCCGCCGGCGAAACGCGGCTCGAGGAGACGCGCGAAGGGATGGAAGCGCAAATTCGAAAGGAGAAGCTCTCCCTTTCGGACACGGGCAACACCCTCGAGATGGAGGTTCGGGCCGCCCATGAGGTCGTCTGCCGGCAGCGAGCGCGGGTGGACCGGTGGACGGAGGCATGGCTGGCCAAGCACCTGCAACCGTGGCGCGAGGCGCACCCCGCGCAGCCGCCGCGGCCGGAGGCCTTTCCGGAAGATCATCCCACGTCCTTCCTCGTTTTTCTCTCGGCCCAACGCAGGCGCATCCGTCCATTGGAAGTCGCCTATGCGGCAGCGCGCCAAGCGGACGACCGCGAGGCGATGGGAGAGATCGGGCGCCGTCTGATCCGCGAAGCGCCGTATTTTCCCGCCGGGTATTTCATCGCGGCCCTCGACGCGGCGACGCGCGGTCGCCGGGAGGAGGCGCTCGACCTGCTCGAAAAGGCCGTGGAACGGGGATTCAATAACGCGCGGACGCTCGCCGAATCCGAGGAACTACGCCCTCTGGCCGACGATCCCCGTTTCCGCGCTCTGGCGGCCCGAGCCTCGAGCGGGCGCGGAATGACCATCCCCGCCGGCGCCGAGCCGGCGGAGGTGACGGAGCCTTCCGTGCTGGCGGACGAAAAGAACATCACGATCCACCCCCAACTCGGGATTCCCGTCGCTCTCTATCGGTTCGCGCCCCAAGCCCCGACCGACGAGCCGGTGACCCGCCTGGGCGGGAAGACGGGCGAACTGCTGCGGGGCTGGTACGCGGAGGGCACCGCCGCGGGGAACTGGGGCGATCTGTACGATAATCGGGATGACGGTCATTCCCGGCTCTCGGCCCGGATGTTTCCGCAGTTGACGCACATCCGTTATGGCGCGCGCGCCCGCGAATGCGAGCTGCACAGCGGTCTCGCCTCGACGCTCGTTCACGACGGCACGCTCATCGGCAATGCTTCGCTCGCCGTCACCGGCGGCGCGTTTTGGCGCTCGCTGCCGCGCGCCGCCCACGTCAACCCGCGCGTCATGGCGCTGTTCTTCGTGCAGTACCGCTCCGGCCAGCTCTACGTCCATCCCGCCCACATGGACTTTCCCAAAGACCAATCCGAGGAGAAAGGCCTCGATCCGAAACGGCGCGACGTATTCTTCGCGAACGCGCCGTTCCCCTTGATTTCCCGCGGATCGTCGGGTTCGGACCGTCCGCATCTCGAAGCGCTGGCCGCGATGCTCGCGGCCCTTCCGCCCGATGTCAAGCGCGCGCTAAAGGACCGCCATCTGCTGATGCCGACCCTCCAGATGCTGCTGCGCCGCCACTACGAGGGCGTCGAGAGCGATGAGGACTACCTGTCGGGTCGGGCGCATCCGCCCGTCTTCGAGGGCGCCGGCCTGCGCACGGAAAGGATGGTGCGCGCCGCCCACGAGATGTCGTTGATGACCCTGCCTCCTTGGGCGGAAATCCGGGTGCTGGAGGAGGATCGTCCGCGCCTCGGCCTCGACTATTTCGAGGCGCCGGGCCGCACCGAGGAAACGTTGACCACGCCTGCCGCCGTCGCCCGGATTTTCCGCGGAACGGATTTTCGGCGCCGGTACGTGCTGAGTGCCGAGCGCAGCGGCGATCCCAACGGCCGACCGCTGACCTTTCACTGGCGGCTGTTGCAGGGCGACCCCACGCGCGTCTCGATCCGGCCGATGGGCGAACGCGGCGAGCGCGCGGAAATCACGGTCGCCTGGCATTCGCCGATGCCCGCCGCCTCCGAGCCGAACGTGATGTCCTCGCGCGTGGACCTCGCCCTTTTCGCGCACAACGGCGCGCATTTCTCGGCGCCGGCGTTCTTCTGCGTGTATTTTCCCCCTTGCGAAGAACGGCGATACGACGAAAACGGCCGTCTCCAATCGGTGCGGTATCGGCGCGGCGCCTCGGCGCCCTACACCGATCCGGCGATCTACACGCCCCGCGAATGGACCGACACCTACGAATATGACGCCGAGGGCCGGCTCGCGGGCTGGACCCGCTTGATCGGCCCGCAACAAGAACGGTATGATGCGCAGGGCCGGCGGATGTCGGCCGACGGGACGGCGCAGGAGGTCGCCTATCGCGTCGTTCCGGAGGGGCAGGCGTTTCGGCTGGAACCGTCCCCGTGAGGGGGCGCCGAGACCCGCCCGCGGCGGGGGGCGACGGCCGGCGGGCATGGCGGGGCGATTGTCCCCGCGCGGACTTCGAAAAACGCGGATGAACACGGGGAATGAAGTGCGACGCATGGACGTGCGGTTCGAGGGGCACGTGCAAGGCGTGGGCTTTCGATGGACCACGGCGCGCCTCGCCGCCGGCTTTCCGATCTCCGGCTTCGTGCGCAACGAGCCCGACGGCTCGGTGCGCCTGACGGCGGAGGGACGCGAAGCGGACCTGCTGGCGTTCCTCCAGGCCATAGAAATCTCGCCCGTCGGCCGCTACATCTCGCGCCGACAGGTCGAGTGGCGCGACGCCACCGGCGAGTTCCGGGCGTTCGAGATTGGCTATTGACACCGCCCGCCGGCCAGAGCGACGCCGCCCGCGGCGGGGCCGCTCCTCTCAGCAGCGCTCGAGCGCCTCGGCGAGGCGGACCACGGTCTCGGCGGCGTCGCCGAGGCAGAGCGTGACGTGGGGCCGGTCGTACAGCGGATTCGGCACGCCGGCATATCCCGGCTGCCGATCGAGATTGCAAATCACGACTGTTTTCGCCGCGCCCGCGTCGAGCACCGGCATGCCTGAGATCGGCGTCCCGGCGGCCGTTCGCGCCGCCGGATTGACCACGTCGTTTGCTCCAACAATCACCGCCACGTCGCAGTCGCCAAACAGGGGGTTGATCTCCTCGAGGTCCTTGAACCGGTCATAGGGAATCTCCACTTCCGCAAGCAAAACGTGCATATGGCCCGGCATCCGGCCCGCCACGGGATGGATGCCGAACCACACCTCGACGCCCCGCCGACTCAGCGCATCGTACAACCGCCGCACGGCGGCCTGCGCCTGTGCGAGCGCCATCCCGTAGCCCGGCACAATGATGACGCGTCGCGCCGACCGCAACGCGGCGACCGGATCGTTCGGCGAGGGGGGCATGGCGGCCGGGACGGCGCCCTCCGGCAAAACCGGCGACGGGGCCGAAGCGATCCGTCCGGCGAGGACATCGCCCAGACTCCGGTTCATCGCCCGGCACATGTCGTTCGTCAACAGCAGGCCACCCGCGCCGACCACGATGCCGACGGCAACGGGCGCGGGATGTCCCACTGCGAACCCGGCGACCGCCGCCGCGGCGCCCGATAAGGCGTTGAGAAACGAGATGCTCACCGGCATATCCGCCCCGCCGACGCCCAGCAGGATCGTCACCCCTGCCGCGCCGCCGAACAGCAGCATCAGCGCGGCTGCCGCCGGCGTTCCCGTCCCGTTCATCCACGGCCCGGCCAGTGTCCCCCCGATCATTCCCGCCAGCAGAATCCGGTTCAGCGCCACCTGCCCGCGAAACCGGATCGGCCGCGCATCCAGCACGCGCGCGAGTTTCAGGACCGCCACGAGGCTGCCGGTGAAGGTCAGCACGCCAATCGCCGCGGCCGGCGGCGCGGCCGCCCGCGACAGGACACCGGAGGAGGCAGATCCCGGCCGCAACGCCAATGCCGCGACGATCGCCGAGGCCGCGCCGCCAAGGCCGTTGAAGAGCGCCACAAGCTCGGGCATCCGGATCATCCGCGCCCGGGCCGCGAGCGTCCCGCCCGCCACCGCGCCGCCCAGTCCCCAGGCCCACGCCGCCGGCGATTTCCACAGCCCGTGTTCGATCGCCGCGAGCGCGACGAACCCCGTCATCGCCATCGCGCCCAAGGTGTTGCCGCCAACGGCCGTCGCCGGCGACCGCATCCGGCGAATGCCCAACCATACCAACGGTACCAGCGTCAGCGACGCCGCCGACCACGGCGAGAGCGGCAGCGAGGCGGTCATGACGGTTTCCTCTCCGAGCGGCGCGCGAACATGCGCAGCATCCGATCCGTAATCGCGAATCCCCCGACCGCGTTAGCGGTCGCCAGCGCGAGGGCAATGCCCGCCGCGATCTCCACGCCGACCGAATCGGCATCGCTCAGCGCCGCCATCGCGCCGATCATCGCGATGCCCGAAAGAGCGTTCATGCCCGACATCAACGGCGTATGCAGCAGTGGCGGCACTGCGCGCAAAACGGCATAGCCCGAGACCGCGCAGACCGCCAGCAGCCCGACCCAGAACAGCGCGGTCATGCCGAACCTTCCCGCTGCGCCGCCCAGCACTCCAGCGTACCGGCATGAACCACCCGGCCGTCCCGCGTAACCAGCGTTGAGGCGACCACGTCGTCGTCCGCCTTCAGCTCGACCCGACCGTCGGTCACAAGATGAGCGAGAAAATGAAACGCGTTTTGAGCAAAAAGCGCCGTGGCCGCGACCGGCATGCGGCCGGGCAGGTTCTCGAGGGCCTGAATCGTCACCCCGTGTCGCCGCGCGATTTGGCCGACTTCGCTGGCGGCGCAGTTGCCGCCTTGGTCAATCGCGATATCCACGATCGCCGATCCCGGTCGCATCGCCGCGACCATCTCGTCGGTCACCAGAACCGGCGCCCTCCGTCCGGGCACCAGGGCCGACAGGATCACCAGATCGGCGTTCGCCACGGGCTGCCGGAGAACGTCGCGCTCGCGTTCCAGCCACGCCGGCGGCAGTGCGCGGGCGTACCCCCCTCTTCCCGTCGCCATGTCTGCGGGCACCCCGGGATCGAGCACGATGGCTCCGAGACTGCCGGCTTGTTCGCGCGCCTCCGCGCGAATGTCGGAGGCCTGTACGGCGGCGCCAAGCCGCTTGCCCGTCGCGATCGCTTGGAGGCCACAGACCCCCGTCCCGATCACCAGCATCCGCGCCGGCGGAAATGCGCCACCCGAGGTGCCGGTAAGCGGCATGAACTTCGGCAGCGCGTCCGCGCCCATGAGCGTGCCCTTGTACCCGGCAACCAGGCTCATCGAGGACAGAGCGTCCATCGCCTGCGTCCGCGCCAGCCGCGGCACGCCGTCCAACGTCAGCGCCACGACGCCGCGCGACGCCAGCCGCTCCACGAGGCGGCGGTTATGCGGCGCGGCGGGGTGCAGGAACGCGATCAGCATTAGCCCCGGCCGCATCAGATCCACCTCGTGCCGACCAGACGCCGGATCGAGACGTGGCTCCTTGACCTTCAACACCACGTCGGATTCGCCGTAGATCGCCGCCGCGTCCGAAACGATTTCCGCCCCGGCCGCGGCGTAGGCCTCGTCCGGGAAAAAACTCCCCCCGCCGGCCCCTCGCTCGATCCGCACCCGCGCTCCCACCCCCAAAAAGCGCTTGACGGTCTCCGGCGTCACCGCCACCCGTCCCTCGTCCGGCATGATCTCCCGCGGCACTCCGATAGCGAGGTCTTTCATGGGCTTCTCTCCCTTTTTCGCTGCGACGGTTTTTTCGGTCCGGCCCCGCCGCCGGCCGGCGGAAACAAGCGTCGCGGATCCAGCCACTGACCGTAACCGCGCAGCACCACGTTCGTCTCCGAGTCGCGCACGCCGGGCACGCCGGCCAGATCGCGCGTCACAAAATCCACGAGCGTCTGCGGCGCCGTCGCCAACACCACGACCATCAGATCGTGCCGTCCCGTCACGATCATCGTCGAGATCACCGACGGCAACGCCTCGATGCGGCGCGCGCACGTCTCCAGCCGGCGTCCGTCGATCTTCAGGCCCACGATCGCCAGAAACGACTCCGGCGCCGCCTCCAGATTCGTCTGCCCCACCACCCGCAACAGCCCCGCCCGTTTCATCCGTCCGATTCGCTGCCGCACGCTGCCCTCGGAGAGCCCGAGCCGCCGCGCGATCTCCCGGTTCGATACCCGACCGTCGGCCGCCAGTTCGTGCGCAATGCGGATATTAACAGCATCCAATGTGCGCAATTCATTTGTCATGCACGATTATTATCTCAAGATGCGCAATCCGTCACCCATAAAATGCAGAGAACGACCGGGACGACGAGTCCGTCTGGACGGCGCATCGCGATCGGTTTATAGTATGTAAAATCGCCGCGGGTTCGGAGCCGGCGATATCGGGCGCGCCCCGCGAGGGAGCAGCGGATTCGGGAATGGGAAGCGAGACGGAGGGCCTGTTCTTATGCGGGTGTTATGGGCCGGATTCTCGGATGATCGGGTGGAGTGGGAGCTGATCCGGGCGCTCGTCGCCGCCGGCGTCGGCGGCCACGCCATCGCGGCGCCCGGGTCGCGGATCGCGCGCGGGTGCGCGGCCTCGGGCATCCCCTGTCTGGAGGCCCGGTTTCCTCCGCGCCTCGATCCCCGCGGCGCCCGGCTGATCCGCGCCGTGCTGGAGCAGAAACGCTTCGATATCGTGCACTGCGTCACGGGCCGCGCCCTGGCCGCCGCGTTGCGCGCGACCGCCCGCTCCGGTTCCTCGACCCCGCGCGTGGTGGCCTATCGGGGGGCCATCGGCACGGAATCGCGCCGTGACCCGCTCCTCCGGCTCTCGTATCTCCATCCTCGCGTGGCCCGGATCATCTGCGTCTGCGAGGCGGTGCGGCGGCAGTGGCGGGCGAGCGGGGTGCCGGAGGAAAAGCTCGTGGTGATCCGCAAAGGACACGATCCGGCCTGGTATTCGCCGGCGCCCCGCGAGACGCTGGCGTCGCTGGGCGTGCCGGCCGACGCCGTACGCGTCGTCTTCTGTGGCGCCATCCGTCCGATCAAGGGGGTGTCGGTGCTGGTGCGCGCCTTCGAACGCATCGCGCCGGAGGAGGGGCTGTGTCTGGTCCTGCTAGGCGAGGTGCGCGAAGCGGGGGTGAAACGCCGCGCCCAACGCCTCCCCCACGCGCATCTTCTCGGCTTTCGAAAAGACGCGCCCGCCCTGGTCGGCTCCTGTGATATCGCGGTCATGCCCTCGGTATACCGCGAGGGATGGCCCAAGGCGGTCTTGGAGGCGATGGCCCAGGGCGTGCCGCCGATCGTCACGGACACCGGCGGCCTTCCGGAAGCCGTCGAGCACGAAAAGAGCGGACTCGTGGTGCCGGCGAACGACGCCGACGCCTTGGGCGAGGCGCTGCGTCGGCTGGCGCGTGACGTCGCGCTCCGCCGCCGGCTGGGCGAGGCCGCGCGCGCGCGGGTGGCCGGTCCCCTGCATTTCCGCCATACGGTTGAAGAAACCCTCGCCCTCTACCGCGAGCTGGTCGGGGAGGCGTCCGCGGCGGAGGGGCGCGTTCGTCGGGCGCGGCGCCGTCGTGCGGGGACCGCTATGCGCGGCCACGCGGCGAGGGCGGTGAACGCGCAGGAATCGGCTTTATCCCGGCCCTGCCTGGCGGCAGAACAGGCCGGTTTCCAAGCCTTGGAAAGGCACAGGCGTTTTATTTCCAAGGCTTGGAAGCTCGCCGACGCTCCGCCTTCAGGCCTTGAAGATGCGGCGTGCCTGGGGCGGGTAAAATGCGCCCCGGGCATTTGGAAACGCCCGTAGCCTACCGGTTTTCGAACTGATAGTCCCCCTCGAGGCTCAACGTGCCGCGGAACGTCCGGCCGCCGGCGTTCACGATGAGCGTGCCGCCGGCTTCGCCGCGCGGCTGGAAGATCAGGCCATCTTCGCCACGTCCCGTTTCGCGCCAGACATATCGGCCGTGCTCGGCCCAGTCGTGCAGCTCGCCGTTGCGCCGGACATGGAAATCGGCGAGGGCGTCGCCCCACGCCATCGCCACAGTCGCCCCGCCGGCGGAGCGATACGACGCCCGGCCCTCCGCCAGGCCGCCGGCATCGAGGTGGGCGGCGGCAAGTACTTTTTGGCGAAACTCGTCGTAGCTGTTGAACTCGGGCGCCTCGCCGACCTCGATCGCAAAGCCGCAGAACGGCGCGGCCCCCGTTCCCTTGGACGCCAGGGCCTGGTGCTCAGGCCATTTGACCTTTTGGGTGCGTTCCGAATCGGCGGTCAACGGCGGCATGCCGATCGGTGTCAACGCGATCCAGGTCTCGTCGCCGCGCAGGAACGTCACGCCGCGCACGACCTCGACGGGGATTTTTTCGGGCAGCACGGCCGTCCAATCCGATGCACCGTTTTTCACCAGCCAGATGGCGATATTTCGGAACTGGGCAACGCGGTTAGGTCCTCCGCTGACGCCCTTTTGGTACTGCGGGCTTCCGACGCGGGCGGGATCGCCCGTGGGCCCGACTTGGAGGTCGAGGACGCCTCGGGTGGCGTCATTGGCCATGAGCTTGAAGCCGTTGACGTCGCCGCCGTCGGGCGAGGTGCCCTCGGCCAGGCTGCCGAACTCGAAGGTACGGCCGATGTAGTAGGTCTCGTGATAGGCCGGCGGCGCGCGGAAGTTGCCGGCCTGGGGCTCGGCGTAGGGCGGCTTGGTGTTCAGAAGCTCGCGCGGCCGCTCGAACTGGTTCGTGCCGAGGTTGACGATCGCGGGCGGGGGCAGCCAGCCGCTCGTGAACATGTGGACGATGTCGTATTCGAAGGAATCGGGTGAGCGCGGATTGCCCGCGGGGCCGAACATCATCCAGGCGGTTTCCGCCAGGCTGCCGTGATATGGCTGGGGGTGATTGTAGTCGCGGCAGGTAGGCCCGTTGGCGGCCCCGCGATAATATTTGACCGCCATGGCCGTCGCCAGCCAATCGAGAAAGGCCTTGCTCATGCCGCGCATCTGCGGGTCCCGGGCAAAATCGTAGGTGTTGAACAGCGGGGCCATGGTGTGGCCGAGGTAATTTTCGGAATCCCATTCGCCGTTGCCGGCGCGAAACACCGCGACGGCGAAGGCTCGCATCCGTTGCTTGTAGATTTCGGCAACTTCTCGATGGCCGGCATCCTCCGCCATGAGATAGACGGCGGTGGTGCGCATCATCGTCAGGTTATCCGTCGTCCGCACGTCCACCCAGGAGTTCTTCGCGTCGGGGCCCCATCCCTGCTTGCCCGGCTGATATAGATGGTGCGGTCGCCGCAGCGGGTCCTGCTCCGTCCACGCCCGGGCCCCCTCGGCCATTTGACGAACGTAGTCGGGGGGCAATACCGGGCGGAAATAGAAATATTTCCGGGGCTGGTGCTTGATCACAAAACACGCATAGTAATCTATGCCGGCGGTGTGCTGGTGCCAGTCGCCGGCGGAGACGTCCCGCTCGCTGAGGGCCTTGAGCCCACGCGGATCGCCGGCCAGCGCCATGGCCATCGCCTGGCCCAACGCATGTTTCTCGTTCTCGAACCACGTATTGAATGCAAACTTCTGCCGGGTGGAGGTCCGAATCACCAGGTCCATCCGATCCCGCCAGCCCTCGAGCCATTCCTCGCTGTGCGGCGGGTTGGCCCATGCCGGGTCGGTCGGATGAGGAATGGCCAATCGCCGTCCCCGCTCGTCCGTACGGGCCAGGCGCGACAGGCCCTCGGGTTCCTGCGCCGCCGCGGAGACCGCCAGCGCGCCTATCACTCCCCAGCAAATTCCGCTCTGCCATTTTTTCATCGCGCTCCGCTCTCCGTTTCTTTTCTTCTGAGATGCCACCGCCCTCCAACGGGAAGATTTCCCCCTGGATGATCGTCACCGTTTCGTTTTCCTCCGCGGGGAAAACGACGGAACCATCGTGTCAAATCCGTGCGCAAGTTCAAGATGTTGAACCGGATCGCAACAAATGGGCCGAGCGGACGAAACAAAATGCAGATTGCGTCCGTGTCCTTGGGCGGGATGGCGACGGAATACCGGCGCGACCCGCGGCTCGGCGTGGGCCGCGGCGCCACGACGGCGGCGAAAGGCGCCTGGGGATGCCGGCTCCGGCGGCTACGGCACGGCCACGGGTTTTGCCGTGAGCGATCTCCTCGGGAATGTCTCGGAAGAAGTCTAGGCGTCCGCCGCCGGTGTTTCTCCGCCCGGTTCGTTCCGGCGGCGTTTAATTTCCACGGCCACGCCGCGGGCGAAGCGGAGGGCGCCCGGCTTATCCACCGTCACGCGAACGGCGATCACCTTCCGTTCCGCCAGGCAGATTTCAGCGATGCGCTCGGCCAGCGTTTCCACCAGGTGGAATTCGCTGGCCTCGACCATATTCAGCACCGCCCGCTTGATTTTTTTGTAATCCACGGCGTCTCGGA
>Ga0255347_1007203_pt1 | contig 11689 bp, 8 predicted proteins | sample wastewater_treat_2_FD_192479 | JGI IMG/M metagenome (GOLD analysis project Ga0255347, IMG submission 192479) | Wastewater microbial communities from Lulu Island WWTP, Vancouver, Canada - plant24 | ecosystem: Engineered > WWTP > Wastewater > Unclassified | place: Canada: Vancouver, British...
CGGGCCCTTCGCCCAGCCATACCGCGCTCAATGGTACCGTGGTTGGCGCCCAGGGAGCCTCAGTCAGCGGGCCAAAGCCGAAGACAGAACGAGAGACAGGGGCCGCCAGCACCAGCGTGGCCGCGAGACACGGGAGTGAAGCCACCGAATCCTCGGATGAACTGACGTACGAACTCACCCAGATCCCACCACTCCAGATGCCCCCTCCCTCGTCCGTCACCCCGGCCAACCCCCCGAAAGTCGATGCCCACCCGAGCAGGACCGGCCAGCCGAATGCGGCTCCGCCCTCAGCAGCAATCCGACAGAGGGACAACAAGGACCTGAACTCAACGCCCCGGAAGGCATCGTTGGCCACTCCGCCTCCAGGGGCGATCATGCCGGCGCAACCAGCCTATCAGCTTTACGATGCCCACGACACCGACACCTACTACAGCATTGCCAGGAAGTTTTATGGATCGGGTCACTATTACCCGGTCCTCATGGAACACAACCCTGAAATCGGCCTCTACCGCGTGGGCGAGGGAGTCCAGCTGAAAATCCTCAAGGATGCCGGTCGCGCCAGGGAAATTTTCCGAAAGATTGTCAGGCGTGAGGGGGGAAAGCGCATCTGGTATTACACGGTGGTCGCGGGCGATACCCAGGAGTCCATCGCCGCTAAATTCTACAAGACCGACGACCGGGTGAAACGCCTCCTCCAGCTCAATCCGGGCATTAAACTGCGGCCGGGGGCGCGCCTCCGGGTTCAGCTGGAATAACGCGCTGCTCTGATCTGTTGCCACCCCGAATCAAAAGTGGTGTTGACTTCCGGGACTCGAACCGGGATCGAAAGCCGCTCATCAAATTTGACGTTCTCCCGGCGGGAAGGACCGGGGCGACAGGCACCGAGGTAATGCTGCTGCCAGTATTTTCCCGAAAGATGATCTTCCCGAACTCGTCCGCCCGTGCTCGAAGAATGAATGAACCAGCCGCGCGCCTCGTAAATACCGACATGGGAGGCGCCTTTTTGTTCGATCTCGAAAAAGACCAGGTCGCCCTGCTGCAGCTGATCCCGCCTGACCTGAGGTCCCGCCAGGTATTGATCGGAGGATTGCCGGGGAAGGACGATACCACACTGCTGGTAGACCCACTGCGTGAACCCCGAACAATCGAAACCCGTTGCCGGCGAAGCCCCTCCGGGATGGTACGGCACTCCCAGCTGCCTGCGCGCTGCCTCGACGATCGGCGTTACCTTCAGACCGAGCCCGACTGGCGGCGGGCGGCCCCGGTCCGTTGCGCAGCTTCCCAGGGCCAGCACAAGCACGACGAGCCCCAGGTGCGTGCTGAGATTATGGCGAACGATGACGTTCATTGGAATCACAGGACCTCCACCGGGCCCAAGATGCTTGTTGGCCTGTTGCCCCAGGAGGCGGACCTCCCCTGCCGGGCCACTCTTTCCGGATCGATTCCCGCGGCCTTCACGGCTGCCGAACCCATTCACGGGAAAGGTTGGTTTCGATGCTCGCAAGCTCGAAATCGAGCTCCTGCCGCAGCTTATCGAGGTTCAGGGTGGTGTTGGGGCTGCGTGGCGGGACGCATGGTAGTTCCGCAATTTTTCGGGGAACCAGCAAGGCTTTCGAATAGCCAAGGTGTGCCGCGACGCGGGCCCCCAATTCCCAGCGGCTGATGCATTCGGTGCCTGCCACATGCCAGACGCCGGTCGCCCGGCGGCGAACCAGTTCCAGGATCACCTGCGCCAGCTCGCCAACCGCCGTCGGATTGCGGTATTCGTCCACAAACAGCGGCGTCTCCCGACCTGCCTGCCAGGCGAGGACCAGTTTCTCATCCGCCCCCCGATCATGCCCCGGGCTCCTGCCGTAGACGAGCGACGTTCGGACGATGGTCCAGGGCGCCTCGCTGCCGCGGACTGCCAGTTCGGCAGCGAGTTTGGTCCAGCCGTAAACGCTGATCGGCCTGGGATCATCCGCCTCGCGATAATTACCCTGTTGCCCGTCGAACACCAGGTCGGTGGAGAGATGCACCAGAAAAGCACCGTTGCGGGAAGCCCACTGTGAGATCCACATCGTACCGCCAAGGTTGAGCGCTGCAGCTTCGGCGGGGTGCTGTTCGCAATGGACGGGATCACTCAAGGCGGCACTATGCACAATAACTGTGGGCCTGAGCCGATCCAGCAGCTGCTGGGTGGCAAGGCGATCACAGAGGTCCAGAGCCACCCAGTTGCCGAAGGCCGCCTCCGGTCTGCGCCGGTGGTATATCCCCCAGGCCGGTCCCGTCCGGCAGAGCTGCTCCATCAGCCGAAACCCTACCAGACCACTCGCGCCGGTAACGACAATACCGGTCATGACCCACCCCACGCCGATCCTGCCGCCCTATACCGAATGGCAGCCAACCGGTTCATGGGGGTTGACCGCCGCTCACCGGGAATGATAGTAAGAACCTGCATGATGCTCAATCCTCCGCAATTGGTGCCCTGGCCGACAGCGGAATCGGCCTCCTCATTTCTGCCTCTGGTGGGTGGGCCGAATGGTTTTTAGTGGGGATATAATATGCTTGGCATACCCGAATTGCTCATGATCCTGGCCGTGGTGTTAGTGGTTTTCGGCGCGGGGAAGGCGGCAGACTTCGGCAAGTCTCTGGGGAAAGGTATCCATGACTTCAACCGCCTCAAGGAAACGGGAGAGAAATTAGCCAGGGAGCCGCTTAAAGAGGTCCAGAATCTCTCCCAACTGTTTGAAACGCCACCGGAAACCACTCCGGAAGCCCCTCCTGCCGCCGAGTCCACGCCAAAAGCCACCTGAACCCTGCTGTCAGCGGGACCACTCAGCCTGCCATCGCCCGCAACGTTACCCCCGCTGCACGGCGGTCCTTTTGCACCGCGTCGCGAAATTCGATCCGCCGCGTTCACCACCGATCAGGATGGCAATAAGGCGGGAAAGGCGAAGAGGCACCCGAGGAGCACCACATTTCCTCGGCCGGCCGGGTCACCTGGTAATCCTTGACGAAATCCCTGTTGGCGCAGCCCGAAGATGCCAGTGCCGCAAGTCCCAGCGTCAACCCAATCAGGCGAAAAACTTGTCTCATAAGCCTCTACTCTCCACCTTGGTCGATCCGCACAACCACGGTTCCCGCCGCCCGTCAGTCCAGCGCCGCAAGAACCAGAGTTCGTTCGCGGCGAAGGCCTCGACCGGCCATCAGCCTCTCCCGGTTCATCGAGAGACGGGATCAGCCACGCTATCCAGTTTCGGGCGACAGACCAGCGCCGCTGTTTTCGGCTACCGGCTGGCCCTGGGCCCTGAGCACCCGATGCAACGTTTCGCCAAACATTCGGAGGGTGCAGGGCTTCATCATGAATCCCCTGATTCCCAGTCGTTGCGCTCTCTCTTTGTCCACATGTGCACTGTACCCCGTACACAGGATGACAGGCATATCCGGCCGCACCTCCATCACTCTCCGGGCCAGCTCGACCCCCGTCATCTGCGGCATGGTCATGTCCGTGATGATAACGTCAAACTGGCCGGGCTGCGCTACAAAAGCCATGAGGGCTTCCCTCGGGTCTGACAGGGCCAGGACCTCATAGCCCAGATGGGCGAGCATCTGCCTGCCAACATCCAGTAAGACGAATTCGTCGTCCACCAGCAGGACCCTGCCGCTGCCGTCAGGGACGGGTCGAAAGACTTGCGACTCCCTTTGCTCCAATTCAGGTTCAACCACCGGCAGGTAGATATCAAAAGCCGTACCGCGACCTGCGGCACTATCGATCCTGAGCGCCCCGCCATAGTTCATGACCGTACCGTGCACGATCGACAGTCCCAGGCCGCTGCCCTCCCCGCTCCGCCTGGTAGTAAAGTAGGGGTCGAAAATGCGGTCCCGAATGGCGGGATCAATCCCGGGGCCGGTATCCTTTACCATCAATCTCACGTATCTACCAGGACGCAGATCGCCGTAATCCAACGCTTCGGGTGTCTCGACGAGCGCATCCTGAAGGCTGATCTCCAGAATTCCCGATCCTTCTGTCATGGCCTCGACGGCATTGGTACAAAGATTCAGGATCAGCTGCTGCACTTCCCCGGGATCAGCCAGGAGCGACGCCTTACTGTCAAGCTTCTCTCTGATTTCGATGCTCTCCGCAAGAGAAGTCCGAAGAAGTCTCAGCGAATCCCTCACCACGCCTGCCAAATCGACAGGCAGCCGGTCCTGGCGAACGGGACGGCTGATGGCCACGATCTGCTTGACCAGTCTTTCCGCCCGAAGAATGCCATCCAGGGCCTGCCGGAGATGTTCCTTCGGCCGGGAGCCATCCGGAACCTCCAACATCGTCATCTCGGTGTAACCCACGATGATTCCAAGGATGTTGTTGAAATCGTGAGCAATGCCTCCCGCCAGGGTCCCGATCGCCTCCATTTTATGGGCCTGATGAAGGCGTCTCTCCAGAGCTCTTTGCCGGCTCACATCCCTGATCGTGCCCTGGTGTTGAACCAGGCTGCCCGTCTCGTCGCTACACCCGACCGAGGTAATCAGGGCTTCGACCACGCTGCCGTCCTTCCTGCGCATGGTCACGGGATAGTCTTTGATGAAGCCGGCATGGGCAACCTGCCGGAGCAATTCTTCGTGCTGCTTCGGGTGCTCGTAGAGGTTCTGGATCTTGCTGCGCATCAACTCGGAGCGGTCGGCAAATCCGAAGAGCTCTATGGCTGCGTCATTGAAGTCGAGCCAGTCACCTTCCGGCGACGAGATGAAAACACAATCTCTCGAGGTCCGAAAGAAATCCCGGTACCGTTGTTCGCTCTCGCGCAGGCGCTGTTCGGTGCGGTTGCGCTCGGTCATGTCCTGGAACAGGGATAGAATCAGGTTGTGGCCATGGAGTTTGATGATTCGAGCGGCGGTGAGCACCTCCCGAATTTCGCCGGTTTTGGTTTTCAAGCGTAACGGTTCATCGCGCAGGCGCCCTTCCCGTTGGAGCTTCTCGACAATTCGGAAGCGGGCCTCTGGCTCCGCCCAGATGCCGAGATCAAAGGCGGCCCTCCCAATGATCTCTTCCCGCTCGTAGCCGAGCATATTGAGGAAACTGCGATTGACGTCCACATAGCGGCCATCGCCAACGGAGCTGATAATAGTGGGGGTGGGGCTTTCATGAAAGGCTATGGAGAAACGCCGCTCGGATTGCCTGAGAGCGTTCACGGCGAGCTTTCGCTCGGTGACATCCTTAGCGGTGCCTTCGTAAAAGAGGATCCTGCCCTGAGCGTCGCGAACGGCTCGAGCGTTGACCGAAATCCAGATCTTTTGCCCATCTCGACGCCGCAACTGCGTTTCGAAGTTCTTCACCACCCCGATCTGTTCATAGAGGAGCTTGATGATGTTACGATCGTCGGGATCGACATAAAGATCGGTCTGGATATCGTCGATGGCCGCGATCATTTCTTCCGGACTGTCAAACCCGCACATTCCGGCATAGGCCGGATTGACACTGAGGTATTTCCCTTCCGGAGTGGCCTGGAACATACCCTCTACGGCATTTTCGAACATGCTCCGGTATTTTTCTTCACTTCTCCGGAGAGCCTCCTCCGTTTCTTTGAGCCTGGTGATATCCACTGCGATGATCAGCCGCACCGGACCACCATCAACCCAGCGTATGACCCGATGGCTGCATTGATACCAGGCTCCGGTCTTCGTGTTCTGCGACTCCCAGACGCTATTTTCCCGAGGAACGCCCTCACCCTCCGACAACCCTCTCCCGCAACACTCCGGGCACGGCCCATCACGACCCTCCTGCAGACCCTGCCAGCAGATCCTGCCGACCAGATCGCCGTACCTTGCGATACCATATCGATTGGCGTACACAATCTCATGGGTTGCGGGGTCGATGGCATAGACCAGACCGTCGAAGTCCTCGAAGACCGAAAGCAGCCCTTCCGATTGCTGGATAACCTCTTCCCGGGTGGTATCGTCCTTGCTCTCAGCCATGGGTCACTACCCCTCCGCGGCGCGTCTCAGGTGACCCCCCAGGCCGGCTCGGCGCTCGTGGCGACAAGTCCCTCCCTCTGCCAGAAAATGGCCTCGGGATTGATGCCTTGCTGATTGTAAGACTCCACGATGTGAATGCAGAGGTCACGAACATGCTCCTTTTCGAGTGGGGCCAGGTGTCATGAAGCGGGAACTCGACTCCGCCCGTTGGTAATTTGCGACTTGGCTCCATCTTACCAGGAGGGATGGATATCACGCAATTGTCTTTTATTCTCCGGAGAAGGAGCAGGAAGCGGTGGTTGTTTCGCAGCAGGAGTCGGGGAGTACGCCGGTGATGATCGGGAGTGAATCAGATGCTCGCATCATTTGGAAACAACAGGAGGTTCCAGGATATCGGCGAGATCCCTTGAAGAAACGTCAGGGGGGGCTTGCATACCGTCCGGGTTACTACTATGATCATAGGCCTTGAAAGCTGTCGAACAGAGGTCGTAGAAGCCTGCGCAACCGAATATCGAAGGCAATAGCATGCAAACCAGGATCACAGTCAAGCATGGTGACATTACAAAGGAAAGGGTCGATGCCATAGTCAATGCCGCCAACCATTCCCTGCTCGGCGGCGGAGGAGTCGACGGGGCGATCCACGATGCGGCAGGGCCGGAGCTTTTGAAGGAGTGCAGAGGTCTTGGCGGCTGCGACACCGGCGAGGCAAAGATCACCGCGGGCTACAGATTGCCGGCCAGATTCATCATCCATACGGTGGGGCCGGTGTATGGGCACGCCAGAGGCAGGGAAAAAGCCCTCTTGTCCAGCTGTTATCTCAACAGTTTAAAGCTGGCCCGGGCGAACGGTCTGAAAACCATCGCCTTTCCCTGCATCTCCACTGGTGTCTACGGCTATCCCCAAGAGGACGCGGCCAAGATTGCGGTCGGCACGGTCAAAGACTATATCAAGGAAAACCCTGATACTTTTCAGGAGATCATTTTCGTTACGTTCAGGGATTCGGATTACAGGATCTATGAAAGCCTGATTGCGGGTTCATAGGTCACATTTGGAGGTACCCTATGCACCATTGCTGCCGGCTCGGGGGCCTGGTCCCCCTGATGACAGCCCTTTTCTTCCTCAGCGGCGTACTGGGCTGTGCAACCGCGCGAAGCACCGCACCCACAAGCCTGCCGCCGGCGACGGCTCAGGCAGCAAAGACGGCTGCCCCCGGACAATTCCAGCGCCCCGTGGATCAGGGGCCACAGGGGCCAGCCATGGCCGCCTATTGTGCTCCGCCCGGAAAATTCGAATTCTGCGGGGAACCCGTCCCCCTGGACAACCGGGATACAAGAGAGCTATTTGACAAGGAGTTCACCCTCATCGTCTACAACCATGCCCAGGTTTACTGGTGGCTGAAACGCCAAGAGCGCTATTTGCCGTTGGTCGAAGAGCGTCTCCGGCAGTTCAACCTGCCCGAAGATTTGAAGTATCTCGCCATTGCGGAGAGCGAGCCTCCGCTAAACGCCGCAGGGAAAAAGAAATCGGTAGACATGCGCCATGACTTCGAACTCTCCCCGGACAGCGCCCTCTTGTATCTGGGGGACCTTTACCGCAATCTCAAGCGTTGGTCTTGTGCAATAGTGGCCTACAACTGCGGTGAGAAGCGCATTATGGAAGAATCCCAGGCGCAGGGCCAGAGGGATTGCTACCAGATGATGCTGCCGCCGGAGACTGAGCGCTACCTTTATCGGATCCTGGCGATCAAGGCGGTCCTGAGCGACCCGACGCGGTACGGCTATGAACTGCCCAAGGGTGCCCGAAACCCCTAGAGACTGTCCAAAAACACCCGTAACTCTTAATCCCAGTGGGCTGTGCCCACATGCTGCGTCATCGGTGGGCCCAGCCCACAAAATTGGCATAATTGTTATCTGACGATCGCTTGCCGTGACCAGGACCGTCAAATGAAGCGCTTGGCATGAGCGCAGCCGAGTTGGCTCGCCAAATTAAGGTACCAACGAACCGCATAACCTCGATCTTGAACGGGCAACACGCCCTAACCGGTGATACGGGTTCCCGCCGGGCACACTTTTTCGGAGGCAGCGCCGAGTTCTGGATGAACCGTGAGAAGCTTTATGAGCTCCGTCTGGCAGAGGAGAAATCTGCTGGGATGATCAAGGACCTATCGACACTTGCCAAGTCGATGAAGACCGTTTTTCAAATGGCAGACGACCATAGGCTGACAATATAGATCAGGTTGACCGAGCTGTTCGAGCAATTTCATTGAACTCAGACTCTGGCAGACTGTTCGTTAAATGCTCCCCTGCAAAAACTTGTAGCAAGCCTTGGGTCGCCCCCCCCAATTGGGCTCACGTCAGGAAAGAGTGTGCACCTCCCACCTTTCCTGCTAATCGCCCCCCTGCCCTCTCCACTACTCCCCCCTCGCCAATTCGGAGCACGGGCTTGATGGTATCGCCGCGTACGGCATCGGCGATCGCCTCGTTGATGGCGCTGAACTCATAGAATTTGATGAGGCGATCAAAAGGAAAATGCCCAGCCTCATATAGCGAGATCAGCTTTGGAATGAAGCTCTGCGGTATTGCATCACCCTGAATCACGCTGATGGCTTTCCGTCCTCCCGGTAAAGAAGCTGGCCCGCTCACCCCGGTAAGGTAGACTGCCGTACCTTGTGGGTTCAGGATCTCAACAGCAGTTCGGCAAAGCTTCCGGTCACCGGTGATCTCCAGCACGTAGTCAATACCGCCGCCGGTGATGGCGCTGAGGGATGAAACGACATCCTCGTGACGGTTGTCGATTACGTGGGTGGCACCCAGTTCCAAGGCGATTTCAAGCCGCCTGGGGTTGATGTCGACGGCTATAATTCGGTTGGCGCCAACGAGGCGAGCGGCCATGACTGCCGCCAGGCCGACTGCCCCTGTGCCGAAGATGGCGATGCTTGCGCCCTCAGACACCTGCAGTGAGTTCATCACCGTGCCAGCTCCGGTCTCCAATCCGCAGCCCAACGGGGCCAAAAGCCCAAGGGGCAAGTCACTGGGAACCCTGACAAGGTTGCGTTCGGTCGCCAGAGCGTGAGTGGCGAACGAGGACTGGCCAAAAAAGTGGCCACGGACGCCGCTGCGATGCAGTGCGTTGCTGCCGTCCAGTCGTTGGAAGCCAAAGTTCGCCTCATAAAAGCGTTCGCAACGCGTAGGAGGGCCACTGAGGCATTGACGGCAGCAGCCGCAGGACTGGTAGGAGAGCACCACATGATCACCGCGCTTGACGCTCTTCACACTCTTGCCGACGCTCTCGACAACGCCCGCCCCTTCATGCCCCAACACGACGGGGCTATCGGCGTCGTCCCAAGAGTCGCACATGTCAATGTCGGTATGACAGATCCCGCTTGCCACGATGCGCACCAGGATCTCGTCGTGTCTTGGACCTTCCAGCGTTAGGGACTCGATCCGCAAGGGGCCACCATTCGTTCGCAGGACCGCCGCCTGAATGGAATGAATTTGGATACCGGGCTGGGAAACCACTGCTCAGATCCTTTTGGGTTTGCCGTCTTCTTTGAAGGCTCTTCGTCGACAGGCGTTCGTATCGATCAACGCGAGTTTGACCTTAACAGGGACTGGGCCAGATTTGAACATGGAAAATGCAGGACAATGCGTCACGGCATAGACGATTTTCGGCCTACTGTTCATGCGGGTTTGCGGGTATCATTCTTGGGAAGACGCTGTGGGAAGTGTGGCGGGAGTCCTGGCGCAAGAGCCTTTGACTTAGGAGGGATGCAAAACCGCTGAATTTGCCGTTTCCCATCACTCACTCCCTCTCTTGCTGAGCTTGGCCTGTCATCGGGGCTATTGTAAAATGGGTGTGCATTGTACCAAACGGTATTTTGCTTGTCGCGAAAATATGGATGGTGACAACGGATACGCTCACCAGGACTGGATCACGACAAGGAGGAGAATCAAATGAGTCGGGTTGTATTCATCAGGACCAATAACAGAAAGCAGGGGGTGAAAGCCGCCTTGGGTGGTTTGGGACACAATCCGATCAAAGGGAAGAATGTCCTGATCAAGCCCAACTTCAACACTGCGGATGTCTGTCCGGGCTCCACGCACAACGATACTCTGGTTGCCATTGTGGATGAGCTTTGGCGGATTGGGGCAAAGTCGGTCAGTCTGGGGGAACGGAGCTACCCTCTGACAAGGAAGGTTATGGAAGAGAAGGGCATCGTTCCTCTCATGCAGGAAAGGGACGTTTCGATCATCAACTTTGACGACCTCGAAGAATCGGACTGGATCGAGTTCAAACCGAAGGACAGTCACTGGCCCAATGGATACCGGATCGCTCGACCTATTCTGGAAGCAGAGTGCCTGGTTTCAACCTGCTGTCTCAAGACCCACCAGTATGGCGGAGTATTCACCATGTCGCTCAAACTCCATGTGGGGGTAGTTCCAACTTCGCGCCATGGATTCAATTACATGACCGAGCTCCACGGATCACCTCACCATCGAAAAATGATCGCTGAAATCAATGCGCCGTTCCACCCCAGTATGGTGATCCTTGATGGTGTCGACGCCTTCATCGATGGTGGTCCGATGAGCGGGAAACGTGCCAAGGGTGAGGTGTTCCTGGCTTCATCGGATCGGGTAGCCATCGATGCAGTGGGGGTTGCAGTCCTGAAGGTTCTTGGCAGTAATCCGGCCGTTATGAACCGGAAGATATTCGACCAAGAGCAGATTGCGAGAGCCGCAGAGCTGGGCCTGGGAGCATCATCTCCATCGGAAATTGAGTTGTCGCCAACTGATGAAGACAGTAGAGAATACTGTGCAAACGTTCAAGACATGTTAGACAGGGGCTAAGTGATCGTCCAAAAACAAGTGTGCCATTTTCGTGGTCTGTGCCCACCGATAGTGCAGCATGTGGGCATAGCCCACCCTACACTGGGGTGAAGAGTAATGTTTTTTCTTGGACAGTCTCCAAGGTCAATGCGGTGTCAGTCATCACTCGATCTCCCCAACACACCCTCGAAGGATTGCTTTGGAGCCGAATTTATTGTGAATCTTGTCCAGCGCACGATCAAGGTCTTCCTGCCTATGGAGAATTGGGTCGGGAAATAGGCCCTTCTGCTCCATACCAACAGCAAAGTTGGAAGCTCCAACACCTATAAGGCGGACCTTTTCCTTCGTACCGGCAAGAAAACCCCATCATGGCAGAGTCTTCTGGCTTGGAAGATGGGCATGGCAGAACGCACTCCAAACTTGTGAGCCTCGTAGGAGGCGGCCGCCACTACCCCACGTTGAGAACCACCGATGATCACAGGTTTGCCAAGCAACTCAGGGTGGTCAACCTGTTCAACCGAGGCATAAAAGGCATCCATGTCGATGTGCAAAATACGCGGGGCCATGGATTCTTTAGTCTGTCTTGCCGTGAGCAGTTCTTTATCGATTCAGGCTAGCCTTCTCAGATGAGCTCTGAAGCCCTTGATAACGAAAATGACGAGGGTGGCGCCTGCGACCTACTCGTCCACGAACCCTCGACAACCACTTTCCTCGGCGTGCTCCGTCGTTCTGGGGAAATCCCTACATATGGATGGCTTCACGTCGTGAATCCTGCATAGGCGAACGTCAGTATGGTATACTCGTTTAGGATAGAAAATTGTCTTCATGGTTCTGAATTTGCGGGACATGGCGGCTCTTCTTTGCTAGGGTCACAAAGGATTCCTTTCTATTTTCAGAAACTTTGT
>Ga0255347_1007218_pt1 | contig 11673 bp, 11 predicted proteins | sample wastewater_treat_2_FD_192479 | JGI IMG/M metagenome (GOLD analysis project Ga0255347, IMG submission 192479) | Wastewater microbial communities from Lulu Island WWTP, Vancouver, Canada - plant24 | ecosystem: Engineered > WWTP > Wastewater > Unclassified | place: Canada: Vancouver, British...
TGTCCGCGTGGGAAAAAGAACGAAACAGCTGCATGAAAAAAATATCATGGCAATTTAAAACATCGGATGCGCGCATAAAATTAAAACGTCTTTACCCGAATTTATAAACGTTACGTGGTACTAGCGGATCTGAAGGGCAAAAACTTCTGGGACATTGTGCATCCAGATCAGAGAGAAAAAGTCAAAAACAGAGGACTCGCCAGGCTCCGCGGCGAAAAAGTCCCTTTGAACTACGAAATCAAATTTGTGAATAAGAACGGCAGCATCGTATATACTGACGGCTATTACGGCCTGTTCAGGGAAAGCGGCGAAAAAATTATTATCGTTGAAGCCGTCGACGTTACGGAAAGTAAACTGCTGAAAGAACATCTGCTGTCCGCCAACGATGAATTGGAAATTTTAGTAAAACAAAGGACGGAAGAACTTTACCGCAAAAATAGTGAGCTTAACTTTTTGAACCGCAGTCTCAACAACGTGCTGACGAATATCTCAGACGGCGTGGTAACCGTCAATCGCGAAGGTGACTTTGAAATTCTCAACAGCTCTTTCGTGGCAGGCGGTTACAAGATTCTGGAGGAAGCAAAATCCGGGATGAAGGAATTGATGGCAAAGGGCAAATTGCCTTTTATACACCGCATGATCGAAGCCAAAGAACCGTTCACCGATCAGGAAATCGTACTGCCGACATCCGCAGGACCGCTTCGCTTACTGGCCTCCGGTACACTGCTTCCCGACGATGGGGGTATGCAAAACTGCGGAGTCATCATGCTGCGCCCTATCAAGGATATCCACAGGCTAGTGAATCGTTTGAGCGGCACCCAAGCTGTATTTTCTATCAAGGATATCTTGACGACAGATCCCGTCATGCAGGATATGCTCGGCCTGGTCAAACGATCGGCGACGGTGATGAGCAACGTGTTGATCACCGGCGAAAGCGGTACAGGGAAAGAACTGTTTGCACAGGCCCTGCACAATGAAAGTCCGCGACGAAAGGAACCTTTCCTGGCCATTAACTGTACAGCCATGCCCCGGGAACTGATCGAGAGTGAATTGTTCGGTTACGAGGAAGGCGCTTTCACCGGTGCGCGTAAGGGAGGCAAGCCTGGAAAATTCGAGCTGGCTTCCGGTGGGACGATCTTTCTCGATGAAATCGGCGACATGCCGTTCAATCAGCAGGGTGTGTTATTGAGGGTTCTGCAGGAAAAGAGAATTACTCGCATTGGCGGATTGCGAGACATTCCACTGGATGTGCGCGTCGTCTGCGCGACGAACAAGGACCTGTCGGAGGAGATGCGCAAGGGGAATTTCCGCAGTGATTTGTTTTACCGCCTCAATGTAATTAGCATCAAAATACCACCTTTGCGAGAACGGCCGGCCGATATCACGATGCTCTTCGAATGTTTCCTAAAAACCATCTTGTCACGTATGGGCAAAACCGTCGATTGGATTCAACCCGATGTCTTTGCCTGCCTGCTGAACTACAAATGGCCGGGCAACGTGCGTGAGCTGCAGAACGTGGTTGAACGCGTTGTCAATACCATGAACGGCACCATTGTTGAAAAAGAACATCTGCCCGCCGAGATTCGGGAACTGCCTGTGGTAGAAACATGCATGCCAGCGGCGGACTCATTCAATGATCAACATTCGGAATTGAATATCCATAAAGCCAGACAACTTGGGAAACGCTTGTCGGCAAACAATACAAAGGATCAAATCGCCAATCTGCTTATAAAACATGGCGGAAACATTAGCCGCGTTGCCAAAGAGATGTCCATTTCGCGGACTACCCTATACAAAAAAATGAGGAGTTCTTAGGCAGAGCGTTTGCGTGAGAATTCCCGCTGTGTTTACCGTTCTTTTCACTCTCCTCTGCGCCGTCCGAGAAGAGGTTCACTGTCATAGGCTGGAGAATGACGGATCCCTTTTTATGCAAAATTGATTTGCACAGAGGACTTCACTTTTCCTGACGATCTCATGGACAACTTCGGCTGCGGCGCTAATGAAATCATAATGCTCTTTGGGCATTGCCGTAGTCAAGCCCGGGCATGGAGATTCGTCATGTTTCCGTGATTTAACATGATTTCCTTCCCTCGAAACAGTCCATGGCCCGCTCGGCGCCGGACATCTTCAAAAGCCAGTCAAACCAATGCGTCGGCAGCAATTTTAGAAACATTGTGCTGTAAATGCTATGGGGTGGAAGCATGACGTAGGGTTTTCCTTTTTTAGCGCCGTCAACAATCTTTCTGGCGGCATATTCCGGCTTCAGAAAAGGGCTCAAAGCCATCGGCTTGAAGCCCTTGAACATGCCAGTGTCGATGATATAAGGACAGACACATGTAACGGTGATTCCTTTGTGCCCGAATTTCTTGAGTTCCCGGCGCAGGGCTTCGGAAAAACCAACTTCGGCGAATTTACTGGCGGCATATGCCGAAAGCATCGGCATGCCGATCAGACCGCTGGAGGAGGCGATATTGACCCGGCCACAGGTGGGGGATTTTCAAGTGGCCATCCGGGCCAATAAAAGCCTTGGTAAAAAAGAGATGTCCCCAGAAATTGACATTCATGGTTCGTTGCATTTCTTCGAGTGTAATATCGAAAAACGATTTGCCGACAACCGTCCCGGCATTGTTCACCAAAATGTCGACGGCTCCGAAATCCCGGCGAATCCGGTCGGCGGTTTGCGCCACTGCCTCGCTGTCGGCGATATTGCACAAATAATACGACGCGCACACATTACGGCTCGATATTTCCCGGGTGACACTTTTTACCGCCTGTTCATTGATGTCCACCAGAGCGACGTTGGCTTTCTCGTCGGCAAAATAGTGGGCCATCAAACGGCCGATGCCGCTTCCCGCTCCGGTAATTAAGATATTTTTCCCTGACAGTGGCTCCATTGCTCCCTCCTTGATATTCATCTGTTCCAGTTGCCGCGGCAGCCCGGATCGCCGTAGCCCAGGTCGTCGCCGTAGATGATCCGGAAAAGGTTACAGATCGAGCGTCAGTTGAAAATCGTCTCTTTCCTTTTCCAGGTCCCGAAGCAATTTCACGGCCCGGTTAAAATCCCCGCCCATGGATTTCTTGGAAAGTCCGGCCTGTTTCCAGACGATGTTGAAGGGGCCGGGAACGTCCGCGGCCAGCACGTCCCACAGTGCGTCAAGGTTGCGGCCGAAGTGATCGGGAAGGAGGAGCTTTTTGGAGAGCTGATCATAGAGGTCGTCCAGCGAGCCGATGGCGCGGCCGTTTAACTGGCATCTTTTTACCGGCATGGGGGCACCTCCGTAAAAGTCCGGTAGTGGTCCACGGTTACGTATCGCGCTCCATCTGTGGAAAAGACCAGGCGCTTCGGGCCCCTGCGTCCTCCCTTGTAACCCAGATCGGCTTCCCGCCATTTCTTTTCAGGCAGTCGTTTCTCCCGGTTCCAAAACAGATCGCCGCCGATGCTGGAGCCTTGAAGCGCGGCAGTCGACCACAGGTCCTTTCCGGGTTTCCATCCCCTCGCTGAGGCCGTCTTTTTGTTCACGAATTGGGCCGGCAGCTTTCGGTGGTTCGTCCGGTTCAGCGTGCGGAGAATTTCGACCAGCTCCCGCTCGTCAATGGAAGGCGCAAGTTGTTCATTCAGACTTCGAACGACTTTTTTGCAGGATTGCGGGCCGGCCTCCGTCCACCAAAAGGGACAAAGGCAGAAAAGAAGAATGACTGCCGCGAGGATCTTCCGTTTCGTCATGACTCCTGACGGCGCGCTTACGCGCATTCGCTGTAGCCGCAGAGGCGGCAGACGGCGCAGCCTCCCTCATGTTCGATGATGCCTCCGCAGTCCGGACAGGCGCCTTTGAGGAAAACGCGCTTCACATGCTGCACCTTGCCGCCGTTTGCCGCCACATGCGCCTGAATCGCTTTGGCCACCGCGTCGGCGCAGGACAAAACCTTGTTTTCACCGAAGCCGGACGGAGAATGGCAGGAAATGCCCTGCAACTGTTTGACGACCTGACGCGCCCCAAGTCCGCTGCGCCAGGCCAGCGACACCATGCGTCCGATCGCTTCGCTCTGGGAGGCGGCGCATCCGCCCGCTTTGCCCATCGTCGTAAAGAGTTCGAAAAGACCCGTGTCGTCCTCATTCACCGTGACATACAGCGGTCCGCATCCCGTCTGCATCTGATAGGTCCAGCCTTTGAGGACTTTGGGACGTTCGCGTTTGGTGGCCGGCTTTCCCTGGGCGGCGCCCGCTTCGGCTTCTTCTTTTTTCCCGACGCTCAGCACCTGATGGTCCCTTGAGCCGTCCCGGTAAATGGTGACGCCCTTGCAGTCGAGCTTGTAGGCCAGTTCATAGACGCTGGCCACATCCTGGATCGACGCGCTTTTGGCGAAGTTGACGGTTTTGCTGACCGCGTTGTCCGTGTATTTTTGAAAGGCGGCCTGCATCCGAATGTGCACTTCCGGCGTAATGTCGTGCGCGGTGACAAACACGTTTCGAATCTCTTCCGGAATTTCCGTGATGCCGTGAAGCGTGCCGTGTTCGGCGATCCGCTGCATCAGCTCCGGTGAGTAAAATCCCTTTTCTTTGGCCATGGCTTCAAAGAGGGGATGGACTTCCAGCAGAATATCATTGTCCATTACCTGACGGACGTAGGATACGGCAAAAAGGGGTTCCACACCGGAAGAGGCATTGGCGATGATGGAAATCGTACCGGTGGGTGCAATGGTGGTCACGGTGGCGTTGCGCAGGGGCGGCTCGCCTTTTTTGTCGTAAAGGGACCCTTTGAAATTCGGAAAGGCGCCCCGGCTCCCGGCCAGCGCACGGGACGCGGCATGCCCCTGTTCATTGATAAACCCCATGATTTTGTGGGCCAGTTCAATGGCTTCTTCGGTATTGTAGGGAATGCCCAGTGCGATCAGCATATCCGCCCAGCCCATGACGCCCAGGCCGATTTTGCGGTTGCCCATGGTCATTTCGTGGATTTTCGGCAGGGGATAATTGTTGACTTCCACGACGTTGTCCAGGAAATGGACGGCCAGTTGAACCACGCGGCCCAGTCTTTTCCAGTTGATCTTGCCGTTCTGGACCATTTTGCCCAGGTTGATGGAGCCCAGGTTGCACGATTCATACGGAAGCAAAGGCTGCTCCCCGCAGGGGTTCGTGGATTCGATTTGCCCGATGTGGGGTGTCGGATTGTCCCGGTTGAGCCGGTCGAGAAAAACGATGCCCGGCTCCCCGTTTTCCCAGGCCTGCGTGACGATGCGGTTGAAAACCTTGCGGGCGTTGAGGGTTCCGGAAACCTGATTGTCGCGGGGATTGATCAGATCGTAGTTTTCGTCTTTTTCCACCGCTTTCATGAAAGCTTCCGTCAGCCCCACGGAAATGTTGAAATTGTTGAGCTGCTTTTTGTCGGCCTTGCACATGATGAAATCCATGATGTCCGGGTGATCGACGCGCAGAATGCCCATGTTGGCGCCCCGGCGCGTTCCGCCCTGCTTGATCGTTTCGGTCGCTACGTCGAAAACACGCATGAAGGAGATCGGCCCGCTGGAAATGCCGGTGGTGGTCAGAACGACATCATTGGCCGGACGCAGGCGCGAAAAGGAAAATCCGGTTCCTCCGCCGGATTTGTGGATCAGCGCGGTGAACTTCACGGCGTCAAAGATCTCTTCCATGGAATCGCCCACCGGCAGGACAAAGCAGGCGGACAACTGTCCCAGTTCACGCCCGGCATTCATGAGCGTCGGGGAATTGGGCAGAAATTCCAGTTGGGTCATTATTCGGTAGAATTCTTCCGCGATCGCGGTCGTATCCTCTTTTTCATTAAACTTCCTGTCCGCGGCGGCAATGGTATCCGCCACGCGCCGGAACATTTGAACCGGAGCCTCCAGCACCTTTCCCTCTTTGTCGCGCTTCAGATAGCGACGCTCCAGAACCGTAATGGCGTTTTTTGTCAATTCCGGGACGATCGGGGCATAGGTCTTCTTTTCCATGAAAATGAACTCCTTTGTGTATGAAAATAAGAGGGTTAGTAAACAATTAAAAAATACTACATATTGTATGATGGCTTCCATTAACCACAACATCTAGGCATTGTCAATAGAAGGAAAAGAATTATTTTGAATTTTTCAAAAAGGCAAAAAAAGGCGCGTGGTTGGAAGTGAAAAATTCCGGCGTGCGCCGGATGATGGGAGCGACAGCCGGATGCTTTTTTAATGTTTTTTCAATGAAATTGCGAACATTCCCACGCTGCCATCCGGCGGGGTGCAAAAAGCTTCGGTACAGGGACAGATCGCCTTCATAAAATTTCTGTGTGGACAGGCTGCGGGCTTCTTCGCTCCCGGCCGGCAGATTGAAAATCGCCAGATTCAAAAAAGAAATATATTCGGAATGCCGAACGATGAAATCCAGCGTTTCGTGCGCGTCTGCCTCCGTTTCCGGCGGCGTGCCGAACAGGAAATAACCATAGACGGCAATGCCTGCGCGATGGAGCGCCCGGAGCGCAGCAGAGGCTTCGGCAAGATCGATGCCTTTGGAGAGGGCATCCAGAACTCCCTGATGACCGGATTCCATGCCGAGCTTCAGCATCGCGCAGCCGCTTTTTTTCAGCGCCCGGCAAAAATCCTCATCCGCCAGATGCCTCGTTACGCGGGCAAAGCCGTACCAGGGCGAACCGGGCGGATTTTCGATCAGCGCCTGCAGGAGCGCGGGAGAAATAGAGCTGTCCAGAAGATGAATCAGGGACGCCTGCGTCTTTCGCGCAAGCGCTTCCAATTCCGCCGCGGCGCGGGAGGCCGACAGAGGCCGGTAGGGATTTGCTTCCGCCTTTTCCGGGCAGAAAGAACATTTTCGCCACCAGCAGCCCTCGGCCGCGCTGTAGGGCAGGATAAAACCGGGAGAAAAATATCGGTTTTTTTCCAGCAGGTCATAATCGGCCGAGGGGCCTTCCCGGCGAGGGGTCATGCCCAGCAGCGCCAAGAGTTTTTCCTCCCCCGCTCCTTCCACCATTCGGTCAACCAGGCCGGAAAACAGATTCGTTCGCCCCGAAAGACGAATCCAGGAAGTTGCGAGCGATCCGCCCAGGAGAATTTTCTGCCGCGGATGAATTTTTTTGACGAAGCCGATCATGGCCATGGTGCAGAGCGCCTGGCTTAAGAAATTCATGGAGAAGCCGATAAAGTCCGGAGATTCCTCAAGCGCCTGCGCCAGACGCGCGGAAAAGTAAGAATAAAAAGGATTGACTTCCGGCTGTTCGGCCGCCTGAATCAAATCAACGCTTCTCAGCGGGGAGCGTCGGCCGTCTTCATAGTCGGACAGAGACAATTGAACGCCGAAGGGCTTCCCGGCCGTGTGCAGAACGCGGTGAATATCCATGACGGCGCGGGAATACCGGCTTTGATTGCAGAAAGTACCGGGGTTTTGCAGCGCGGCCAGGTTTTCCTCCAGGTTTTTGCAGGCGCGGCGACTCCAGCGGCCGACAGGCGTTTCCGTGCGGGCGAAGGCGCGCATCAGATGGAGCATGCCTTCCAGATTAGCGTCGATGACGCCGTGCTCGACGCTGTTGGCTTTCAGGCAGGCGGAAAGTCTGGCAATGCCCGCCGGCGGTTCGGAGGGTTTCACGACGGGAGGATGAATGAAAATGATCTTTGCAGTTGTCATCGGCGAATGTTTAGTATTGAATGACGCCTTGCGCAAGCAATATCTCATGCCTATATTTGAGTTGACAGGGCCCGGGCTTTACGCAATAGTTCCGACCGTGAAGAAAAAACAACCATTGAAGAGCCTTTTGTGAAAATTAACGAACCATACGATTTGCCGGCGCGGCTCCGAACCTTACTTGTTCTGTGTGTATTTGTCCTGATTGCGCTGACCTCTTTTGCTGCGGAAGCGGCGGATCGGTTCCCTGCGCATAAGGGAACGGCCGTCAATGATTTTGCCGGCGTGATCGATCCTGAAAATGCCGCAAAAATGGAATCCCTGTCGCGGGAAATTCTGGAGAAGACAGGAACGGCGATCGTCGTGGTTTCGCTGGCGGAACTGGGGCCTGCCGAAGAAATCAACCTTTATGCGAGCGGTCTTTATCAGGCCTGGGGGATCGGGAAAAAAGGCGAGGACAAGGGTGTTTTGATTCTGCTGGCCGTCAAGGAGCGGAAAATCCGCATAGAAACCGGCTACGGCGTCGAAGGCGTCCTGCCGGACGGCAGGGTGGGCGCGATCCTCGATCAGGTCGTGGCGCCTCATCTCAAGGCGGGGGAGACCGGCAAGGCGCTTTACAATGCAATGCTGGCCTGCGGCGCCTATCTCGCCAAAGACGCGAAGGTTCAGTTGACCGGCGATTTCTCCTTTTACCGCAGCGCCGCCCGCCCGGAAAAGAAGGGCATCAATATTTTGGGAATCCTGTTTTTTCTGATTGCCGCGGCCGTTCTTCTGGGAACGAGAACAGGACGGGAGATGCTGCCCTGGATTCTGTTGATGGTGCTTTCCGGCGGCGGCCGGGGAGGCGGCTCCGGAGGCTTCGGCGGCGGGTTTGGCGGTTTCGGCGGCGGCATGAGCGGCGGCGGCGGCGCAGGCCGCGGTTTTTAAAACGAAGGATGGAGAACATGGCAAGAATACCGAATCAGCCTCAAGACATTTTTGTTCCCCTGACCGAGGACTGGCTCAATGCCTTCGGCAGGGATCTGGTTTCTCTGATGCTTTACGGCAGCGCGGCGGGCGGCTCCTATGTGAAGGGAAAATCGGACATCAATCTTCTGGTCGTCCTGACGCCGGAAGGCATGAGCCGCCTGGAAGACGCTTTTGCCCCGGTGAAAAAATGGAGAAAGCGCAATGTGGCCGTGCCGCTCGTCCTGACGCAGGAATTCATTTCTTCCTCGCTCGACGCCTATCCGATTGAATTTCTCAACATGCAGAACCATTGCGTTTTGATTTACGGGGAAAATGTTCTGGAGCCGCTGGTGTTCAAACCGGAGGATCTACGCCTGCAGATCGAACGGGAACTCAAATCCAAGATCATTTTGCTTCGGGAAGGGTATCTGGAATCCGAAGGGTCGGCGCGGCGCGTCAGAGAACTGATCGGCCGGTCACTCGTCGCCCTGGTTTCCGTTTTTAACGCCATGCTGTATTTAAAGCAGGCAGGCCTCCCCCGGCAAAAGAAGGAAACGATTGAGGAAGCGGGCAGGGTTTTTGGCGTCGACGCAAACGTCTTTGCGCGCTGTTTCGAAATCAAGGCCAAAGAGGACCATCTTTCCGGCGAAGAAGTGATCGGGGTGTTCAAAAAGTATTTGCGGGAAGTGGAAAAAGTCTGTCATAGGATCGATGGGTTAAAATAATTCAACGCGATGGAGGAGAAAAAAATGTCGGCAGGAAAGAAAATCATCATTGTGGCGGCGGTCATTGCGGTTTTGGGAATTTCTCTGTATTCCCTTTTCGCGGGCAACTACAACAAATTCGTCCAAATGGACGTCGCCATCAAGGCGGCCTGGGCGCAGGTGGAAAATCAACTGCAGCGCCGCTACGACTTGATTCCCAATCTGGTGGAAACGGTCAAAGGCTACGCCAAGCAGGAGAAGGATGTGCTGGTGGAAGTGACGAACGCGCGCTCGAAAGTCGGAGGAGCCGGAACGGTTCCCGACAAGATCGCGGCCAATAATGAACTCTCCGGCGCCCTCAACCGTCTGATGGTCGTGGTGGAGCGCTACCCGGATTTGAAGTCGAATCAGAATTTCATGCAACTGCAGACTGAACTGGCCGGCACGGAAAACCGCATTGCCGTGGAAAGAATGAGATACAACGACGCGGTGAAAATCTACAATCAGGCCATCCGGACGTTCCCGGCCAATCTCATCGCCTCTATGTTCGGGTTTAAGGAGGCCGCTTTCTTTGAAGCGCCCAGGGAAGCCAAAGCCCCGCCTCAGGTCAAATTCTGATCCCCTATTCGTGAGGGGAACGGCGTCAAACCGTTCCCCTCATTCTTTTCGCTTTCTTGAAGCAGCGCCGGTGAAGACGCGCTTTCCGTCTATTTTTTGTTGGAGGGCCTCCAGATCTTTCTCTTTTCCGCTTCCTTGATCAGGTCGTCTCTGAAATCCGGATGGGCGATGGAAATCAGTTTTTCCGCCCGATGCCAGGTGGGGCAGGTTTTCAGCGACACGCAGCCGTATTCGGTGACCACATGGTTCACCATCTGGCGGGTCACGGTGGTAATGGAGCCGATGTCGAAGTTCGGCACGATCCTGGAGATCACCGAGCCGTCTTTGTTGGTGTGGGTGGAGGGCAGACAGATGAAGCTTCGTCCGCCTTTGGACCAGTAGGCGCCGAGAACAAAGTCCGACATGCCGCCGTTGCCGGACACCTGTTTGAATCCCGAGCTTTCCGCGTTCACCTGGCCGTACAGATCCACCTGCAGCGCCTGGTTGATGGAGACGAGGTTGTCGATCTGGCAAAGCTGCGTCGGGTGATTCACGTAGCCGACGGAACAGGAGGCGATGGCGGGATTGTGGTCCATCCACTCGTATAGCTTTTTGTTCCCCAGCGCGAAGGTGTAATTGATTTTTCCCGTGTCGAATTTCTTATGTTTGCCGGTCATTCTTCCGGATTCGTACATGTCCCGGTAGGCGTCCACCAGCATTTCCGTCCAGCCCCCCAGGTCTTTCAAATCCGTCTCGCTGATCATCTTCCCCAGAATGTTCGGCATGCCGCCGATGCCCAGCTGAATGCAGTCGCCGTCTTTCAGGTAGCTCAGCACATTTTCGGCGATTTTCCGGTCCGTGTCGGTCGGCGAAACTTCGGGCAGTTCGGCCAGCGGCGTGTTTTCGCCTTCCACGACATAGGTGACTTCGGAGATATGGATTCGCTCCATGTTTCCGCCGTAGCAATAGGGGATATTTTCGTTCACTTCCAAAATGCAGGCCTTGGCCGTGGTGGCCTGAAGATAGCAGCAGGAATTGTGCAGGCCCCAGTTGAAGAAGCCGTCTTTATCCATCGGCGTCACCTGGCAGAAGAAAACATCGCGCAGGTTCGTGCCCAGCTTTGACGGGTCCGACTGAGCGTATCTCATGTAGAGCTCCGACTCGCCGTAGAGCGTCGGCTGATAGAAAACCCCTTTGCATTGCTGCTGCAGGATGCGGGTGAGCAGACTGAAGTGCTGATCGTTATACGTGAAAACTTCACCCTGGGGGTCCTTGAGCACGACTTCAGGAACCGGCGGAATCGTTACCGCCGCCATGATGTTGATGTCCTTCAGCTCCTCCTTGCGGGCCGCAAGCGCACGGTCGCAGACAACCGGTTTGCCGTTGAACATGGCGAAATCGATCCAGTCGCCTGATTTGACGATGCGCACCGCCTCTTCGGCCGTTCGCAGTTTTTCCTTGTACATTTCCTGAAAATTTTTCAAATTCAAATCCTCCTGACACAAAATATTTGGTTCATCCGGTTGATGCGTACTTTTTTTGTTGAAAAGATGGACATGAACCCCCAAAAGGGAATCGACGAAGATTTCCGATATAAGGAGGGGGAGCATGTCCACGAGTTTTCTGTACCACGTTTTCGGTCTTGTAGGCTATAACTATGTTAAGACACAGTACCAAGGCAATGCGATTATATTCACTATTTCTCACAAAAGAGAAAAACTGCAATGTCCGGCCTGTAAAAGCAGGAAAGTCATTTTGCGGGGGACAATCAAGCGGCGCTTCAAAGCGTTTCGC
>Ga0255347_1007220_pt1 | contig 11667 bp, 8 predicted proteins | sample wastewater_treat_2_FD_192479 | JGI IMG/M metagenome (GOLD analysis project Ga0255347, IMG submission 192479) | Wastewater microbial communities from Lulu Island WWTP, Vancouver, Canada - plant24 | ecosystem: Engineered > WWTP > Wastewater > Unclassified | place: Canada: Vancouver, British...
TGGCTGGCTTTTTTAAATAATCCGGGCCGCCATTAATATCCGTCACCATACCGCCGGCCTCCTCCACAATCAGTCCCCCAGCAGCAATATCCCACTGGCAGTTTTCAACCCCCCAATAACCATCCAACCTCCCTGCAGCCACATAAACGGTATCCAATGCGGAGGAACCCAGCCGGCGCACGGTCATCGCCTGTTGATTGACGCGTATAAAATTGGCTGCATTGTTATCTTGCGGATTTTCTGCTGTGGTTAAAAAACCGGTCGCCAAGAAACATTCTTCTAAAACCGTGCGCTGTGCCACTTGTATTGGAGCCCCATTCAAGGTTGCGCCATGGCCGCGCTGGGCAGAAAACATTTCATCCCGCAAAGGATCGTAAACCACGCCCAGCATTACCTTTCCCTGATAGGCATATCCAATAGAAATCGAATAAAAAGGGATACCATGGGCATAATTGAGGGTACCGTCCAGGGGATCGATAAACCATTGATGATCTTTCAAGCCTGATGATTCTCCGGATTCTTCGGCGATGATAGAATGCTCGGGGAAAGCTTGCCAGATGGAATCGATTAAATAGCGTTCAGATGCATAATCCGCCTGGGTGACCAGATCCTTGCTGCTTTTATGAGTAACATTCAAATCTTCAGGTTTAAAATTTTTCAGAATATCACCCGCGTTGGCAGCAATATGCTTAACGAAATCGAGGGTGGGGTTCATAATGAGGTTCCTTTCATCGTGTTGATCAGCTCAGGGCTTCATTGTAGCACATAGAAAAGGTATCAATGGGGATGAGACTAACCGAAATTTGGAATTTGATACTCATAAATAGAGGTTAACGAATTTTTGGCAAAATTAATACGGGATTGCCGATGTATAATCAGCCTGAAAGGTTAGCAAACTTTATTTGGCGGATATTTTCAACATCGGATAACCCCTGATCCCAATTCCTAAATGATCGCAAGCCATGATTACTCTACGTCTTGACAATGTTGCTTTTTCATATCCAGCCACGCCCATTTTCACAAATGCCTCCTGTGAAATCCAGGAGGGTTGTTACGGAGTGATCGGACCTAACGGCAGTGGCAAAACCACCCTTTTGCGGTTGATCCTTGGTGAGCTAAAACCGGATGCGGGTTCAATTTTACGCCACAGGCGATTGCATGCGGCTTATATGGCTCAGGAAGTGGAATTGGATCCCGAACTGCCTGCGAGTGAAGTGGTCCGCCAGGGTGCAGTCCGCATCTTGGCGCTTGAAAACAAGCTGGCTGCGCTGGAATCCAAATTTGCTGACCCCGGTTATTATCTTAACGAAAAACGATTATCTCGGTTGATTGATGAACAGGAAAGTACTTTAACTGCCTATCACGACTTGGGAGGACCCGGTCTCCAAGGGCAGATCAACGCCCTGATGATTGATATCGGGTTCAAAAACCATGAGCTGAGCCTGCCCGTTAAAAGCTTGAGCGGTGGGCAAAAGAAACTTTTGGGCTTGGCGCGCATCATTATTGGTCGACCGGACATCCTTTTGCTGGATGAACCGGATAATCACCTGGACCTTGACGGCAAAGCCATGCTTGGTAAATTGATCCAATCTTTTCCGGGCACCGTGATCATCGTCTCCCATGACCGGTATTTTTTGGATATGGTTGTGGATGAAATACTGGAAGTAGACAGAGGCGGCATTGAGCAGTTCAAAGGCAATTATTCAGAATATATCTTCGAAAAACAACTGCGCATGCAACGGCAGGCGGTGTTGTATCACGCCCAGAAAAAAGAAATCACTCGTTTAGAACAAGCTGCCAAACGCCTGTTGATGTGGGGCAAGATCTACGACAACCCCAAGTTTTCCAGCCGGGGAATTAATATCCTTAAACGGCTGGACCGGCTGGAGAAAATTGAACGTCCTCCATCGGATGAGGGAAGAATTGAAATCGACCTGGGCGGTTGGCGTGGAAGTGAAAAGGTGCTTGAAGTTGCCGCGCTTCAAAAAGGATTTCCTGTTAATAATGAACGAGAACGGATTATCGTACTGGATAATATTAACTTGCTCTTACGCTATGGTGACCGCGTGGGATTGATCGGCCCCAATGGTGTCGGTAAATCATTGCTGATCCATCTGATATTGGGGAAGATAACACCCGATGCCGGGACAATTTATATTGGCCCCAGTGTAAAACCAGGTTATTATGCCCAGGAGTTTGAGACGCTGAACCCGAAAAAGGGTTTGTTGGAAACCATTTGTAAAGCGGGAAGTTTTTCAGAAAATCGGGGGGTTGCTTTTATGAAGAAATATGCATTCGGTTACGAACAGCGAGATACCCCAATCGGATCGCTTTCAGGCGGCGAACGCGCCCGTCTACAAATTGCTTTGATCACCCTGTCGGGCGCTAACTTCCTCCTGTTGGACGAACCCACCAATCATCTCGATATTCCATCCTGCGAGGTCCTGGAGGATGCCTTGCTGGAATTCAATGGTACTTTACTGGCAATTTCGCACGACCGGTATTTCCTCGATCGAATAGCCACCCGGATTGTTGAATTGCATGGTGAAGGTATTAGCGAGTATTTAGGCAATTATTCTGATTACGAAAATCAGCGTTTTGTTTCAAACCCACCTGCTTAAATTGGTGAGCGCCAGGGACGCCGACCCTGGCGCTCATCAGAAGGAGAAGAAAAGTGTCTTTGGTGAAAATATTGTAGCAAATGATGGGTTCGTCTACTTGACGATTACCCTACGATCACCCTACGCTCACTCTTCAATCACCAACAATGTGTCAATTCCTTAGTTCGCATTCTTTTTAAAATTTTTCTTTCACACATGAAAATAGTTTTTATTCATAACGCAAAGCTTCAACCGGCGCAAGATTGGCTGCCCGGTTAGCTGGGTAATATCCAAAGAAAACACCCACAGCCGCTGAAAATAAAGTTGCCAACAAAACCGAGTTTAAAGTCACAGCAATTTCAAGAGGGGTACCGCTTCGGGTGGCAATCTGGCTGACAACGGTCGAAATCGCCCAGCCCAAGGCTATCCCAATCATGCCGCCAAACAGGCTTAAGAGCACCGATTCCGTCAAAAATTGAACCAGGATATCCGTTTTTCTGGCACCCAGTGCTTTACGCAATCCAATTTCGCGAGTGCGCTCCGTTACCGATACGAGCATGATGTTCATAATCCCAATTCCCCCTACCAATAGTGAAATCGCACCGATACCGCCCAGGAAGATGGTCAGCACATTTGTGATCGTGGCGGCGACCGCCAGAAAATCCTGTTGATTGAGCAGGGTGAAATCGTCGGGGCTGCGCGGCGGAATACGGTGTACCCTGCGCAAGACCGTGCGGATCTGCCGGATTGCCAGATCTGCCTGATCCGAATTGATCATAGATGCCAAAATAAACTGAACCCGGTCGGGTGCGCCGCTACGCGGCAAGCGCGCTTGAGCGGTAGAAATAGGAATATAGATATTATTATCTGGATTATTAAAGGCACTGCCGCCTTTTGCTTCCGCCACACCCACAATACGGTAGGGGTAGCCGCCGATACGTATGGTGTTCCCTACCACGCCGGAGCTGCGGCCGAAAAATTGCTCTGCCCTCGATGGACCCAAAACAACCACGGCGCTGCGACCTTCAACCTGTGCAGCGCTGATGAATACGCCTTCCGCCATATTCAGATTTTGCACATGCTGGTAATCTGGCGTGATGCCAAGAATGGACGTTGAAACGCTGCGATCGGCCTGGGTGATTTTGGCAGAACCGGTAAAAACCGGAGCGACATAAGCAATTTCAGATGCCTGTGTGGAGGCTGCTAAGGCCTGGGCATCCCGTAGGGTTAGATCTTTAGGGTTTGTAACTTCTTCATTAGTATTGCCCTGCAGGATATAAATCACATTGGTGCCAATGCTTTCAATCTCTCCGGTAATCGAATCCCCCGCACTTTCGCCTAAAGAAAGCAGGGCTATCACCGATGCCACACCAATGACAATTCCTAATATCGTCAGGAGTGAGCGCAGTTTATTTGCACTCAGGCTTCCAATCGCCTCTTTGATATTCAGAAAAATGTTCACCAGCGCTTCTCCTCATTTTCGATCAATCCGTCGCGCAGATGAATAACGCGTTGAGCCATCCCGGCTACCTCAGCATCGTGGGTCACAATCAATAGTGTGGTCCCATTATTTTTATTCAGCGAAATCAATAACTTCATAATCTCTTCACCGGAGGTTGAATCGAGGTTGCCGGTAGGTTCATCTGCCAGAATAATGGCGGGATTGTTAACCAGAGCACGGGCAATGGCAACGCGCTGCTGCTGACCGCCAGAAAGCTCATTTGGTCGATGGTCCACACGATCAGCCAGCCCTACGGCTTCCAGGGCGTTAAGCGCCAATTCTTTTGGATTCTTATTGTGCCCGGAGTAGCGCAGGGGCAAGGTAACATTCGCCAATGCGGTAGCGCGCGGCAAAAGATTAAACTGCTGGAACACAAACCCAATCTTGCGATTGCGAACTTCTGCTAACTCGTCATCCACAAGGGTCGATACCAGCTCGCCATCCAGGTAATAATTTCCATCGGTGGGCGTATCCAAACAGCCAATCATATTCATCAGCGTGGATTTACCCGAACCGGAGGGACCCATTATCGCCAGAATTTCCCCGAGAGATACATTAAAACTTACACCGCAAAGAGCGTGCACCTTAATCTCTCCCATCTGGTAGATTTTGGTCAAGTTTTCAATTTGTATGACGTAATCTTGCTCAGTCATTGTTTTCCTAATTTCCAAATCTACCAAAGCCTCCACCGCCCGGGTGCCCGCCGAAGGGCATCGCTCCGGTGATTTCAGGCGGTGGATTGAGAACAATTAATTCACCCTCCTGAATATCTGCTTCAATCACTTCACTATAAAAGTCTGAATAAAATCCCAGAACAACAGGAACTGCGATGTACTCGCCGCCCCGTCGCACATAAACCTGCTCGTGTCCATTAACGCTGACGATAGCATCATTGGGAATCACAAAAACATTTTCAATCTCTTCAATCAAGATAGTTACAGCTGCGGTCATGCCGGGTCGGATACGTGCATCCGCATCCAACATTTTCAGGGTAACCGTGTATTCAACAACCCCCAAACCGGATATACCAACTGGAGAAATCTCTGACACCTCTCCAGTAAAGGTGTTTTCAAAGTAAGCATCAAACACCAATTGGGCTGGCTGACCAACCCGCACAAAAGGAATATCGATCTCGGAAATTTGCACTGCCAGGCGTAAATCTGAAAGGTCATCCAGTTGCACAGCCCGGGTGCCAATCTGAACCACATCCCCAACCTGAGCAGGCAGATCTGTCACCGTACCGGCAAAGGGTGCCTTTATTGTAGGGCTATCCAAGCGAGATTGGGCAATTGCCAGCCGGGTCTCTAAAATGGTCACCTCATCGGGGTCTGGTCCATTGATAAGCAGATTCACCCGGTTTTTCAACTTGGTTAAGCGAGCGGCGGCAATTTCAAGATCTAAGTCTGCTTCGGCAATTTCACGTTCACTGAATTCGGACAGACAATAATTTAAATTTGCCTGGGCGGTGTTCACCCTTTGCAGATTGGTCGCATTCTGCTGAAATTTATAGATCTGTTCGGCCTGTTCCAGGGCTTCTTCCAGGTCTTCAATGCGCTCATCCGAGCAACGCTGAAAATTCATCGCCTTGCGTTTAGATTGTAGATCCTCTACTCGCTCTTCAGCGTTAAGCATGTCCAGTCGGGTCTGTGCCAGGTCTACCCCCCAGTTTTCATGCAATTCATCCAGTGCTCTCTGGGCGTTGATTACATCGATTTCCGCTTGCAGAATTTCCACCGAGAGTGAATCTGCCGCAAGTGACATCAAGACCTGATCTTTCTCAATCCGATCTCCGACAACCACAGCAACCTCGCCCACGATCCCACTGGTAGACCAGGTCAAAACAGCAGTTTGTACAGGCTGAACAGTGCCTGAAGCAAAAATAAAGGCACTCAGACTATCCCGTCGATAGGGTTCTGTTTCAATATTTGCAAATACATGTTTGGCGGTCTGGCGGGCATTGAAAAATCGCCATCCAAAAAATAAACCGGCCAGAATCAGGACTATAAGCAGTAACCAGAGCCTTTTTTTATTCCTTCTTGTTTCGCTTGTTTTCGTCATGCTTTTCCTCCAACGACTTCACTTAGCATGCATTTATCATCATCGCGCCCTTCAATGTTTGTTGAAGGACAGGTTTTTTCAATATTTTCAGTTTTATTCCCTGCCAACTTTAGAATTCTACCCGCTGAGGTTTTGAATTGTTATCAATGCAAAGGCTTACCATTCACCGCATCCAATTCCCCAATAACAATTCCAAGCGCAGGAAATGTAATCTCGAAACATCAAATTCTGGAGGATACATTTTGCATTAGACAACCCTGACGATTCTATTTATAATTATGTTCAGCCTCAATTCAATGACGAAAGCTTATGGAGGATTTATGACACGAAAATCACTTGGTTTTGTACCTCTCGTCTGGCAGTGTGGGTTTTGCCAAACAATGAACCCTGGTCCGATTAAAAGCTGCACCGGGTGCGGTGCTCCGCAACCTGAGGATGTAGAATTTTTACAGGTTGATGAAGAGCGTTTCAACTTCATCAAAGATGAAGCTCTGGTGCGCATGGCGAAAACAGGCCCCGATATTCATTGCCCCTTTTGTGGTACACGCAACCTTGCGACGAATGATATTTGTAAAAACTGCGGTGGTGATCTCAGCTGGGGCGGTAAAGAACGCCAGACCGGTCAGCGGGTACGCACCATCGGTGAGGCGAAAACAGACTCACAACCTAAAGAAGAACGGAAAAAGAGCAAGGCTCCGCTGGTGATAATTTTCATTGTCCTGGCGGTAATTGTGGGGTGTATCGTATTAATGGTCATGCTTCTTAAAACAGATGACGTCAAGGCTACCGTTTACGATGTTAATTGGGAGCGATCAATCGGTATTGAGGTCTATACGTCGGTCACTGATACCGCCTGGCGGGATGAGGTACCTTTTGGCGCCAAGGTCGGCTACTGCACGTCCATGCACCGCTATACATCCGATACTTATGTTGCCGGCGCCGTGGAGGTGTGCGGTGAGCCTTACGTTGAAGATACAGGCACCGGGGTCGGCGAGGTCGTCCAGGACTGCTCCTACGAGGTGTATGATGATTACTGCGAATATACGGCAATGGCATGGGTCCAGGTGGATGCAGTTACAGCAAGCGGCTTTGATCACAATCCTTACTGGCCTGCGCTTAATTTACAATCCGACGAGCGTGAAGGGGAGCGCACGGAAACCTATGTAATCAATTTCCGGGATGGCAGCGATACCTACCGTTTCACAACCAGGAACTATGAAATATTCTCACAAGCAGAAATTGGCAGCCGCTGGATTTTGAATATCAATCAATTGGGCGGCATCCAATCTTTGCAACCGGTCAAATAAGACCGCGTTTAAAGCAGTTGCTGAAGATGTTGCCAGCCCACCTTCGTTTTTGGTGGGCTGGTTTTATTAATATCTCTGATCTCGTAGAAATTTCCTGCAAAAATTTCCACTCGCAACGAAAATCGGGTGCCATTCCGTCTAAACTGCCCGGAAAATTTCCCCATCACCGGTCATCTCAACGGTTTGCCCGGGCTGCAAGATGAGAAAATCTGCATCCCATGTCGCATTCAGTAAACGCCGGATCAGTGCCAGGTCGCCAGCCAGGCATTCAAAGCGCCAGCCGCGGCGTTGTGCATCGTTCCGAGCACGCTCCGAGGCTTTAACGCCATTCCCATTCCCAAGGTCAATATAAGCGGCACGCTCATAATGTTCCTGCCAGGCTTGCATTACCTCCATCAGGTAAGTGGCATTATCTGCGCCATATTTTTCAAGATAGACAGCATAAAGAGTTTCCGCATCCCCTGCAGTAAACGCTCCTATTGCTAAGGAGTTTGTTTCATAATCACCCCGCTCGACAAAATCTTGCACGTACCAATTCGTACCCGGACAGTTTGCAAACTCCGCGTTATAACGCGTCCGTCCGCCCAAAAACAGGGTGATGCAATCATGTGCGCGTGGGATCACCAGCGGAATCCTCCCCGCCATCAAACCATGGGCGGCTTTTCCACACAAACCATAGGCTAAGACAACCGCATCATAATTACCCGCTTGATCAGCCTTATGAATATGGGATTGCAACACCTCTCTTAAATTCTTTGGTGTAACGTGTAGCCCAAAAGGTTCCAAAACCACGTTCACCACATGGGGAGAGTGAGCCGCTGCCAGATAGACCGGGCGCGCCATCACATCGCAGGCAACGCACAAAATCCGCACCCGCCCGCCTTACAGTTTAGACCAGAATTGATTCAGCGCATTAAACACCCGCTGAGGCGCTTCCCAGTGGGGCAATCCTTTCGTGGGAGAAATGCGGATGCCCTCCCAATTTTCGCATTCATGCAATAGCGTGGGCAGCATTTCGAAATTTGTGTGGGGATCGCGATCATAAATTACCAAAACAGGCTGTTTGAGCATCATATAAACGGTCTCTCGCACAGCCGGGGTGTAGAACTTACCGCTCAAAAAGTAAGTCGGTGCATACTGTGCACCGGGCTGATGGGCTGTTTGGTAAGCATAATCTACAAACTCATCCGGAACCATCCCTTCAAAACTCTTGTTAAGGAAAACCTGGATACTCGGTCTACTGGAGGCCAGATCAAATAAGGGACGATTCCATACGGGTATGGCCAAGCCTGCATATAATTTATTTTTTGTACCGCGAAGATCAGCACGCTCAGCAAGCCTGTCCATTCGAGGAGGTTTAAAGCCGGTGGGCGAGATCATAACAAGCGATCGAAATTGATCAGGAACATAGGTGGCCGCTCGGGCAGCAAATTCACACGAGATTGAAAGCGCAACAACGTCAGCGGGTTTTTTAATCACCTCAGTGAGGAAGTCGCTGATCGCGTTTTGATAAAGCAGCGGGCTGTACAACCGATCCGATCGTTCCGAAAAGCCAAATCCGGGGAGATCGAGAGCGTAAACCGGTCGCGTACCCCGGAAATGTTCAAAAATTGGTTTAACTTCGTAGGCACTGGCAGCAACATTGATGCTGTGCAGCAAAACCAGGGGCGTCCCCTTGCCACGTGTATCCGCATAAAAACTGATCCTCCCCGCGCGCGTGGAGACGTAGTCGTGTTGATCAGCATCGAGGGCTTTATCGATAGGTGCATCATGGCGAATATATTTCCGGCTAAAGAGGATCCAACCACCAACAGCGGCAGCCGTAACGGAGGCTAATCCTGCCACACCTTTGGCTGTATTTTTTATCGCTTTTTTCATTAAAAACCTCCAGTTAAGATCGGCTTTCACATTAAGTAAAGCCTTCCTATACTTTAGCACATTTTTACTCGATTAAGCACATGACAAAACCTTAACCCACAAATATTCCTTTTTTAAAGAGGCTATCCGCGTTCATTATCCTTTTTATATTAAAAAGTCGGTCAGAACAACCTCTCTCACAACAAAATGAATGCTCAATCCATATGGTTTCGATTTATAATAAGCGCATTCTTTATTTTACCGAGGAGGACTCCATGGAGACAATCGAGAAAAAGCGTGCCCAAACAGCCTGGGCGATGTACGATTGGGCAAACTCAGCCTTTGCCACCACCATTATGGCTTCAATTCTGCCAAATTATTTCGCAGCCTATATCGCTACCGAAGGCGCTCTGGCGATTTGGGGATACACTGTCGCAATCGGCAGCCTGGTTGCTGCCCTAATCAGCCCGTTACTGGGTGCCATTGCCGATTTTCGCGGTTCGAAGAAAAAATTCATGGCATTCTTCCTTGCCTTGGGGGTAATCAGCACCGCGCTGCTTTTTCTGGTCAAATCTCCAGATGATCAATTGCTGGCATCGGTGTTGTATATCCTGGGCACAATTGGATTTGCCGGCTCAATGGTGTTTTATGATGCCCTGTTGCCCCACATTGCAGATGACGATGAAATTGATCAGGTTTCATCAAAGGGCTATGCCCTGGGCTATATTGGCGGTGGTTTGCTGTTGCTGATCAATGTTATCATGATCTTTTTTGGCCCAAAATTGCTACCCACCATGAGTGAGGAAGCAGCCACCATGCTGATGATGCGCCTGAGTTTGGCCAGCGTAGCCGTCTGGTGGGCTGTTTTTTCGATTCCTATTTTCAGACGGGTTAAAGAGCCCGTCCGTATGGTAGAAACCAGTGAGATTGGTCAAAATGTCCTCACGGTAGGTTTCAGTCGTTTCTTTAAATCCTTAAAAGAAATTTCAAAATTTCGTGATTTGTTCTGGTTTCTGTTAACTTTCCTGGTATATTCAAATGGCATTGGCACTATCATAACCATGGCAGTGACTTTTGGTACCGACCTGGGGTTTGGCACGATGATTCTGATCGGTACGCTATTGATGGTTCAATTCGTTGCAGCACCTTTTTCCATCTGGTTTGGCATGCTTTCTAAGAAAATTGGTGTAAAACAATCTATCACTCTGAGTTTGGTGGTATATACTTTAATTGCGGTGGTGGGTTACTTCATGTCACAAGAATGGCACTTCCTTTTGCTGGGCTTTGGCGTGGCGATGGTGCAAGGCGGCAGCCAGGCGCTCAGCCGATCGTTGGTGGGCCAATTGATGCCAAAAAGTAAAACTGCCGAGTTTTACGGTTTTTTCAGTGTTTCCGAGAAATTTAATACGGTAGTCGGCCCTTTCATCATGGCGGTGATCACACAATTAACGGGAGATGGGCGCTACGGAATTATCTCACTGGTGATCTTCTTTGTTGCTGGAATTCTGATGCTGCGCAACGTTGATATCGAGCGCGGGGTCAGGCAGGCTCAGGAAGAAGATGCCCGCATGGTGATGGTGGAATAACTTTCAAATTCTAATTTAAACTTTTTTCTTTACATGGCCAGGAATGGTGCTTGGCTGGCGGTTGACAATTAATGTTTTTAAGACCGCCAGCCAAACACCGCCTGATTTAATTCTAAACACCCAATTTCCTTTTTTAACTTATATAGATTATCACAACATAAAGGGTCTTTAGCTGCAAGATAGAGTGGCTGGGGAAATTTATTCATTTTTTCATTTTTAAAAAGACATTCTATATAATATCGCTCCAAAATGCTATAATTATTCTGGTAAATCCCTTTTTTAGTGAAAGTAATATCCCCTATGAAAACTTTTCGCGTTGCGTTATTGGCTAACCTGAAAAAAAACGCCCCTTGCTGGGAGGGCATGCCCGATGATCAATGGGACGACCTGGATAGCGAAGCCACGGTCCAATTCCTGGTAGAAGCCATAAGGGCTGGCGGTCACATCTGTGAGTTTTTGGAAGGCGATATCACCATTATCGATACTGTCAGAAAATTTAAGCCAGATATTTGTTTCAACATCTGTGAGAGCCATTTCGGCGATGCGCGTGAAGCGCAGGTGCCAGCGATTTTAGAAAAATTACGGATTCCCTACACAGGTTCACAGGTCACCTGCCTGGCTCTAACTCTCGACAAACCCATGACCAAGCGCATCTTAACCTATCACGATCTACCCACACCGGAATTCCAAACATTTGAACGCGTCAATGAGCCATTGGACCCCAAAATGCAGTTTCCGTTATTTGTAAAGCCCAGTCG
>Ga0255347_1007221_pt1 | contig 11663 bp, 14 predicted proteins | sample wastewater_treat_2_FD_192479 | JGI IMG/M metagenome (GOLD analysis project Ga0255347, IMG submission 192479) | Wastewater microbial communities from Lulu Island WWTP, Vancouver, Canada - plant24 | ecosystem: Engineered > WWTP > Wastewater > Unclassified | place: Canada: Vancouver, British...
GGTAATTCAGATCGAACACGGTCTGACAACGGGGGAACCGGTGGATCTGGACATCCCGATTGACACGGTGATAACTAACGCTGATCTAGTCGTTGATGCCGAGACTGCGGTAGGAGGTTGAAATGCTAACCCCAAAACAAGAACGATTCGTTCAACTGGTCGTAGGTGGGGCCACCTACTCCGACGCCTACCGGGGGGCGTTTGACGTCGAAAATATGAGTGATCCAGCTATCAACACCGAAGCTTCCCGCCTCGCAAACAACCCTAAGATTTCCCCCAGAATAAAGGCCCTCCAAGAATCCGCCGCAGAGGCTGCCACCATCGCTGCTCTATGGTCCCTAGAATTGTCGATAAAAACCAAGCGCCAAGCGTTGAAAATCGGCATCGACAAAGGTGATAGCCGGGCGATTATCCAGGCCAGTGAATCACTAGACAAACTATGCGGACTTGAACCAGCCCGAAAAATCGATATAACATCCAGTGACGGCACCATGACGCCCCGGTGCATGTATGCCGAAATAATCGCCCAGTTGGTCAGTAATGACACCAAACCACCGACAGACGATTAGTCGCCTAGACCTGACCGCCCGCGCCCTATTCCAGGACGCCAAGGGTGGCCAGATGATTTTCGCACCTCACCACCTCGCAATTGCGGCGGCTCTGCAATCCGTCGCCACCGGGGCCATCCGCCGCCTGATAATCAACATGCCGCCCCGGTCCGGCAAAACGTTACTAGTCTCGCAAATGTTCCCCGCCTGGGTGATGGGCATGAATCCACGGGCAGAATTTATCCTCACCTCGTATTCGGCCACCCTGGCAACCAACAACACCTACGTCGTCCGGGAGTTGATGCGGGGCGGGATGTACCAATACCTATTTGGCGAAAACGGCGCACAAGTGGCGCAGGACTCCAAAGCCCGGCACTTTTTTAAGACTGTCTCCGGAGGCCAGATGTACGCCGTCGGCACAGGCGGCACCATTACCGGGTTCGGGGCGGGCAAGATGTCCGGGGAACCGTTCGGGGGGTGCATCCTGATTGACGACCCGGCCAAGCCCGATGAAGCACAATCCGAGATAATGCGGCAGGGGGTCATTGACTGGTACCGCAACACCCTGCAATCACGCACGAACAGCCCGGAAACGCCCATTGTCCTGGTATCCCAGCGGCTGCATGAAGGCGACCTCGCAGGCTGGCTTTTGGGCGGTGGGACGGGCGAAAAGTGGGAATTACTCAAAGTCCCGGCTATCACTTCGGCGGGCGAGTCGTTTTGGCCGGACAAGTTCCCGCTCGAACACCTGACGCGGATGGCCGAGTCGATGCCGTACATGTTCGCCGGGCAGTACCAGCAAGATCCTGCACCCAGGGAGGGCGCACTTTTCCGCCCCGGCAAAATCGACATCATCGATGCCGTCCCCGCAGATATCGTATGGGTCCGGGGATGGGACTTGGCAGCGACCAAGAACGACGGCGACTACACCGTGGGGGCCAAATTAGGGGTCAAGGACGGGGTCACATACATTGCGGATTTGCAACGCATCCAGGGAGGGCCCGAGGATGTCGAGCGGTTGATAGTGCAGACCGCCCAACTCGACGGGTGCAAGCAGTCGATACCCCAGGACCCCGGACAGGCAGGGGTGGCACAGCGGGATTACCTCGCCAAGCGGCTACAGGGCGTCAATTTCGTATTTTCAAGGGAAACAGGCGACAAGGCCACCCGGGCAGAACCGTTCGCCGCCCAGGTCAACGTGGGGAACGTGCGCATGGTCAAGGCCCCGTGGAACGATGCGTTGTTGAATGAATTCCGGGTCTTTCCATATGGCCGCCATGACGACATTGTGGACGCCTGCTCGAGGGCGTATAATGAATTGGGGAAAACGTGGGACTACAGGGGGCTTTTATGATCGCAAACATCAAGGACGGTCTAATCAATGTCCTGAATCACCTCGCAAACAACCGGGCAGCCACCAGGGCCAACGTCATTTATGCCACCAGGGTTCCGATGGCGACCCTGCGGGAGATGTCGAAAACCGGGGTTTGCTCGAAAATCGTCAGAATCAAGGTGGCGGGGGCATTGAAAGACACGCTCCAATTCGAAACACCCGAGGCAGAAGCGATCTACACCAAGCGAATCGAATCCGTGGTCATGGACGCCGCCCGGTCAATGCTCTGTTTTGGTCGTGGGGTAATCCTGATTGCAGATAACACCGGGGAACCGCACAAGCCCCGCACCGGGGCAGTGGACTTGGACCGGGTGCGATTGGTGGCCTTTTCGGGTGACGAGGTGTTCGGGCAGATGCCAGACACAGACTTAATGTCCGAGCGGTACATGAAGCCGCAACTCTACCAGATCAACGGAATATCCTTTCATCATTCCCGGATTATTGATTTTACCTACGTCAAACCAACGACAATTGACGCGCCACATTACTCCTACGGCGGCATCAGCGAGCTGGAGCTAATCCATGACCAAGTCGTCAATGATCAAGTTGTGGAGCGGGCGTCTGGCACGATTATTGACAAGAATTCCACCTTTTTTCACAAAATCAAGGGGTTCAAGGAGGCTCTCGCAGCGAAACAGGACCGGGAATTGATCCAATACATGACCGAGTTGGCCAACAACCGCTCAATTTTCGGTGACGGGGTCATGGATGCGGAAGACGATGTCGTCGCAGTCACCCAGTCGCTGACTGATTTGGCCGAGGTGTCACGAATCACGCTGCAACGCCTCGCTATGGTCTGCGGCATCCCCGTCCCCATGCTGGTCGGCCAATCGGTGGAAGGGTTGAATTCCGCCGGGGACCAGGAAAGAAACAGTCTCAATGACACATTCCAGGAGCTGCAAGGCTACCTGCTCGGCCCAATCAACGAGTTGCTCGCCATCCTGGGACTACCGCCCGTCAAATGGGCCGCCGCCAAGGAGGGAACGGCCGAGCAGCAGATAGCCCGGGAACAGGCCATCTTGACCAACGCCAAGCACCTCTTCGATATGGGGGAGGACTACGGGGCGTATTTGGTCGAAAAGGGCATCATCAAGCCGGAAGAAAGCGACCTGATGACCGAATATGCGCACGTCTTCGCCCTGCCACCTGCACCGGAGATGGATCATGGGCAGGAATAGTCCCCGCAGGATTCGTGCGCCAAAAAGCCCGCGCAAATATGAACGGGAACTGGCCGAGTTTGCCCGGTTTATCGTGCAGCAGGCGTCCCAGCGGTTCATTAACGGCGTCTTGACCCTGCCGAATTACGAGGTCGAAAAGTTCGCCACGGACATGTCCGATGCGTTCACTGACTCGAACTGGGCAAGGGAGGCGCAAAAAAACGCCAACCGGGTAACTCGCCAAATCATGGGGCAGTTGTCCGACGACCGCATCAGAGACGTGGTAGCTGGCATCCTCACCAAGGCCGACGGGTACAACCGGCAGGCCCTGTACACCGCCCTGTCCCCTGCACTGGGCATCGATACGGCTAACCTGATGCGGGATGGCTCCACGGTCCAAATCCAGGCCCTGATGGACGAAACCACCCTGTGGATTCAACAATTGCGGAGCGAGACACTGCAGAAGATGACCTTGTCAACGTTGCACATGATGGCAGAAGGCCGGGACCTGGACTATATCCAACAACGCGCCTTGTCATTTGCCCGTAATCAGGGCAAACATGCGACATTCCTTGCCCGCAACCAAATCGAGACCTTCAACGGTCTGTCAAACAGAATCCGGGCGCAGCGGCTCGGCATCGAAGAAGCCATATGGTCAACTTCCGCCGACGATTCAGTCAGGCCCTCACACGCAGACCGGGACGGAAAGACCTTCAAAATCGCCGAGGGGTGCTATTCATCGCTAGATGGCGAGTACATGACACCAGGTGTGGACTTCAACTGCCGATGCGACCAAGATTTATTAATTCCCACTACTTGATCTTCCAAAACGATTATTGTATAAACGGACACAGGAGGATGAAATGCCGACGTACAAGGGCCAATTTTTCGACCGTGTGACGCTCTCCAAGGCTGATAAAACCGCTGTTTCTGTGCGTGATGGCGTCCTGGATTATTTCGGGCATGAGCTCGGTCTGGAACCAGCCAATAAAATCTTCAAGGTCTATCGCTCACCTGCACAAATCGCAACCGTGGCACCGTTGATGGCAGGAATTCCCCTAACCAACGACCATGTGGATATCGGCCAGCCCGTCCCCCAGTCGGTAGGCAAGGTCACATCTGCCGCCGTTATTGATTTTGACGAAGGCGAAGCGTCGCACCTCGCAATCAAGAATACCCTAGAGGTGCAGTCGGACTTTCTGGCCACACTCACGGACAAGCGGGAATTGTCGCTGGGTTATGAAGCCCGGCTCATTGAAGATGACAAGTACGATTTTCGCCAAGTGGATATTCGACCGCATCATCTAGCGGTCGTTGATGCCGGTCGCTGCGGTCACGGCTGCCGGTTTTTAGATCGTTCACCCAACAACGGAGATAACACCATGACCCTGGACGAGTTGATCAAAGTGGTGGAGGCCCTGACCCTGGAAGTTGCGGAGCTAAAAAAGGCCCTGGCACCCGCAGAAGACCCAGCACCCGAGGCAGGCACTGACAACGCCACCGAGGAAGAAGAGGTCAAAAAAGAGGAAGAGGAAGCCAAAAAAGAGGAAGAGGAAGCCAAGGCCCGTGCCAAGCTCGCCAAAGCCGTCAAAGATGGTGTTTCCTCGACCCTGGCCATCATCGACCGTGCGAAGTCGTTCCTGCCCGATGATTACAAATTCGCTGACAAGACTGGCAACCAGATCATGCGGGATGCCCTGGCCACACAGCACGCCGGGGTCAGGTTCGAGGATGCCGAGTTGCCCGTAGCGTTTAAGATGCTGCGGGTCACAGAGCGGTCCCGGTTTGCCGACTTTGGCAGCCGAGCAAACCAGGGCAAGTTCGCCGCCCTCCAAGACAAGGAGTTTTAATCATGGGATTCGACAATCTGACTAAAGCAATTCCGCCTGTTGGTCCCGGTGAAGTTTACGGGACTGCGAACGTCATCACCGACCATCCGAACAATGGCGGCGTCCCGGGCGTGTTCGTCAAGTGGGCAAGTGGAAAGCTGGTCCCCGTGACAGCAATCACTGACACCGTCGTGGGTATCGGTATTCGCAGCAAAACCGGGGCCGTGGACGTGGACGATAAAGACCAACCCAGGATGGCGGTTCTGCGGTCCGGGCTGATCACCGTCGATGCCAACATGATCACAGCCGTGCCGAAAAATGGCGACGGCCTGTACATGGACCCTAACGGCAAGGTGTCTGACGACCCAGACCCTGACACTTCGACACCGCCAGTGAACCAAAACGTCGCCATCAACGCGCAGTTCGTCGCTGAAATCGCCACTGACGTGTGGCTGATTCACTACCGATAAGGAGGAGGCACCGATGAAACTTTCGCAGCTTTTCAATCTCAAATCCATCGAGGCCTTCTGTGACTCCGCAAATGCCCGAGGATTCACCGACTCCAAGCCCGGTATTATCCTGGGGCGCATGTTGACCGCCGTTGATCCGACGATTTATGAACAAAAGTTCCCCGAGCTTGCGTTCATGAACGCCGGATTCGAAGTAGACAACTCCGGCGGGTACGCGGACTATATCCAGTCCCTGCAAGTCCGCGTGGAGGGGTCTTTTGCCGAGCAAGGCGACACCTCCGGGGCCAAGGGCATGATTTCGCTGGCAGGCAAGGATTCAATCCTACCCGTCACTGGATGGTCTGCTCATTCCAAGTGGTCTGATGACGACATTGGGCGGGCCGAACTCCAGGGTATCAACCTGCCCCAGCGGCTGTTGGAGGCCCACAACGAAGTCTATCAGCAGGCGATCGACAAGATGATCGGCGATGTGGCCTTGGACCACAACAAGTGGGGGGCGGCGGACAACACCAACCATAGCGCAAAAACCGGAAAGGACCTGTACGATGCCTTTGCCGCCGCATTGTCTGCCCAATGGTCCGCCGTCAACAACATCCCCCAGTACAAGGCCAACTTGATCATCACGTCGGCAAAGGTCTACAACAGGCTGGCCACGTCGTTGTTGTCCAACCCCGGGAACAACGCATCAAGTCCACTGGCCACACTCAAGGCCAACTTCCCGGGCTTGGAGATCATGATATCCGCACTTTGTGACGGTATTGGCTCCAACAGCAAGGACGTTGCCCTTTTGGTGTCCACCGATGGAAAGGCGATGAAAATTCGACTGCCCGTTCCCCTCACAATCGGCGAAATTGTGAAGCTGAATGCCTTTGAATTCCAGGTCGATTCCAAGTACCGGATTGCCGGATTGGACATCCTCCAAAAAAACGCCGGGTACATGTTGAGGCAAGTGTGATGACCCAAATAATCGCCGACCTGAAAGCACGGTTTCCCGAGCTGGCCAGTGTCCCGGATGCCACAATCCAGGCCCTGGCTGGCAACTGGGCCTGTTACTACGGCGGCGGTTATGACGGGTGCAATAAAGAGATCGTTCTTAATTTAATCGGTCACCTGGTATCCACAGGCCAAAAAGGCGGAGCGGCTGTCCCCACACAGGCCAGCCGCTCCGTCGGGGCAGTCTCTGTTTCGTTCGTGCAGCAGTCATCAAGCGTCAACCTGGCTGCCTTTTTTGGCTCCACCGGGTATGGCCAGCGTTTTTTGATGTTGACGCAATCCAGGGCAGCTACTAGGGCATATTTCGTATGAGCAACATGAGCAACACCGATAAAAACTTGGCAGACCTCCGGGCCTTCCAAACGAAACTTGAGGCCGCTAAAAAGATGCGGGTCAAGGTCGGTTTGCCGTCGGGGAAGACCATCGCTACCCATGTTTATGACGGCGGGCAGTCGGTGTTTGAGATTGGCGCAAAGCACGAGTTCGGGATCGGCGTTCCCCGTCGGTCCTGGTTACGGAACTCAGTCGAGGCCAACCGCCCGGCCATCATCAAGACGATTCATGCGCAATTTGACTTAGCCAAGGGGGCGGGTGCGCCCGTCGACAAGGCTATGGACACAATCGGAATCACCGTCCGTAACTTCTGCGTTCGGGCATTCCGGACCAACGGCTTTGATTCATGGGCGCCTCTGTCACCTGCGACGATGGCGGAAAAGGCCGCCCGTGGCAAGTCCACGACCCTGATTGACACTGGGACGCTGCGGCAATCCATCACCTGGGAGGTCGTCAAATGATAAACGTTCCCCAGGTAGGAATGGCACTAGGCGGGTGGACCTCACCCGTTACAGTCAAGGCAATCACCCGCACAAGTCAGGATTTCGTAATCACCGAGACCGTCGCCTTCCGTACGATTCAGGCGATGGTCCAACCCACGCAAAAGACCCTGTTAAATGCCGCAGTTCTGAACTGGCAGCAGGCGCACATCACGATATTCACGCCGGACCCTGTAAAGAACGGCGAACTAGTCGAATACGCCGGGGCAGACTACAGGATCGTGCAGGTCAACAACTGGCTTGACTACGGATATATCGAGGCCATATGTGAGGCCACCAATGCCGCATTGGTCGCAGAAACAATCACACCGCCGGGAGGGCCATAATGCCAAGCCCGGCAGTCAGAACCGCCCTGGTCGTCCGTGACCTGCTCGGTGTGGACGAATCCACCATCCGGATTGGTCGGTTGGATTGGGAGCGGGAAACGTTCGACACCGAGATAATCGCAGTTGATGTCCTCGGAACTGCCACGGCGGTTTTCCAGGGGCAACGATACGATGGCACTGCTGAACAATTGCAGCAAGTCGCAACTTACCGGGTGCCGATGGTGATTGACTTTTTTGGTCCGGATGCGTTCGGGCGGGCTGCACGGTTCAGGCTCGCCATGCAGACCGAAAAGGCCCAGGCACTGCAAGCCGAGCATCAAATCACCCTTGGCCACGTCGCCACCCTGAATGACCTATCCGGCCTTGTAGGGACACAGCGGACCGGGCAGGTGCAGGCGACACTAACGGCGCTTTACACAACGGCCCAAACCGACGATGTGAAGCGAATCGACACAACAACCCTTGATTTTCTATGGAGTAAATGACTATGGCCGACATTAGCAAAATCGTAAACGTCGCCTTGATTCCGGAGGGCAAAGCTGCCCAGCCCGCGAACATGAACGACGTGTCAATCCTAACCAAGGAGCAAGGCGTTCTGTCCACGGCGGAACGTTATCGGTCCTACCGTTCGGCGTCGGCTGTTTTGGCCGATTTCGGAGCATTGTCCGAGGTCACAGAGTTTGCCAACACCATTTTCGCCACGTCCCCAAACGCTACCCAGTTCGGCGGCTCGCTGATTGTCGGGTATTGGCGAGGGGATGCAGAAGAAGTCACACCTGCCACCAGCGGCAAGCTCACCGGGGAAGACATTGACCCAGCCGCCGCACTTCAGGCCTTGCAGTCAATCAGCGACGGAACGATGAACATCACCATTGATGGGGCAGTCGTCGCATTGTCTGCCTTGGACTTCACCGGGGCCGTGACCATGGCCGATGTCGTTTCCCTGCTGTCAATCGCCGGGGCAACCGTTGAATATGACGCCGGGACATTCACTGTGGCCAGCATTTCGACCGGGGCAGCCTCCACTGTCGGGATTGCCACTGACCCGGGAACCGGAACTTTCATCGGGACCATCCTGGGATTGACCGCCGGGGCCGTGCCTGTCGATGGTGTTGATGCCGAGATTCTGCCGCCGGAAACTAAGCTGGAGGGCGTCGCAGAAGTCCGGGCCGCCGTCGAATTCCGGGGAGCGGCCTTTATCGACCCGATTGATGATGCCGATGTCCTGGGTCTGGCAACCTGGGCAAAGGCCAACGGCTGCTTGATGTATGAAACTTTCGGGCAACCGGCCTATTTGGTCAAAATGCCCGGCAACCCGGTCTGGGATGTCGCCATGGCCGGTTTGTCCAATTTCCGATGCCTGTATTCCGCCGCAAACAACCGAAAACTTGCGGCGTCGTACATGGCCAGGGCTCACACGGTCAACTTTGCCCCCTCGAATTCAGCAATGACAATGCAACTCAAGACCTTGGCCGTCCCTGCCGAGACATACAGTGATACGGTCATGGAGGCCGCCGCCGCCGTGGGTCTTGACGTGTACACCACAATCAAGGACGTTCCCGTCGTCGTTTGCTCGATGGCCAATGATTTTGTGGACAATGTGTATAATTTGATCGCCTTCATAAGTCACGTCCAAACCGACCTTTTCAACGTGTTGAAGGCGACCGGGACCAAGATTCCGCAGACCGAAAAGGGAGTCTTGGTGCTGATTGACCAGGGCGAGAAAACGTCCAGGCAGTTCGTGCGGGCCGGGGTGTTTGGACCGGGGGAATGGGCAAGCCCGGACTATTTCGGGGATGACATCGAGACTTTCAAGGCCAACATCCGGGAGTTCGGTTTTTACTGGCTGGCTGGCAGTCTGGCCGACCAATCACAGGCCGACCGTCAAGCCCGAAAGTCCCCAGTGTTGCAGTGCGCGGTCAAAAACCAAGGGGCAATCCACAGCGTTGATGTGATCATCAACTTCAACATCTAATAGGAGGCGACCATGAGTGTTATTGTTTATCCGAGCGGTGCTTCTACCTTGATCTTGAACGGTTTCGCTTTCACGGGATTTGCCGAGGGCAGTGAAATCGCCTTAGAACCGTTGAACCCACTGTCCGAGGCCAGCATCAGCCAGGATGGCGGGATGTCCATCAATGAACGGATTGACCGGGACGTGTACGACCTGACGATCCGCTTGCAGCGCAATTGTCCCGATGACGCAATGGTCAACCTGTGGCGAAATGCCCCGGGTATCATGGTGTTCGACGGCTCGCTGAAATGCCCCATGATTCGGGACGGCAAGCCAACCACCGAAAGTTGGCAGTTCTCCACTGTGCGAATCACGACACAGCCGGGGTCCGACGTGAACAACCAGGACGCCGAAAATGTCAGCGAATGGAAGTTCAACATACGGGTCGGGCGGAGGATGGTCTAATGTCACCAATTGACGAGCTCCAACGAATCAACGAGACTGGCAAGATGACCATCAACGGCCGTGAGTATGCCTTTACGGCCATGAGGCACAAGGAGCGGCGGAAAGTGTTCGCTTTTTTTACCTCGATTAGGGGCCAGCTCGAAGAAAACAGTTTCGCCTTCATGGACGAACCAAAATTCGATGAAATCATGGGGGTAATCGAAAACCTAGTCACGTTCGACGGGTCGCTGCTGTCCCGGTTGGGAACACACTGGGACCTATACTCCCAAGATTTCATCGAATTCGTGGTAACGGCGATGGGGGTGATGTCATACCCTTTTTTGGTCGGCAGCCGTACCGGCTCGCAATCGGCAGGCGTCCCCAGGGAGAAAATCTAATCCGGTTTACCAACCTGGATGACGACAGGATCACGACGCTGGCCTTGGTCAGGGCGGGTTACGGCTCATTGGCAGAAATCGAGGCACTAGACACGCCGGACTTCCTGGATTTAGTCGAATTCGAGGCCATGACCCGGGACCTGGAGTTCCACGCGGCCAAGCAGGGGTCAAAGGGGCAGTGATATGGGCGTCCTAACAAACGAAGTTGTGACCGTCTTTAGTTTCTCCGGCCAACTGAACAAGCTCAAAAATTACAACGAGATGGCAGACAAAGCCCTGAAACAGGCCGGGGCTTTGTCTGCCGCCCTGCTAGGGGCTACCACCGGGGCCGCAGTCTGGGCAAATAAAATGTTGGACGGGGTCACAGCGTCGCACAACTTCGCACGGGCGCAGGGCTTGACCGTCGAACAGCTCCAGGCCCTGCAATGGGCTGCAGAATCGACCGGGGGCAGTGCCGAGGCCCTGAACATGTCAATCAACCAGTTAGGTCAGCGAATGGGCAAATACGCCCAACTTAGCACCGGTGAGGTGGCCAGGGCATTCCAGGCGATGGGGGTAGCCGTCAAGGACGCCAACGGGAAGTTGCGCCCCACCGTTGATGTCCTGTCTGATATCGCCGAAGCGTCCAAGGGGATGGACGCACAGTCTCGGGCAAATTTGGCGCAACAACTGGGGATTGATAAGACCGTCCTGGGACTACTCAAGGAGGGTGCCGGGGGGATTGCCGCACTGACTGCCGAGGCCACGTCCTGGGGACTGGTGTCGAGCGAGCAAGCAGCGAGGGCCAACGAATTCACTAAGTCCCTGACCGCCTTAAAATTCCAGGCCAAGACCGTTGCCCAGCGTCTAGCGATCGAGATGCTGCCAGCCATGAATGATTTACGGCAAACATTGCAAGACCTTTTGAAAGACAACAAGCAGTGGCTGGACAAAGGGCTAGGCAAAATCGGTGAAGCAGCGAAGCAAGCCGTCGCCTTCCTCAAGCGAATGGCCCCAATCCTGGCCGTAATCGGTGTTGCGCTGCTGGTGGCATTTGCGCCCGTTTCCCTGATGACAATCGGGATCATTGCCGCAATCTTGGCCATTGATGATCTGATTGTTGCCTTCAAGGGCGGCGAATCGGTCATAGCCAAGTTTTTTGACTCGTTCGGGGTGGATATCCGACCGGGCCTGCAGGATGCGGTCCAATTCGTCAAAGACCTGTTTGCCGAAATCGTGGCCTTCGGGAAGGCCCTGTTGCCGCCGATAATTGAATTCGTCAAGGCAGTTATCCCGGCGGTTATCGACATTGGCCGGGCCATCGGTGCAGTGTTTGGGT
>Ga0255347_1007222_pt1 | contig 11663 bp, 13 predicted proteins | sample wastewater_treat_2_FD_192479 | JGI IMG/M metagenome (GOLD analysis project Ga0255347, IMG submission 192479) | Wastewater microbial communities from Lulu Island WWTP, Vancouver, Canada - plant24 | ecosystem: Engineered > WWTP > Wastewater > Unclassified | place: Canada: Vancouver, British...
ACCGATTTTTTCGGCGATCTCCGCTGTCGATCCCCGTTTGGAACCGTAGGCCACCAATATTTTCTTAACCATTGATTACTCCTCCCTTATCAATGTCATGAGCACATCCCGATATAAATGCAAGTATCAGGAGTATCAGTCCAACACCTAAGGTTGATACCATGACAATGCTGATGCTGTCCGGGTCGGATACGCCGGGAACAAATCCAAATATGGCGATTTGCAGCGTATAAAGTATAAACAGGGAACTAGCAATCAGGAAAGGACGCCACAGCTTTGACAAAAACCTGCGCATACCTGCGGACAAAATCTTTCTCCACCAGTTGAGCGGCTTACGTATGCGCGTGGACAAAGCCCATCCAATCGTAAAGAAAATCACCTGGGCTATTCCGCCGCCAACCAAAAACAACAGGATAAACAACGACAGAAATATAAGAGAGGCATGCTTTTTATGCATAAAGCCCGCCGACCAGATAATGATAGCACCCCCCACCAGCATAGCGGCAATACCGGTTATCAGAAAATTCGGGATGATAGTAAAGGCGGGTTCATTTCCATGGAGCCACATTCTGTTTGCCTCTCCGATGGCGTCAATTACATAGCCGTTCGTGGCAGTATTGCCTTGCAACACTTCAAAAAAGCCATGACTCATGCCGCCTATGCCGAAAATGACACCGAGCGTGGCAACGATTGTCTGGATCGTACGATTGACGTTGCCTTGTTTTGTATTAATAGTATTTTCGCTTATCATTACTCTACCTCCTTGATTCGTCCGGATAATACGCAATCGACTATTTGATTGATCTTTTGCTTCCTCTTTTCCTCATCAAAAAAATCCGTGTCCAAATATCTGCTATAAAACTCTGGTTTCAGCACAATATGGTGAAATGGAATCATGAGCTGCATGGCGATAATATTCAAGTCCGATTCATCGCACTCAGTCAATATCTCTTTTAGCAAGGGCGTGACCAATTTGCAGGAATTCCCGCAGCCGGATTTCAGTTCGAGTGAAATGGCTATTTTGCAGATATTTCGGTATTTAAACGCCGCGTCCGCTGTTACGAGCAGCATATTCCGTAGCTTTGTCTGCGCATCATTACCTGTTTGGCTATTTTGGTTGGACTGCTCAATAATATCGCCCATCATCGTTCCTACAACCTGACTGAGAAGGTTCTCTTTTGACTGGTAGTAATAATTGACAAGCGCAAGATTCACGCCGGCTTTTGATGCAATCTCTCTTGTTGTTATCTGCTGTTCGGTTTTTCCCTTGGTCACTAATTCCATTGCAGCTTGAAATATCTTATCTTTAGCGCTTGCTTCATCCGGGTTCATTTTATAATACCTCCATTAAACTAGTTTTAAACATGTTTAACTTTATAATACTCAACATCATAAAGATTGTCAATAGGTTTTTGAAAAAGAATTATTATAGTGAATAGGGTACTAATCCCTAAAGTATGCTAAATAAGGTCGATGTCATCTATAAAATAGTCAAAACCTCCGGCTAAGCTGGAGGCATGAATAGCCCTAGAAGGGCATCTTGGAGTTATCAAGAATGGATTCTACTATTCGAGAGAAGCATGTAATAAAATACTCGCAGAAATAAAAAAAACGTATCAAGATGATATTATTTCTCCTGGTAATATTCATTTCTACTTTTTTCGACATATTGCGACACATTCCACATGGCTCGAGAGGATAGAATTGATGTCATTTGAGTATGTCCGTTCTCAGAAACATATCCACTGCGTTTTTGGGGTTATCGGTATACGGGAACATATCCACTACATCTCTTATGATGAGAATAATATGGCCTTTAACTTACCTAGGCTTGCGCAAATTTACTTTAAGTGGAGCATGATTTTATTTATTAGCGGTTTGAAGACTATATATAACAAATACCCCAAAAGACCCCCTATTGTATTTGTGATTAAGTCTGTTATATCTGCAGCACGAAAACCATTAATCAGCGGTTGGGTCAATTCAATACCCAAGCTAAATAAAAACGCCCAGAATAGAATGGATAATATATTCTGCTTTTTCACTACTGGTAGTAAAAATCCTAACGGTATCATCATAATTACATTAAGAATAATCTGGCGAACTGTATCGCCTCTACCCGAAAAATAATCATCAAAAGGTATCATATTCATCGGTATATACGGATGATTAAAAATAAATGGTATAGAAACAATAACTGGCATTAATGTAACATACAATACTAATGATATATAGATATACATAATTGTATTGACAAGCAACTTTGCTTTTCCTTTTGCTCTCCATCTATTAAAAAAGACAACTTTATATAATATAGCTAGCACCACAAAATCGATAATGATCTTCATATTATTACTCATGTATACTCCTTTACGAATTATAAATTATCTTCTCCTACACATTTTTCTTCAAATATAAAACATTTATGTCCAATCACCTGTCCCATTTTTTAATCAATTTAAGAATCCCCTAATCGCTGTCTTAATTTTATTATAGGGTGATTCTTTAATTTTCTACTTGATGTCGTTTAAAGCTAAAATATGCCCCCATTACCATTAGAATCGATAGTATACTGGCAACAACCATCGCAGTAGAAGGTAGCATAATTACATTACCAAATAGATAAAATGCTTCAAAAGTTTTAAAATGATTTACACCTATTAATATATTAGTAGGTAGAAACATTAGGATTTTCTGCACTATCCTACTAGCAAATATATCGAGGTGCGCTGTAGGAAGCAGAGTAATGATCGCACTAATAATGAGTGATATAAAAGCTGTTTTACTTCTAGATGAAATAAACAAAATCATAGAAGTCAAAAACAATAGACCAACAAAGCTCATAGCTGTCACAGCTAAATAGCTTGTTAGATAGGTAAATGCGTAAGGACTTGGATTCACAGCCCAGTTCTGCACAAAAGATTTCGAACCTTCTATCCCAAAGAAGGAGAATATAATAGCAATATTAATGAGCTGTATTAATAACCATGACAAAACTGCAAGTGAAAATCCTACGATCATCTTTGCTTTAATTAATTTGCTCTTTCCATACTTTGCGCTAAGAAGAAGTGAATCTGTTTTTTTACCATATTCATAAGAAAACATTGGTGTTAGTACCACAATTAAGAGTAGACCAATAGTAAAAGGTAGGACTGTTTGCATAGCATGTAGCCTTGACCACCCCCACCCGTAATCGTAATAGGCCTTATACTCATTACTTAAATATCCATACATTTCCTCCGCTTTTGAAGCCAAAGCCTCACCCTTTTGACCTTCATAGGTTTCACGATAATATTCAGCTGTTTCCTTTCCAAATTTATCAGCCCACTCATAAAAGTTTGACGCTACTTCAGGATCTTCTAAACTCTGAAGCTCTCGACTATTAAAAACATCTTCCCTAATAAATCTTCCAATATTGTCAGGAGAATTGATGGTTTCTTCCGAAAGTCCTTGAGCAAGCAATTCCTCAGTTATCCTTTTACGTTCTTCCTCGTTAACCTGGTTAGCTGGATTATTCAATATTCCATTTTTCAAATCCATGATATGTTGTGTCCATGCATCATCAATCAAACCTGCGAAACTTGATTGTTCCTGTTGAAGTTGGGTTACTTTTTCCTTGCTATATGGCATACCATGAGTTGGTTCACTTCCAAATGTTCCAAAGAATATCATTAATATATCAACAAGTAGAATTACTATAAAAATTCCTAAAACCATTGGTCTACGTATACTTTTATTTATCTCAAATTTTATTAATTCTTTCAAAGTCATCACCTCCGCTAATTTTCCACTTGACGTTGTTTAAATGTTCGATATGCTATTAACACCATAAGACCAGTTAACATAATAGCCACCATTGGTACTGCGTATTGCATTAAAAGTGCATTTCCAAAAACATAATAAGCCTTAAAGAATATAAAATGATTGGTAGCTATTAGCATCTGAGTAGGCATGAAAGGCGACAATTCACCTAGAAAACCTTCAATAGTTGATACATCTCCCATAACTGGAAACAATAACACCACACCACTTACCAATAATGAAATAAAAGGATTTTTTGTCTTTGCAGATATAAGAAGAATAGCTGCCGCAAAAAACAGTATACCTATAAAGCTCATGAATGTTACCGCAAGATAATTTGTTAGCTGTGTAAAGGGAAATGGGCTATTGTTAAATACCCAATCCTGCACAAAGGTATGTGCCCCTTGCAAGTTAAACAATCCTGCCACCAAAAGTAGGTTTGTAATCTGTATAATTAACCAAAAACCTATAGTTACTAAAAAGGCTGCTATTAATTTCGCGTGAATCAGTCTACTTTTACCGTATTTGGAAGATAATAAAAGACTGTCGGTCTTCTGACTATATTCCCCTGAAAAGATAGTGGATAATGTTATAATTAAAAATATTCCCATTATGAATGGCATTAGGTACTGCATGGAAATTAGCTTAATCCAACCTAGATTATAATCATAATGCGCAGTATAGTTTGTAGCTAGATAACTATACATTTCTTCAGCCTTTGCAGCAAGAACCTCACCTTTATTTCCCATAAACTCTGTCCGATAGACATTTCCCTGCATGATGGAAAACTTCTGAGCATTATTATAAAATTCGGATGAGGCTTCCGCATTAAGGAGAACCCTATATGGTAAACTATATATTAACTCCGGCTTTAAAAAAGCAGTATTATCCATGCTATCGACATATTCTTCTGTGTAACCCCTTTGAAGATAATTCTCTTGCACCTTTTTCTTCTCGTCTTGGGACATCAAATAATCGGGATTCTTCCTGATTTCTTGTAGCTTTGTCTGTATTAAATTGGCCCACTCTTGATTGATTTCACCTGCGTATTTTGATTGCTCCGTTCTCTGCAATTCTATATCTTGGCGCTGAACAATATTACCACCACTATCTAAAAATATAGTAATACCATTAACAGCAAGTAAAATAAAAATGGTTATTAGAGATAGAGGACGTAGCAGCATCTTTTTAATTTCAAACTGAACAACACCTACCATCTACGCTTCCTCCTTGAAATGGTAGAGATACAAGTCTTCAAGGTTCGGGGAAACATTTAACGCATTTTCGGCAGGGCGTTCTTCTGATATGATACGAAGCTCCACCTTATCACCGTTATGTTTTAGATTGCTTATAATAAACTTATTATTATATCTATCAACATCTTTTGAAGAGACTTCGCAACTCCAAACGAAATCCTTTATGTTATCGCAAATACGATCTGCGGTAGCCTCTTGAAATAGTTGTCCATTTTTCATAATCATAATCTTGTCCGCAATGTATTCGATATCGGAGACAATATGAGTAGAAAGCAAGATTATCTTTCCAGTAGAATGATCGCTGATGATATTGCGAAATTTTGCTCGTTCCTTTGGGTCAAGCCCCGCAGTGGGTTCATCTAAAATAAGTATTTTAGGGTCATTAATCAACGATTGGGCAATTCCTAACCTCTGACGCATACCACCAGAATAAGTCTTAATCTTCTTCTTCCTTACCTCATAAAGTCCCACCATCTCCAGCAAATCTTTACATCTATTTTTAGCAGTCAGCTTCGGCAAACCTTTTAAGGATGATAAATACATCATGAAGTCCCAAGCTGTAAAGTCAGGATAATATCCGAAGTTTTGTGGTAAATATCCTAAAAGCTCACGATAATCTTCACCCAATGTTGATATACTTACCCCATCCAATAATACTTCTCCCGATGTAGGACGTAATATGTCGCACATCATACGCATTAATGTGGTCTTACCTGAGCCATTTGCACCAAGCAATCCATTAATACCCTCGGTGAATGTGGCAGAAAAGCGATCCACTGCTAATTTATTTCCATATTGTTTTGTTAATTTATTGATTTTTAGTTCCACTGGATAAGTACCTCCTTATTTGTAATAGAATGCATAAAATAATAAAGTTCAGCTAGTAAAAATACTGTTGTTACCACAAATAAAATAATCCACATTGTTTGGCTTATGGCTACAAAAAAGCTAAGTTCTGTTATCAAATTCATTAAAACAATCAAGCAAAGAGAAATGCCACTAGATACTGCAAAAGAACGTATCTTTGCAAAATGAAACACAAGCAGATTAATTCCATTTACAATGTTAAAAGGCACTAATCCATAGAATACTGTTTGAGTAAAAGGCATACTATAATTGATAGACACAAAAGCAATGATCATAGTTATTACCACAAGATTTATGCTTCCTAAGATAAATAGTCGTGCTGCCAAAAGCTTCGAAACACTATTCTTACATGTACCCTCTAGTTCAGTCATACCGTAAACAGCACTTTTGACTAATTCTGGTACGGCAAAGAAGGCAAGTATAGGTGTTACGCTGAATAATATCTTTTGTATTTCAAAGTGTGGCACGGTTAAGTTAGTAAAAAGTAGTATTATCGCAATAATAGCAACAATCTGGGTTCCCCAAAGATATGGTGAAATATATCTTGCTTGGTCTTTGAGTAGAATGCTAAATGGTGTTTTAGAACGTACCATACGGCTCATCATTTCCTGCCCCAGCAATATGGTCATAGAAATATCACTTTCTTTACCTGGTGGAACTTGATATTGATTAAGCATCTCATTAAAATTATCCCTATCTTTCAAAGTAATCCTCCTCATTAAATAATTTTTTGAGTTTATCCTTACCTTGTTTCAGTCGTGACTTTACTGTAGATAAATTTGCACCCGTAATCTTTGCAATATCCTTTGCCTTCATATCATGATAGTAATAGAGTATAATTGCATCTTTTTGAATATCAGGAAGCTCATCAATTTTACTCTTAATAAAAATTGCCTCTTCACTTCTTATGATATTTTCAATGGGAGCTGGTTTGTCATCACCTTTCTGTAAGTCATCAATATTTTCATAGGCTTGACGTGGCTTTCTGTAATAGTCATTGCAAGTATTAACTGCAATTGTAAATAAAAAATTAATAAACTTCCCACTAAAGCGATAATCATAAATGGATTTTACCAGTTTTAAAAAGATCTCTTGTGTTAAGTCGGAGGCGACCACTTGATTTCCTGTTCGTCTGACACAGTAACTATAAATATTTTGATAGTACTTTCTCACTAAAATATCAAATGCTTGTTTATCACCCTTTTGTATCTGTCGTATTAATTGAAAATCTTTAATAAAGATCGCCTCCTTTCGGTACAAAGTCCTACACTTATATTAACGAGTATTACTGATTAAAGGATTTAAAATTCCTAGAAAAACTTTAAAATATAAAGAAAAAATGAGAAACCGCCAACCAAGAGAGTATATTTCCTGATTGACGATCGGACATCAATATTATGTTTCTATGTCTATTTCAACACCTGACTTAAATTCCACCTCAATCCTGTCATCGTGTATCGTAACTTTTTCAATAAGCCGCCTTACTAACTGCTCATCATATTCCTCCAACTTTGCGGATTGTTCATTCAAGAAATCAGTCATTTCAGCGATTCGTTGCCTTTTTCCTTCACGCTCTACATTCTCTACAAGTGCATTTTGCTTTAATTCTCGAAGGCGGTAAATTTCATCAGCAACATCTTCATAGTCATTCTTGGATTTTGCTTGGATAAGAAGCTGTTGTTGTAACTCTTCCAATTTGCTATCAATGTCATCGGTGGCATTATCATTTTCTTCATTAAATATAGTAGCTATGTTTTTCTGCAAGGTTGAGAGGAAGGGTTCTTTGTTAGCCAAAAGTTCGTTAATAGCCTTGGCCACTGCTGTCTGCAACGTTTCCTCGTTTATAGTAGGCGCAGTACATTCAGATCCTTTTTCCTCCAATCGACTAACGCATCTCCAAACAATAGATTTGTAACCTCGGTTATTCCAATGTACTCGTCGATAAATATCACCGCAGGGCAATGTATTCCTCTATACTTAGCATGTATTCACCTCGAACTATCGTTATATTTCCCTAGCATTACTAAGTACAATTTACCGTATATGTTTTATAAATGTAACTGATTTATCAAACAACTTTTTTATGTAACTTCTTTTGTCAATCACTAAAGTTAAACCACTTTTTTCAGCTAATTCCTCCACAATAGTGTCAACGGTTTTGTTGTCAGTTATTATTTTTTCGTCGGTTATATCGTGGTTAAAAGCGTAAATACATCGGTCAATTTGTGATTTGGCCCATCCATTTCCCCATTCAAACCGTTTGTTAAGGCGTTTTTCTATAGTTTTCTTCTCTGCATAAAGTATGAAGTGTTTTACATCAATGCCTTCTTCGATAAGTCGACCAATTATTTCATCATAATATTGACGGTTCACCAATGTCATGGGTACTAAAATAATACCCTCATAAGAAATATTTAAATATTTTAACATTTCATAATTGAATAACCGCCACTGATCATGGTTTTGAAAATCTGATTCATGTAGTTCTATAGGTATATTTTTTCGTATAAAATAACCGATATTTTCAGGGTCGTATACAAAAGAATTTGGCAATCTTTTGTTTAATTCAAAAGTACATGTTGTCTTTCCCGAGCCAAATGCTCCATTTATCCAAATAATCATTTTTCACACCTCTTTTTTCCAAATTAGAGAATACCTCCAAAACAAATGCCTTCGAATGATTGCATTTGGTAAAATAGAATCCACTATTTCATGAATATCTTTTAGTGGCATATAAACGTCGTGTTTTATATGTTCTTTCATTGCTTGATCTTCCTTTTTTCTTAGTACTTTGTTTTTACTAAAATTCATAAATATATTTGATGGAATAGCAACTAACGAAACCAAATAATCAAGTATGGTTTTTTCTTTGTATATATCAAGGATAAGCAATGTACCACCTTCCTTTAGCCATTGTTTTGATTTCTCTAATATTTCCGAATATGGTAAGTGATGAAACGTTGCGACAGAAACTATATAATCAAAAGAATTGGGTTCAAATAAACATGTTAATATATCTGCATTTATAAACTTTATGTTTTTTTCAGAGGACATTTTTTCTGCATTTTCTATCATATTTTCGGATAAATCCACCCCGAAAATATTCCTGCTCTTTCCAGCCATAAGCCTACACAATTCTCCATTTCCACAGCCAATTTCCAATATCACTTCACATGGATAAGGAATTTTATTTAATATGTATTTATAATAATGTCTATTGTGATTCCATAACGTATCATCAATATTAGCCAAAGCAAGCTTATTAAAATCATTCATTATTATTTTTTCTCTATCCATTAATCCATACCTCTTAACAGGTTTATTGCTATCTTTTCCATGGTGTCTTCAAATGTCTTAATTTCTTCCCTATTTAATGGGCAATAAAAAAACTTTAAAAAGTTCTCAGAAAAAGCAGCCTCTAAATTCATCATTTGATAGCCTTTTTCGCTCAATTCAAGGTTAAAACTCCTTTTATCTACTAAACTTTCATGTTTTTTTAAATATCCAGCGCGTAATAATGTATTAACCATTTGTGCAACAGAAGATTTTTTAATGCCCAATCTGTTTGCAATTTCTGTTGTAGTTGCAGAATCACCTTCTTTATGTAGTTTGTAAATAGCAATTAGGTATTGGTAACTATTAAATGTTATCTCGCTATACCCCTCTTTCTGAAACATAGCACTTAAGTATCTATTATAATATTTATAACACGCATCTAAACTCTGAAATATGTTCATATTTACCTCCTAATTAAAGTTAGGTAGCTTAACTAACATTATATGAACACTATTAACTCTTGTCAAAATATTTGAAAGTATTAATAGTTTATTTACTTAAGCCCTTTCATAAATAAATTAAATATAACCGTCAATCAGGCGATATTTTTACCTAATTGACGGTCGAATTCATTTTAAATTTCTATATTAATCTCAATCCCAGACTTGAATTCAACGGTGAGCTTATCTTCATATATCGTTACTTTTTCAATAAGCCGCCTTACTAATTGCTCATCATATCTCTCCAACTCGCAAGATTGTTCATTCAAGAAATCAGTCATTTCAGCGATTCGTTGCCTTTTCCCTTCTCGCTCTGCATTTTCAACAAGTGCATTTTGCTTCAATTCTCGAAGTCGGTAAATTTCATCAGCCACATCCTCATAGTCATTCTTTGACTTTGCTTGGATAAGAAGCTGTTGCTGTAATTCTTCCAATTTGCCATCAATATCATCGGTGGCAGTATCATTTTCTTCATTTAATATAGTAGCGATATTTATCTGCAACGTTGAGAGAAAGGATTCTTTTTTAGCCAAAAGGTCGTTAATAGCCTTGACCACCGCTGTCTGCAACGTTTCCTCGTTTATGGTAGGGGCAGTGCATTCAGACCCTCTTTCCTCCAATCGGCTGACGCATCTCCAGACAATAGACCTGCAACCTCGATTGTTCCAGTGGACTCTTCTATATATATCACCACACTGTTTGAAACCGCGAATTTTCACGCGTTACCCCACGCCCGTTTCCAGGGCGAAAAGTGGTAGAGATTTAGACCCCCCTACCCCAGAAACTGCAGAAAATCTCAAAAGTTAAGTAATTCTTTATTTTTCGTGAGATTTTTTGCATCTATTTAAAACCGTTAATCGGCATAGTTTTCAAATTTGAGTATTAACCCTTTTCTAGAAAAGAGGTGAGTATTTTAATTTATCTGTCAGTCAAGCGAATGATCTGACAATTGGCTGTTATTCTGTCTAACAGAGTCTGACAAAGATGTTTGTCTTCCACTACATCTAACCATGTAGATATTTCTCGATTAGTAATAAAAATGATACTTCTTGTTTCATTAAGAAAAGTAACTGCTCGATAAAAAGCCTGCAGCTCTGACCTGGTTGGTTCTAGATAAAATACATCATCAATAATGATCAGGTTGCACTCCCGCATATACGAGAAGGCTGCTCCTGCTTTTGGGTTTATATCTTTGTTCTCTACAATAGATACAAAAGTGTCAATGGGTGCATAGTAAGTTTTATGTCCCTTGTCGATCGCTGTTTCTGCAAGATGAACTGCAAGACTAGTTTTGCCTGTCCCGCATTTACCAAGTAGAATAACGTTTTGATCTTCATTGAGCCACATCAGATGGGATAATTGTTTAATTTGCCATTCCAAACCTTTGTTTAAATTCGATGCATCAAATACTTTGTTGGGAAGTTTGCTTGCCCTTCTTAGCTTGATCTGTTTTTGTCTGGCTCGTATCTCTAGTTCTTTTTGTAATATCATCTGAAGATAATCTAGATTGGACAGTTTCTCATCATTCAAATCAATATATCCCCTGGCAATATTCCATAGATTTAGCTTCTTAGCCAACTCGCGGATTTCAGTTATATCAGCCATCGATTTCCCTCCTTATCTCCTTGCTACGTGTCAGATGGTTGAAATACTGTTGATTTGGTAAGAACTTCTTTGCTATGTGCTCACCATGCTTATACATCATGTAGGCCAAAAGTTCATAGGCATTGCAGCGTTCAGTCTCAATGCAGTATCTTATCCCGTCAAGCATTTGCTCCATCGAATAAAACTTCGTCATGCGATTTAAGCGAATGCAATGGCTATTAAAATATTTTGGTTGTTCTTGTTCCATCCGCCGTATAAATTCCTGAGCGATTTCATGCTCTGCAAAATATTGTTTTATAAGAGCATGAGAAACCCTGTTTCTGTTGTTTTTTTCCTCAGCTTTGAATATCTGTCCAGT
>Ga0255347_1007226_pt1 | contig 11652 bp, 4 predicted proteins | sample wastewater_treat_2_FD_192479 | JGI IMG/M metagenome (GOLD analysis project Ga0255347, IMG submission 192479) | Wastewater microbial communities from Lulu Island WWTP, Vancouver, Canada - plant24 | ecosystem: Engineered > WWTP > Wastewater > Unclassified | place: Canada: Vancouver, British...
CGCCCTGTTTCGCCTTGGCCGAGAGTTCGCCGTTGACGCGGTAGGGGCTCATTTCCGGTTTGAGGGACATCGTGTAGGCGTCTAGGCAGAGCGCGTCCTCTTCCGGGCGCACCAGAAATTGAATGTGCGTGATCCCCTTGCGGTTACAGGCCTGAAGGTCCGGACGGATGCCGGTGATCATGGTTGGCGGGGTCAGATGGGTGTAGATCAAGCTCTTGCTTTGCTTAGGATTCCCGATACCGTCATTCAACAAGTCCCAGTTGAGCGCATCCATGCGGCCTTCGGGGTGGCAACTCGCACAACTCTGCCAGTGCTGGAAGCACATGGTGCCGTCGTTCCACAACATCTCGCCGCGCCGCACGCGATCCTTGCTGAGATCGACTGGTGCGCCCAGCGCGACTGTTGTCGGTCCCGCAGCCGCGTCATTCAACGACAGAACCGCCAGTGTGTCCGCGAAATAGAGCGCCGTATAAACAGTACCACCGACCACCATCACGCCACGGGGACCGTCGCCATCCAGTTTCACGCGGCGGCGCACGGAGACGAGGAACGAGAGATCGTTCGGCACATCGGCCGCTGATTTCGTCACTTCGGTGACCTTCTCGTTGCGCGCCGCCTTGTCCAGACGCGCATGGAACGCAGCACGGTCGATCACGCTCAGTTCACGTGTACCGGCGTGCGCCACCACCAAGTGCTTGCCATCCGGAGAGACCGCTACACCCCAAGGGTTCGCCGCGCCGAGATCCACATCATCCAAGAGCGCCGTATTGACATACGCGCCCGTCTCGCCGTTAAAGACGCTGAGCCCCGCCGTATTCATCCAGCCGCGCTCAAGCTGGGTCGTCGGAAGCTGATAGCGGCCGAAGGTGTGGGTGACATAGATCTGTTTGCCGTCCGGCGACGCGCCGACGCCACGCACACCGGTAGAACCGTTGGGCAGCATCACATGCTTCACGGCATTGTTCGCAGTGGTGTCAATCACACTAACCGATGCCGCAACGACCGCATTGGTGGCGCGGCAAAGCGGCAACATATTCGCCACAAACAGTAAGCGGCCGCCCGCGCCGAGCGCCGCTGCAACCGGATCGCGCTGCACCGGTACTGTCGCCTTGACACTCAGCGTGCGGGTATCGAACACCCTGACACAGGAGTCGAAACGGCAGGGCACGTAAAGCGTGGAACCATCGGGGCTCACCACCGGCGCGAGCGGCGTGTGACCAGCTGCTACCTGTACGGCCGGCGTGCCGTTCGCCATGAACTTCTGCACGAACCCCCCGGCCCCGCCACCGGTCACGAAAACCGTTCCGTCCGGTGCCACGGCAACGCCGCTCGGATCCGCTGATCTTGCCGCGCCGCCGCCGAAAACTGAAGACCAAAAACCGCGCGGACGCTCCGTTTCGTTTTTGAGCAGCCATTCGCCTGTAACCTTGGCGCTTCCGAGGTCCAGCACCAACAGGCGACCGCCGGTTGCCGATGTCACATAGGCCCGCTTGCCGTCCGGTGCCACCGCCAGACATTCGGGCGAGACATACGAAGCCGCCCCCGCACACACCGCGGCACCGATCACCATCACCGCCACTACTTGCTTCATTCCGTCTCCTCAACTCTCCGGCAGCTCATCGCTTCCGGCCTCTCGTTTCCGTTTGCGTTCTCCGTCCACGCCAGCCGAACCATTCGGCGGCGCAGAGCGCGTCTGACAACTAAATTTTTCGCCCCACCACTTCGGCGATCGCCCGCAGTTCCTTAACCAAGTTGTAATACTTCTCCGGCGTCACGCTCTGGTCGCCATCGCACAGCGCACGGTCCGGAGAGGGGTGGACCTCCATGATCACGCCGTCCGCGCCACAGGCCACCGCCGCGCGGGCCATGGCCGGCACCAGCGACGCCTTGCCCGTACCGTGGCTCGGATCCACGATCACCGGCAACCAGGTCTGCTCCTTCAGCAGCGGCACGGCGCTTAGATCAAGCGTGAAGCGCGTCGCGGTCTCGAACGTACGGATGCCGCGCTCGCAGAGCACCACATGTCGCCCGCCCGCGCTCAAGATATACTCCGCCGCGTAGAGATACTCCTGAATCGTGGCACTCATGCCACGCTTGAGCAGCACTGGCTTGCCGCTGGCGCCAGCATCGCGTAGCAAAACGGAATTATGCATGTTGCGCGAGCCGATCTGTAGCATGTCTGCTACCGCCGCGACGGTCGGCAGTTGTGAAGATTCCAGAACTTCGGTCACGACCGGCAGTCCGGTGCGTTCGCGCGCCTCGGCCAGAATCGCAAGGCCCTCTTCGCACAGGCCTTGAAAAGCGTAGGGCGAGGAACGCGGCTTGAAAGCCCCGCCTCGCAACATCACCGCGCCCGCCTCCTTCACGGCACAAGCGATTTCAATCATCTGCGTCCGGTCCTCCACTGTGCAAGGACCGGCGATCAGCACCAAACGCTGACCGCCAAAAACGACATTGTCCACCGTCACGGTGGCGGCTGCGGCTCCCTGAGTATCTTTATCAATTATCATGACATGCTACCATCTGCTGACACATCGGCATCCGGCGTCGTCCTGTTTCCCCTGAACGCGCCGCAAAGGAACGCCTCTGCTCATTGAGGCTTAGTATAACGCAACCTCGGCCATCCGCGCAAGTGCCGATAGCCTTTCACGCAGGACATTATACGGGAGCATCTCGCCGGGGTCGTCGCGTCCTTACGATATCCGTTTCGATATCCGGAGCGCGCATTCCCGGATGTAAGCACCCAACTCAGGAATACGGCTACGGTCGAGATCCATCATTAGCCCCGTCGTCCAAAGGGCTGCGACCGGATAGTCGCTGCGGTCCAAGATCGGTGCGCCGATACAGTACACGCCATCAAACTGCTCGCTGTTGTCAAACGCATATCCTGCACTCACAACATCGTCCAGTTCACGCCGGAGTGCCGTTTGCGTCGTGATTGTCCGTGCGTTGTGACGGACAAACCGTATCGAAGACAAGACCGCCTCCCGTTCGGCATCCGGCAAAAACGCGAGAATCGCTTTGCCGGGTGCCGAGCAGTAGACGCCGACCCGGTATCCCAGTTTGGCCACGAAACAAAACATGCGCGCCCCAGTCACCTGATCCAGAACCACAATCTCTGTGCCGTCGCGGACCCCGATCAACACCGTATCGACAACCCGGTCGCGCAACTCCCGCATGATGTCCAGCGAGCTTTCGACCAGATTGGTTTCAGTGATCGCCCGTTGCCCCATCAGCAACATTTTATTGGTGAGCCGGATATGCTTACTCTCAACATCGCGCGTCACCAGCCCTAGGTCCTCCAACGCCATCGTGATGCGATAGGCGCTGGAGACTGGGCAGTCCAAATCTTCTGCGATGTCGGTCAGCATTTTCCCGCGCGGGAAATGCGACAGATGCTCAAGGATCGCGAACCCCATCTTGAGGCTCGGCACGTCGTATTTGGGTTTGTTCTTTGTCATAAGAAGTCAGATTTTATCGAATCGAGATCACTGTCCCTACATGGCAGATAAGCTTCACCTTCTTGTCTTGCGTGTAGCGCACCTCCCATGACCCCGGTATGTTCACCTCGCCAAAAGGCGCGGTCAAAGCTCCTGTGTACGCGGCGATCTCGTACTGTGTACGCTGGTTCAGTTGGCTGGTTCCGGAGAACTCCAGGCGCAGGCCGGAGAGATCCAGATCGCCTGTGACCTGCAAATGATCGCAGACACTCGACATTGCGTCGATCACCAGTGTGCCAGAAAGCGTGGCGTTGGCAACACGCAGCGTGCCCACCTGACCGGTGCCGCCCGGCTGGATCGTGGCCGTCACCGAACCGTTGGTGACCGTGCCGCTGCCCTGCACCATGGCGCATGCGTGGCTCTGGCCGCCTAGATCCAGCGTTGCGCCGGTGCTGACCGATACAACCGCGTCTGCGGCGAGCAGCGTGTTCGCACCCGGTGCGGGTGTGCCGATACCGGTTGGGTCCAGCCATTTGGCGTTGAGGTAGGCGTAGACCGCCGTGCGCTCGGTGGCGTTTAATACCCGGGTGTAGATGATGATCTCACCGATGCTGCCGTCCAGATAGCGGGAACTGTTATACGCGCCGATCCGGAAGTCATCCAGCCGTTTCTGGTGCGTCGAGCGCGTGCCGCCACCGGCGGCGGCCCCGTTGATGAAGAACTGAGTCTCACCGTTCTCGTCCAGGATCTCATAAATCTGCGGCGTGTCTGTTTGCGCGTACGTGTCGTATGTGAGCAGACTGGGCGTTGAGTTGTTTATCCAATAATTGATTGTTTTGTCTTTGTTGATGTTATAGTGAACAGCGCATCCGTAAGCATTCGAACTCGTACCATCTTCGGCCAGCAAGGCAAAGAAGTCCGACGGCATCGAGTCGAATTTATTGACCATGAAAACCGTCAGATTGGTCATGTTGCGCAGTCCGAAGCACTCCAGATAGTTGGCGTTTGCGCGTGTGAAACGCAGGGTCTGCTGCCCGTTGATGTCCGTTGTGACCGTGGGGCCGTTGGCGCTTGTGGCGTCGCGCCCGAAGCCACTGAGATCGGCCCAGCGGGTCACCTTGCCGCTGGCATCGGCCTCCACCCCCCGTGTCGCGTCCAGCCACAAACCCGCGCCGGGCACGGGAATGGCGGATAACTGGCCGGACGCCACCTGCAAGGTTCCGGCCTGCACAGCGATAGGCCCGTTGACCGTGCTGGCACCTGACAGCGTCCACCTGCCCGTACCGGTTTTGGTGATGCCGCCCGAACCGTTGAACCCTTTGGCGAAGCAACCGTTACCGCTGCCACTCAGCAACAGTCCCGCACCTGCGTTAAAGACCCAAGGCGCACCGTCCGCCACAACATGCCAGTTGGCGTCGACGGCGGCTTCGAGAGTGGCAGTGCCCGCCACGGTGGCGGCGCGCTCGCCAAAGGTGGTGCCGGTCACACGCACCGTGCCGTTGCTGATGAACAGGCGGTCGGCTGCGGACGGGAACTGTCCCAATGCGTCGTACGGCGTGGCACCCCATGTGCGGAGTGCGAGCAGACCACCGTTCACGATGTCAAGTCGCGCGTCCGATGCCGCGCCGCCCTTGTAGAGTTGTTTCCCGACCGTCAGTGTGCCGTCCTCAACATACGTCGATGCCCGATAGTCGGCTGTGCCCGTAAGTGCCGGCGCGCTGCCGCCCTTGACCACAAGACCGCCGCTGCCGCTGATATCTCCTGCGAAAGTCGTCGTCTGGCCACCGTCTACCGTCAGTGTGCCGCCCAGCAGCAACCGGCTGCCAGTCGCGCCTGAAAGGACCGCAATCGTCTGATCCACGCCCGCCAGTGCAAGCGTCGCTCCGTCATTGACAGTGACGGCGGTTTGAGCCGGGAGTACGTTCAGAGCGCTGCCGTATGCGTTGTCCGACACACCCCATTTCGCTGCCAGATAGCGGCCGACCGTCTGCCGTTCATCTTCGCTCAAAGCACGGGTGTAGATCAAAATCTCACCGATGCTGCCGTCCAGAAAACGACGCCAGCTTGTATTCGTACTAAACGGCATCCAAGCACCGATGCGGAAAACGTCCAGCCGCTTGCGTGAAATTGAACGTTTCATGCTGCCATCAGCCATGCCGTTGCGATAGTATCGCCCCTGAAGGTTGTTCTCGATGTATTCGTTGATCTGAACCGTGCCTGCGGTTACAGAGGAGTGGCTTTCGAAAGTTTGGTTCACCCAGAAGTTGATTTTTTGAGACATCGCGATCTGGAAGTGAATGGCTGCACCGTCATCGGTTGTCACTGTTCCCTCAGCGCAAAAAAATGAACGGAGTGCCGACGTACTGACTGAAGCCAGTTTGTTGACAATAAAGACGGTTATATCCGTTATACCGACGATGCCGCCGCAATCGAGATACTGCGATGCGCTACTGGTGAAGCGCAGCGTAGGCAGACCGCCGATGTCCGCTGTAAGCGTCGGGCCGGTCGAGAGCGCATTTGTGGCATGATGGTTGTTACCGCTGCGGTCTGTCCAATGCGTGACATTCCCGCTGGCGTTCGTCGCCACCCCCTGCGTCGCATCCAGCCAGAGCGCTAATCCGCTCGTCGGCGGCTCCGGCAACATGCCAAACAGACCCGCCGCAGGCGCCAGCCGCAGCTCACCGGCGGCGACTGTGGTCGCGCCACTGTAACGGTTGGTGTGGGTCAGAACCAACGTGCCCGCACCGGCCTTGGTCAGTCCGTCTGCTCCGGCGATGGTGACCCCGATATGCGCGGCCTTGCCTTCGCCCAGAGCACCGACTGTGATAGCCGGGGCATCGCCCGCCAGCGTCAGCACATTGGCGGCATTGCCGTTGTTGCCGAGCGTCCAGCCTGCGGCACTGGTTGTGGCGGTATCGCCGAAAACGAGAGCACCGAGCGTATTCGGCCCGTCCAATTGAACCGTTGTGTCGGCCGTGATATCCAGTGTGTCGAACCGAGCGGCCGAGCCCGCGCCATCGGCAACGGTACCGTTCTGCCAATTTCCGGTCATACTCCAGAGTTGACCATCGACTAAGTTCGTCCAGATGCCGTCGGCGGCTAGTGCGATACCGTTAGTCACAACCGCGAGCAGAACCGCAACCACCATGTTTGACACATGTCTCATCATTCACCTCCTATTTAGGAGCATTTCTGTTTCATTATCACTCGATCTCCACGATCACGCGGAATCCGACATCGAAAACCTTTTGCCACGGCTGGTAGGCGCGGCGCATCGAGGCTCCGGCGTCCACCGGACGGTCGGCCCACGATCCGCCGCGCGCGACTCGGCGCGTCTCGCCCTGCGTCGCCGCGCCGGGATATGGGTAGGCCGCGTAGGTAGAACGGGTCCATTCGCTGACGTTGCCGACCATATCTTTCAAGCCCCAAGTGTTGGCTTCGGTCTGACCGACATAATCCACAACAAAGCTATTATCCTTGAATCGCGGATCATGCAGCGGGAAGTTCATTTCAGACGGGTAGGGGAAACGACTTTGAAGCACGCTGGCGCCCTCCCACTTCATGCGGTAGTTGCGCAGGTCGCTGTCCGCGAGATTGGCGGAGCGCCCGAAGTCCGCGTCCACGCCACCGTAGAAAAACGGCGTATCCGTGCCCGCGCGCGCGGCCCACTCCCACTGCGCCTCGTCCGGCAGTGTCACGTGCAATCCGGTTTTTTTGCTGAGCCACGCGCAGAAGGCCAAAGCCTCTTCGCAGGAGACGCGCGCCACCGGTTGGTTCGGGTGGTTGGCGATGTGGCCGGGCACGACATGATCCATGAAGTGCATATCGATGTAGCGCGTGTCATGTTCGGGATCGAACTGCGCGTACTGGTCGTTGGTCACTTCGGTGACCGCCATCGCGAAAGGCTTGTCGATCCGGATCACCGCACGCGGCCGCTCGTCCGGCGCTCCGTCGAGGCTGCCCATGACGAACGCCCCGGCCGGCACTGCCGCCAGCCGCATGACGACCCCGTTGCCCAGGTCTAGGCTGGCGGGCAGGTTCCCCGCGCATGCCGCCTGCATGCGGCGGGCTTCGGCGGGCTTCATGGGGAAGCCGGACACCTTGAGCCCGTCGGGGGCGACAGGTGCCGTCGTCGGCGGCTTTACGAACGCGGCCGGCTTGCGGCTTTGGAACGCCTTGGCGGTTGTCGCATGTTCATCCTCGGGGTTGTCGTCTAGGCCGGCATACTTTTTCGCCAGTTCGAGCCGTCGCGCCACTGGGTTGACGCCCTTCCAGTCTGGCGGGTCCCAGTTTCCGGCGAAGGGCACGTTGAGGTCGATCCAGCAGGCCAGCCGCTCACGTGCCTCTGTGCCCATTGATGCAAATGTCACACCGTGGTGGCCTTTCTCAAGCATCTGGAACAGGCGGCTGGTGGAGGTGTGGTATTCCATGGGGTTCAGCAGCGCGATGTCGCCTTCGACCCCTGCGCGACGGACGTACGGGTGCAATGTATCATACGCTGTCTTGGGGTCTGCGAAACAAGGCTTGCTCCGCGGCCCGACCGTCTGCTTGTCGCTGTGACAGCCGATACAATGGCGTTCGAGTACAGGATAAACCTCGTGCGCGAAGGCGAAGGGACGGGGCGGCCCCAGCCAGGGCGTGAGCGGCTCGCTCTTGCGCGTGTCGACGAGGCTGCGCCGCGGCGACAACGTGGTGCGACGATTCTCATGACAACCGATGCAGGATACACGCTCGCCCGGCATGCCCACCAACCAGCTCCGCATGAGTTGTACGGCGTTGCCGTCGGCATCCAGTGGTTGCAGCGAAATCGGCGTGTTGGCTGGAATCTGGAAGCAGGCCGAGCCGTCCGCCTCAACGCACACTGTGCCGAGCACGCGCTTAACGTCCCAGCCGGACTCTCTGCCGACCAGCCAAAAACCACCCTTGCCAATATAGCAGAAGTGGTAGGCAAAGACGCGGATCGCCCTGACCGTACCACGCGGCACCCCGTGCAATCCGGGACCGCTGTAGATGTCTGCGATATGCACCTCCGCCGTCTTGACCGCGAGATTCACGCGATCCTGGATCACCGGCGGGCGAGGACGCGGCAGGAAGAGTTGCGGCTCGAAGATTGCCGCGTCCTCCTCCTCGTAGACCAACGTTGCATTGTCGAACACATCCACGAGATAGATGCCCCACAGGCTGTTGGCATCGGGTTTCATGGCGACCAGCATATATTTCTCGCTGAGCGGATACGGGTGGGTGGCCAGCGACGGATGCTCCTTCAGGTACACATCGGTCACAGCGGCATCGCAGACGGTTCCCGCCACCGGCTTCCCATAGCCGGGGATCGTCTGGACGTACCCGGTCTTTTCGGCGGGCAGGATCTCGGGGGTGACCGCGATCGGCTGGCCGACCTCGCCCCACTCTTTAGATGTCGGGCGATAGCGGAAGGGATAGGCACTGGCTAGGGCGGGATCCAAAAGAGCCAGCCGCCCGACATCGCCGTAACCACCCCGGCAATGGTGCCCGCTGAGAACGCCCGCCAGCAGGGTCGGGTGCCCCGGTACCGGCCGGGCAAAGCGGAACGCGGTCGGGAACCAGGCGTTGCTGCCGTGCAGCGCGAGTTGCCCGGTGCCGTCCGGATTCATAGTCATGCGGCGGCGTGAGAAGTAGTGCGGGATATCGCTGTACTCCCAGCGCTGGTACATCACGCGCCCGTCATGCAGCACGGTGGGGTCGTTGCCGTGGTCTTGGTCAAAGGTGAGTTGCCGCAGTTCACCGGTCGCGGGATCCAGCAGGTACAGCGAGGCGACCTTGTACTTGCCGTCCAGGCACGGTACACCTACGTAGTAGGCGTTTGAACAGAGGATAATCTTGCCGTTCGGCAAATAACAAGCGTCAAAAAAGTCGAGGTCTGGATCTGCGGCGGGCGAAAGTTGCTGCAGGGCGCTGCCGTCGGCCGCGATCTGGAAGATGGCCCAGCGGTTGGTGCGGTCGATACCGGAGAAGAGCATCCGTTGTCCGTCGAAATCCAGGCAAACGTCACGCACCAGCGTGTCGCGTTCCGGGCGGAACAGTTCCTTCAGGTCCGGCTTCCCGCTACGCAGGCCGGTTATTACGGCGATCGCGTTATCGTAGCCTGTACCCGGCAGATCGGTGTGATTTAAGTAGTTATTGGACACCCAGCCCAGTTCACGGCCCGTGGCTTGCCGTGCACGTCCGCCTTTGATGCGTCGACGCACGACCAGTAAGCGGTCCGCATCCAGCAATGGGTTGGCCAGCAGTGCGGCGCGCATATCTGCGTCCAGTGCATCAAAGCGTGCCGTGTCCGGCTCCTCACCACGATCAAGCAGTGCAAGCAGCTTTGCCCGCTCCTTGCTGAAAGCCTCCAGGCTACGCAGGTGCTCCGCTGCCGCATAACGGTCGGGATGGGTCTCACCCAGATCGCGGATGGCACGGCGCATCGCCTCCGGGTCGCGCGACACGAGTCTCTGGCGCAGGGCGCGCAATCGTTCGTCACGCGCGATCCGTTGCAAGAATTTCTGACGCTTCTCGGGCGCGGAACGATTGACCGTTCCGTCATCGGACTGTCCCCCTGTCATCTCGATTTTGAGACCACAGATGTGTGGGAAAGGACCGTTACGCCTTAAGGTCACTGTCCTTGTCCCGGCCTTAACCTTCATTGTGCACTGACGTTCCCAACGCGCGGATTTTGTGTTCCAGTTCCCGGTGGCGCTCTTGAAACCGGTATGAACCTTGATGCCGTCCACCAGAATGTCGGTCGGGCGCGGATCCTTGGCAGCGTACAGTGCATGCAGTACGCACTCGCCATCAGCCGAAAACTCGACAAGGTAGCTGGCCTCATCCGGTGTGCTGTTGCTGTGCCAGATGCAGGCGTGCTCGTCCGCATAGGCTTCGCCTTTTCGGCTGACGCGCACATTGCCAATGTCGAAATCGACAGCCGAGAGTGTGAGCGAATGGCCGTGTATCGCAAATAGGAACGCCGCACCCACCAGTACTTCGTGCGATCGAAAACACATCCGGTGATAGGGTTTTTCCGCACCTACGAGTTTCAGCCGGTTAAAACTGTTCCAGTTCATGGAAACAGGATAACAGTAGCACCCGAACTCTGTCAAGAGGGGGGGCAACCGTGAAATGTCTTTTTTAGGGTGATTGAGTCACCTCGGTTTTGGTCACTCCGGCTGAGAGTGCTTCGGGTACTGGGCTCCGTCCTTTATCAAATGATTCAAGTTCAACGGCGGCGTATACCCGGCGCTTTTCTTGAAAGTATTGGAACTCGGCCTTTTCCGCGTCTGTCCAGGTGTTGTGTTGCGTGTATGAGCCGCAAAAAGGCACGAGGAGGTCAAGCCAGCAGGCGAAAATGCGTTTCTCGATGTCGTCGACCTTTACGTCGTGATGACCTGGCTCAAAGTGTGCCATGATCTTGCTCTTGCAGGCACCGGTATGATACGGCGGCAGCATCACGGCGCGGCTGCGCGGCTTCAACCACGTCATCCATGGGTTGTTGTCGGGGTTGCCCGATGTGGTGATGGCGACATAGGAGTGGGTGTACGTCCTTTTCGGATCTACCTGACCGGCGCCGATCAACTTGATGGTTTCAGACTTCGCCGGCTCGCCGGTGAGGCTGATCTTGCACGTTGCGATGTTGCCGGCGTTGTGACAGCGGATACAGTGCTTGTCGAAAATCGGCTGGATCTTCTGTACATAGCTGAATCCGTCCACAGGGGCGTTTGCGTCGAGCGAGCGCGGCGCATTGACCCCCAGATAATTCTCCACGCTATCGCGCCACGACTGCGTTTGCAGCCGCTTGATGAGCGGATGTTCCCGGCCGCCAAAGGACTTCAGTTTCTGCGGGGGCTTGGTGAGGGCCAGCATCGTTTTCGCGGAACTCGCCGCGTGTAGCCCCGCATCGTGCTTGCTTTCGTGACAGCCGATGCAGGCAAAATGCTCGCCGTTCTGAAGCGTGGACCAGCTTCTCATGGACTGAATGGTGTAGCCGCGCGCGTCGAGAACCTGAAAATAAACCGGGGCGCGCGCAGGGACCTCAAAGCTGCAACTGCCGTCAGCCTCGATATCGACCTCGCCGAGGACGTGCTTGACGTCCCAACTGCCGCTGTTCAGCGAGATCGGCGTCTGGCAAAGCCCGGTTTCGCACTCTCCCCCGTTCTGTCCGTAACCCATGCGACAGACGCGGTATTCGAGGGCGACG
>Ga0255347_1007229_pt1 | contig 11651 bp, 8 predicted proteins | sample wastewater_treat_2_FD_192479 | JGI IMG/M metagenome (GOLD analysis project Ga0255347, IMG submission 192479) | Wastewater microbial communities from Lulu Island WWTP, Vancouver, Canada - plant24 | ecosystem: Engineered > WWTP > Wastewater > Unclassified | place: Canada: Vancouver, British...
CCAAAATCACCCGCGCAGCGGGCCATTCTTAATCATGTCAATCTTGTCAATCATGTCTCTCACCCTTTCCAACTGAACCCTGGCTCCTGAATCCTAGGTGCGGTGCAACGAAGTAAAACCACACCCAGAGGCGAGGCGCAGAGAGCACAGAGGTTTTTTGAGGGCTGTTCCAGCCGCAGGTCGCGGGTCGATTTCGCTTATTGCGACCACGCAGTGGCTCGCAATGATGAGTGTAAAAACAGGCGGGGCGCGGTTGCGTGGTGCAAGGTTTTAACCTCATCTTTGTGACCACTGACCACTGTGTGGTCGCAAAAAAATGGCGCAACCGTGAGAGTAAAAACAGTGCTGTGCTTTTTCGTGTCGTGACTTCGTGGCAAGAATTTTGGGTCGCGGGTTCCGTCCGCATTAGTTGACATAATATATATTATGCGACGTTAGGTGTCTGGTTAAAGTTCCTGCCCTTTTCCCGCATCGGAAACAACATTTACTATTTGAAGGCACCCTGCTGAGCTGATCGCCGAATCACAGCGAAATTTGGCTGCGTGTACGTGCCGAGCGATAGACTGCCTCAATAACCGCCACCGATTTTCTGGCTGAATGCCCGTCTATACAGAACGGCGCGTCATTTTTGAGCGACCGCATGAAATCTTCAAAGCAGCGTTGATGCAACAAGTAGCTCATAGCGCCGGGATCGCTGACGCCCGCTGCATCGGTCTGATCTTTTGGACCGCATTCCGCCAATATTTCATTTTCGATGTCCTTGGCGGATTCGTCGAGCTTAAGGAACGACAAATGATCCTCCAGCATTATCAGGCTGCCCTTGGTGCCGCATATTTCCAAGCGCTTGCTCTGCCCGGGCCAAGCCGAGGTGCTGCCGTATATCACCCCTACCGCGCCGCCCTCAAACAAAAGCGCGGCTGTGGCGGCATCTTCGGTTTCTATGAACGGATGCCCCGCGTTTGAAACAAATCCCGTTACCCGCCGTACCGGAGGCATAAGGTCGCATAATAAATCGATCATGTGTATGGATTGGTTCATCAGCGCTCCGCCGCCATCAAATTCAACGGTACCGTGCCAAGATGATTTCGCATAGTAATCGTCAGAGCGCCACCACGGGACATAAGCGCCGGCATAAGTCACAGTGCCCAGCAAACCTTCGTTTAAAATTCTGCGGATGTTTGCAATCACTGGCATGTAACGCAACTGGAATATGCAGCCCAAGCGCGTCCCCGCCTTGTCATGAGCGGCAATCATCTGGTCAATCCGTTCCACGGAAATGTCCAAAGGCTTTTCGCAGAGCACATGCTTGCCGGCTTCGGCAGCAGCGACCGCCGCCTCCATATGCACGCCAGACGGCGTAGCAATCAAAAGAACATTGATATCAGGCCTGGCAAGCATATCGTTTAGGTTATCGTATGCTTCACAACCGTGTTTTGCAGCAAAAGCCTGCGTCCGCCCCAAATCGCGCCCGCAGGCTGCCGCCAGACGCGCTCCGCCAGCGTCCGCAACAGCGCGCGCATGAAAATCAGCGATCAATCCGGTCCCGACAATTGCGAATCCGCATGTACTCGACATTTTTAATCCCTCCCCTACCCTCTTCCTTAACAAATATCAACTGAAGATGCGAGTGTAAAAAGGTGCCCAGTAGGACAAGATTATGTCCGCGCCAGCACGGTTTATCGCTGTCAGTGATTCTCGCGCCATGGCATAAAGGTCGCCATACCCTCGCTCTGCCGCCGCCTGCAACATGCTGTATTCCCCGCTGACATTATATGCGGCCAGCGGCAGTTCTGTTTGTTCCCGCACCCGCGTGATCACATCCAGATAGAACAGCGCCGGCTTGACCATCAGGAGATCCGCGCCCTCGGCCTCGTCGAAGCGCGATTCGCGCAGAGCCGCCCGCAGATTGCCGTAAGAAGCCTGGTAGCCCTTGCGGTCTCCCGATGACGGCGCGGAATTTTCCGCATCACGGAAAGGCCCGTACATGGATGACGCGAATTTGGTTGAATACGACATCAGCAGCGTGTCGTCCAACCCGTTTTCGGCCAGCGCCTCGCGGATCGCGGCGACCTGCCCGTCCATCATGGCGCTGGGCGCGACCACATCCGCCCCGGCGGCGGCATGCGAAACCGCCACTCGCGCCAAGAGACCGTTGGCCGCGTCATTGTCCACGTTGCCGTCACGGCCGATCGGGCCGCAATGCCCATGCCGCGTGTACGCGCAAAGGCACACATCGGTCATCACCACCATGTCCGGATAAGCGCGCTTGATCCGCGGCAGCGCTTGTTGCACAACGCCTTTTTCATCAAAAGCGGCGCTGCCGCCCTCATCCTTGTCGCCCTCGGTTTGGCCGAACAGCAAGACCCCGCCCACGCCTTGCGCGGCCACCGGCTCTAATGCGCGCACCAGCTCATCCGCACTGCAGCGGTTCTGTCCCGGCATGGAGGCGATCGGCTCCACACGGTTCTCGCCCTCCACAAGAAAAACCGGCCAAACCAAGCTCGCTGGCGGCAACGGCGCGGCATCGAACATGGCGCGTAGTGCGGCAGTGCGCCGCAACCGCCTTAAACGCACATCTGGAAATCCCATAAACATCTCAATCCGGAATGAACAGCACCTGCCCCACGCGCAGCATCGAAGGGTTAGAAATATTATTGGCTTTCATAATCGAGTCTATGCTTTTGCCGTACCCGCGCGCGATTTCCGAAAGCGTCTGCCCGCGCTCGACCTTGTGTTCATAGCCGCTGCGGCCTGCTGTGGCTGCGGCAGCAGTGGCAGAGCGGGAGCCGCCACCTTGCGGTGTCGCCCGCGCGGCTGCTGTTCGCGCGGCATTTATCTCTGCCTGCTGTTTGGCCGCTATCTTCTCAATACGGGATGCCAGATCATCGGTGATCTCTTTGCGTAATGTCTCGCGTTCGGCACGTATGGACTGCAAATCTCGGCGCAAAGCGGTGATATCATCCTGTGAACGAACAGCGGTGCCTAACTGGAGTTCGATTTGCGCCAAGCGGTTATCAAGCATCTCTTGGTTACGATTTAGAACCGTCATCTGCTCAGCCAACTGACGGAACTCAAGGCTCATCTGTTGCGTGTTGATCACTACGCGGGCCACGTCCGGATCCCGTTTGGGTTGCGCCTCAAAGATCGTGCCCTCGAACATCGGCGACGTGCAACCGGCCATCAGCAACACAGCCGCCATCGCCATACCGCACCATGCAAACTTAAAACGCATCGCTCTCCCTCCCCCCACCATATTGACGGCATAGCAGCCGTCCATCCAAAACACTTGCACAACACCACGCACGTTTCTTCACATCCGCGCACTCTCGTACGGCGGCTTTTTGAAATCTCACCAAGCCTTAACCGGAACAACCTCACGCGCTGGGAATCAAATAAAACACCATCCAAGCCAAGCAGACCAGCGCCACAAAAATCAAAAACCTGCGGCGGCGGAACTCGATAATGTCATCTGCCGAAGTTCTGCGCAGTTGGCGCAAGCCGCCCGCAGCTATGTAATGAAGAAGTCTGCTGCGCCCCCTTTCCGCACCGGCGCCGGGACGCTTGCGTTTGCTGAAAAAAGACCTGTTGCCTTGCGCGTCTTCGCGTACGTCCAGCCGCCATGCCAGCGGCGTGCGGCTGGCTTTGCAACCGACAAAAACACTGGAGGTGCCTCTCTTCAAAACATGTTTGTCAGATTTTTGTGCCATAAACCCTGCCCCCGCGCCGCAATCTACGGAATTATGATAACCTGACCTGCCCGTATGCGTCCGTCCGGGTCTATCCGTGTGCGGTTAGCCTCGCGGATGCGTTTCCACGCGGTGGCGTCGCCATAGTATTTTTCCGCCACACGGAACAGCGTGTCTCCCGGCTGCACGACATAAGTGCGCGCCTCGCGTTTTTTCGACAAGGCCTTATCCCGTTTGGTCTCTCTTTCAAAAATCGAATACGCCGAAAGGTCGGGCTTCTCAGTCCGCCCCGGCACAGTCACTTCAGACGAAGCGCGCGCAGGGGGCGGCGGCGGAGACGGTGGCGGGCTGCCGGTCAGGCGCGTCTTGACCTTACGCATCACCTCATCGTCACTGGGCACTTCAACCAGCGGCTTGCGCGTCTCCTGCCGACTCTCCGCGCTACTGGCGATGGCCGCTGCCTCAGCCCGTAACGCTCTCAACTTTCCGGAGTCGGTGCGCACTGTCTCTGCCTGCTGGCTCGCCGCATCGGCTGCCTGTGTAAGCGTCTCAGACCGCATCTCGGTACCGTCTTCGTTGACGCGCAAGCGAGCCAGTATATCACGCAGACGTTTGTTGTCATTGGTCACCGCCTCAAGTTCTTGTGCGATTTTATTTTTTTCCTCCAGCAACACCGACTTCTCGCCCTCGACCGTGGTTATCAAGTTGTTCAGACGGTCGTTTTCTTTCAGCAACTTTGCCGCTGACAAACCCTGCACCGAATCGCCGACCCTTCGCAGTATCTGCGGTGCCAGCAACTGTTCGGCTATCCGGATGCGATCCTGCGCGAGTTGTTTTTTCTCGGACTCCGGGCGCAAGTACAAGTATTGCTTATAGTGATAGATGGCTCCGATATAGTCTGCTTCGTGGTCATGCAACAGCGTGGCCAACTGGAAATGGGCGGAGAAGGCGTGCGGATCCTCGATCAGCACCCGGTTGAAAAGCCGGATGGCCTCTTTGATATCCCCCGCCTGCTCGGCAGCGAAAGCCTTGCGGTACAAAGCCGAGTCGCGCTCGCTTCGTTCACGTTTTGCTGTGCCCTTGTTGCCGCAGCCGGTAAGCAACGCAAGCAGGCAGGCAACTATTATCAGGCTACTCTTGTTTACGGACATGATACGATTTGTCCCCGAAATTGTTCAGAAAAGCGCTTAATCACTTTTTTGAGTTGGTTTGAGCACGGAAGTGGAATATTATTCCAAGAAACACAACACATGTTTTGCTTGCCGCGCCTTTACAATCACAAAAGAAAAGACTATTTTACTGATATTTGCAAGAATGACCACCGAAAACCGTAAAAATCTTTGGAAGTCAGCGCTTGAGTGCATGGGTGAGTCCGGCATGTTGAGCGTTATTATGCCCGTATATGGTTTAGAACCTGTAATCTTACATAATATAACGGTCGTCAATGATTTTTTGAAAGGGCACTTGCCGTATGAGATTATCCCTGTTGACGACGGCAGCCGTGATGCCTCGGCAGAGGTTTTGCGGCAGGCGGCGGCCAGCGACCCTGCGCATGTGCGCCCGGTTTTCATTAAGGTCAATTCCGGCAAGGGCAATGCCTTAAAACAGGGTTTTGCGGCATCCCGCGGCACGCATATCCTGCTGCTTGACGGCGACCTCGACCTGTCCCCCACCCGCCTCACGACCTTTTTCGACGCCATGCTTGAGAAACAAGCCGCGATCGTGATCGGCTCCAAGCGCCATCCCGACTCTGTGATCGACTATCCCTGGCACCGCCGTCTTGCCAGTTTTGTCTATTACTCTCTGGTATGGATTTTGGTGGGGCTCCCGGTCTCGGACACGCAAACCGGCATGAAGCTCTTCACCCGCGAGGCTTTAGGCTGGGCTTTGGAGCGCATGCTGGTCAAGGCTTTCGCCTTCGACCTAGAACTGCTCACCATCGCTAACGCCAAGGGTTTCAAGGTCGCGGAAGCCCCTGTCGAAATGCATTTCGGCCACAAGATCGGCTGCCTGTCGTGGCGCAACGTGGTGCAGGTCATGAACGACACCCTCGCGATCTTTTACCGCCTCAGAATTTTGCGCTATTACCGCAGCGTGGAGGTGGCGCCGCCTGCCGCCGCACCCATAAAGGTTTCCGTGGTCATTGCCTGCCCCGCCCCCTCTCCCTATCTCGAAGAATGTCTGGACGCTTTGGAGCAACAGACCTACAGGCATTTTGAGGTCATCGTGCTGCCCGACGAACCCGCCGACCTCGGGACTAGACCTTTCCCGATGCGCGTGATCCCGACCGGCAAGGTGCGCCCCGCCGAAAAACGCAACATGGGCGCTGACGCGGCTGACGGTGCGGTCGTAGGCTTTATCGATGACGACGCCTACCCTGCCCCGAACTGGCTAGAACACGCTGTGAAATATTTCACACTGCCCGATGTCGGCGCGGTCGCCGGGCCGGGCGTCACCCCGCCCGGTGACACCTTCATGGCACAGGCCGGAGGCCGTGTCTACGCCAACCCTTTTGTCTCCGGTAACTTCCGCTATCGGTACGTGGGCGACCATGTGCGTTCCCGCATTGATGACTTCCCGAGCTGTAATCTTCTGGTCGACGCCGAAACCTTCAAGGCCATCAAAGGCTACCGGACCGATTTTTGGCCGGGCGAGGACACAATCCTCTGTTCCGACATCGTTTACGGTCAGGGCAAGCGCATCGTTTATGACCCGTGGGCGCAAGTTTTCCATCATCGGCGGCCGCTGTTCGGCCCCCATCTGCGCCAGATCGGACGCTACGCCTTGCACCGCGGGCACTTCGCCAAGCGTTTTCCCGAAACCTCCCTGCGCCTCAGCTACCTGATACCCTCATTTTTTGTTGTGGGCGTCATCATCGGCGCAGCCTGCGCTCCGTTGCACCCATGGCTCAGAAATGTTTATTTCGGTGTCATGTTGTTCTACGCCGCCCTAACCTTCATCTCATCCTTCTCGTTCAGGCCTTTGCTTTGGCTCGTTACTTGGCTGGGTGTTGTGGCAACGCACTTCGTTTACGGCGTTCGTTTTGCCCAAGGTCTGCTGTCGCAACGCATGCCGTGTGAAGTCGCGAAATTCGACCATCCTTCTGAAAACAAAGAGAACACCATCTGATGAACCCAGGCAACCTCATGACATCACTTATCCAAAGGGACATTTTCTGATGCCATCACCTTTTGTACACCTTCACCTTCACACCAAATACAGCATGCTGGACGGCGCATGCCACATCCTGCCGCTTGTCCAGCGCGCCAAAGAACTCGGCATGCCAGCCGTGGCCATGACAGACCACGGCGTGATGTACGGCGCCATCGATTTTTATAAGACCTGCATAGACAAAGGGATCAAACCTATTTTAGGGTGCGAAATATACATTAACGGACATGAGCACCGTTCAACGCGTGACCCCAAGACCCCCTATTACCATCTGGTGCTGCTGGCCGAAAACGACGAGGGTTATCTTAATCTCGCCAAGATCAATTCGATTGCCCATTTAGAAGGGTTCTATTACAAACCGCGCATCGACAAGGAAACCCTGCGTGCCCACTCCGGCGGCCTGATCGGGCTCTCTGCCTGTCTGAATGGGGAAGTCAACGCACTTCTTCAAGAACGGCATCTGGATGAAGCTGAAAAAGTGGCCCGCGAATACGCCTCAATTTTCGGTCCCGACAATTTTTTTCTGGAGATGCAGGATCACGGCATGCCGGAACAGAAGACGGTTAATGAGGGTGTGCGCGAACTCAGCCGCCGCACCGGGTTGCGCACAATCATAACCAATGATGTCCACTACCTGCACCGCGAGCATGCCGAAGCGCACGAGATCATGCTCTGCATCCAGACCTCCACCGTCCTCAGCGACCCCAAGCGCATGCGCTATGTCACCGACGAATTCTATTTCAAGTCCCGCGAAGAACTGGAAAAGTTCTTCCCGAACGATGCCGCCGCATTCGAAGTCACCGGAGAGATCGCCGACCGCTGCAACGCCAAGCTGCATTTTTCTGACGGCACAGCCGATGAACTCCACTTCCCCGTCTATGATCTGCCTTCGGGATTCACCGACGGTCTGGAATATCTCACCAGCCTAGGCAAAGCAGGCTTGAAGAAGCACTACGGATTCGACTATGACCGACCGGAGAGTGACTACCAGAAAACACTCGTCGAGCGTTTTGATTTTGAAGTCGATATTATTCGGCAGACTGGTTTCATAAACTACTTTCTGGTGGTAGCGGACTTCATCAACTGGTCGCGCAATAACGGTGTGCCGGTCGGCCCCGGACGCGGTTCTGGGGCGGGCTCCCTGCTGGCATACACGCTGGGCATAACCCAGATTGATCCTATCCGCTTCGACCTTATTTTCGAACGCTTCCTGAACCCCGAGCGCGTCTCGCCGCCAGATTTCGATATCGACTTTTGTCAGGCGCGCCGCGAGCGCACCATCGAATACGTGAAAGAGAAGTACGGGCAGGATCGCGTCGCGCAAATCGTCACTTTCGGCCAGCTCGGCGCCAAAACCGTCATCCGCGACATCGCCCGCGTGCTTGAGATACCTCTCAACATGGCTAACGAATACGCCAAGATGATCCCCGATGACCCTAAAATGACGCTGGCCAAAGCCAAGACCGACAACCCCGCCTTTGCGGTCGCCTGCAACAAAGACCCCAACCTGCAACGCATCATGCGCTATGCGGAGGTTCTGGAAGGACTCTACCGCAATGCCGGTGTGCATGCCGCCGGCGTGGTTATCGGCGACAAGCCTTTGGCGGAGATCGTGCCTCTGACCCGCGACAAGGACGGCGCCCCTGTGACCCAGTACGCTAAAGCGGAAATCGAACAGTGCGGCCTGCTTAAAATGGATTTCCTGGGTCTGAAAACCCTCACTGTACTAAAGGAGAGCGTTGACCTTGTAAAAATCACGCACGGTATTGATGTCGATCTGGACAACCTGCCCCTTGATGACGAAAAAACCTTTGAGCTTTTCCGGCGTGCGGATACTGTCGGTGTGTTCCAACTAGAATCCGCAGGCATGCAGCGTTATCTGGAAGAACTTCAGCCCAACCGCATCGAGGAAATCATTGCTATTTTGGCGCTTTACCGTCCCGGGCCGATGGATATGATCAAGGTTTTCGTGCTCCGCAAAAAGGGCTTGGAAAAAATCGTATACGACCATCCTTTGCTGGAGCCGATCCTGAAAGAGACCTACGGCATCATGGTTTATCAGGAACAAGTGCAGCGGGCCGCGCAGGTTCTGGCAGGATACTCGCTTGGTCGCGCCGACATGCTGCGCCGCGCTATGGGGAAAAAAGACCCTGTGGTTATGGCCAAGGAGCGCTCCGGGTTCATTGAAGGCTGCTTCAAGGTTAATGGCATCAAGGCCGCCCGCGCCGGCCAGATTTTCGACAATATCGAGAAGTTCGCAGGGTACGGCTTCAACAAAGCCCACGCGGCCGCATACGGCATCGTCACCTTTCAGACCGCCTACATGAAAGCGCATTACCCGGCAGAATTCATGTGCGCACAGATATCTTCAGAAATCGGCAACTTCGACAAGTTGCCGGGTTTCGTCAGCGCGGCGGAAAACATGGGCCTTAAAGTCATGCCGCCGGATATCAACCGCAGTTTTGAACGCTTCATCCCAGAAGACGGCAAAATACTGTACGGGCTGGCCGGGGTCAAAAATGTCGGTCAGGGGGCTGCCGAGGCGATCGTCACGGAACGCAAGACTAACGGTGACTTCAAAGGGCTGACGGACTTCTGCGAGCGGGTCGACCCTGCCGCTGTCAACAAACGAGTGCTTGAAGCGCTGATCAAATGCGGTGCCATGGACTGTTTCGGATTGCACCGGGCAAGACTGTTCAACAACATCGATTTCGCGCTCGCGCGCGCCGCTGAAAAAATTCGTGAAAAAGCCAGCGGCCAAGGCAACCTGTTCGAAATGCTGGCTGGCGATGATGCCGGCTCTGCCGCTCCTGACCATCTTCCCGACTGTCCGGAGTGGACGGAAAAAGAAAAGCTCTCATACGAGCGCGAGTTGTTGGGTGTCTACATGACCGGCCACCCGCTCACACGCTTCAGGAGAATCATAAAAGATATCCAGTCTGTTTCTTTGACCAACATCGACAGCGTTGCGGACAAACAGGAAATCCGTGTGGCCGGCATGGCTTCCGCTGTCACCCGCCGCATCAGCAAGCAAAGCAAGGAGCCTTATGCCAACCTTGTGATTGACGATGGCGACGCCAGCATAGAGGCTCTGGTCTTTCCTAAAGCATTCCGGAAATACGAGGCCGCCTGTGTCCCTGACACCCCCGTGCTGGTGTGCGGATACCTGAACCGCGAGGAGCAGCCCAAGATTTACGCCGAGGAGGTCTACGCACTCGGCGAGGGATTGCGCCTGTTCTGCGAAAAAGTCGTCGCATCCATACATGTCGACGAAAGCAACGGCCATATCCGGCTTATCGGGCTACTTCGCGATATTGTTCGCAAACATCCGGGTAAGGTGCCGATCAACATTTGTCTGATCTATCCTGACAAGCGCAAAATCATCGTGGAACCGGATCAGGAGTTCAATGTTGAGCCGACCGCAGATTTCATTGCAACAGCCGAATCTGTACTGAGTAAGAACAGCCTGCGCATGGTTTTCAGGGAGAGCATTTTCAAAGCGTCCTCCAGAGACCGGTACCGTGTACGCGGCCGCCAGACAAACTGAACCATTGTTATTAAACCAACTTAATCTTAGGAGTCTCACTGTTGCAACAACTGCCGGAAACCTGTCTTGTAAAACCACGTCATTGCCGCACTGTCAGATGCGTTGAAAATCCACAATCGAGGCTTTTATGCATTCAGAACTTTTCCAAATAGGGCCCATCACTCTACGCGCCTATGGTCTTTGCATGGCGCTGGGTTTCATCTTCGCCTGGCGAGCTGCCGTGCGCCTGTGCCGCCGCACCGGGCAAGACGCTGACCGCCTCTCCGGCCTGCTGACATGGATTATGCTGTCTTCCGTGATCGGTGCGCGCGCGGCATATGTCATGGAGCATTGGACTGCGGAGTTCGCCGACAACTTGGCCGCGATCATCCGCCTTGACCAAGGCGGGCTGATGTTTTACGGCGGGCTCATTGCGGGCGGACTAGTGCTTTTGTTCTACGCCTATTTGCACAAACAGAATGTTTTGGCGATCACCGACCTGGTGTTGGCCGTCTTGCCTTTGGGACACGCCTTCGGTCGCATCGGCTGCTTTTTCCATGGCTGCTGTTACGGCAAGATCACCGACTCCTGCATTGGGGTCTGTTTCCCCCGCAACTCGCCGGCCTGGTGGGAACAAGTCCATGCTGTGCCGCCGCTCATCGCTCGGGATGCCGTCAAAAGCCTGCCGGTGATACCCACGCAACTTTTCGAGGCTGCCGCCAACGCGCTGCTTTTCATCGCGCTCTACCGCCTCTATCCGCGCCGCCACAGCCAACACGGCTTGCTCACCGGTTGCTACCTTATCGGTTATGCCGCGTTGCGTTTCACCATCGAGTACCTGCGCGGCGACCCGCGCATGGCGGTCGGGCCGTTCTCGATCAGCCAAACCATCAGCATCGGACTGCTTGTCCTGGGGCTCGCCTGCCTGCTCTACGCCAGACAGCGCACCGCTACTCAGTCACGATAAACGCCGCCAAAGCCGAAACCATGGCTCTTCTGCGCATATCCCATCCAACGGCTGCAGATACACATCCCCAGACCGACCAATAATCCTATAAAGATTTAACCAATAATCGGCAGTTAAGTACACGGTTTTCGCGCAAATGCCCGTATCCATTGGCTTTCATCGCGTTCCCCGCCACACCTATTTGGTGTGAAACGCAACTTGGAGTGCGGTGACAAGAGCCGCGCTGTGCGCGGGTCGCGGCACCGCTTTCCGGCCTGTCCGCGCTAAAGCGGCGTCGCGCGGGATACCGCTTGCCGCCGCA
>Ga0255347_1007238_pt1 | contig 11644 bp, 9 predicted proteins | sample wastewater_treat_2_FD_192479 | JGI IMG/M metagenome (GOLD analysis project Ga0255347, IMG submission 192479) | Wastewater microbial communities from Lulu Island WWTP, Vancouver, Canada - plant24 | ecosystem: Engineered > WWTP > Wastewater > Unclassified | place: Canada: Vancouver, British...
TAATCAGGCTGCCACCAGACTCTTTAATTTGGTTATAGGTGTTGAATAGTGCAATTTGTGCCTCGTTGTCGAGTAGGTGAACATCATCAACGGTTTGTATTTGTGCCATTTTGCTAGCGTGTAGTAAATGGCTTTTGCCGCTGCCATGTTCACCCCACAGGTAAATAAAGGCTGGGGTTTTGTCGCCAGTAAGTGCTTGCTTAAGGCTGTGAATAGCCTCAGCATTTTGCCCAACAGTAAAGTTTTCTAAAGATTGCGGTGCAGGGGGTTTAATGTTTAAAAGAAGCTGTTTCAAATTGAATTAACCATTATAAAATTGGCTCGCAAGATAAGCCTGCTTGGCGTGTTTAAAGCCAACGGAAATGGCCGCAGAAACTGGCAATGCAAGTAAAACTCCCGCAAAACCAAACAACTGCCCGCCCGCCATCAACGCAAAAATAACAAAGAGTGGATGTAGACCAATCCTGTCACCCACTAGCCAAGGGGTAAGTATCATGCTTTCGAGCAACTGGCCCAACCCAAATACAATTAATAGGGGTATTAAGTCAGTCATGTTGCCAAATTGTAATAAGCCAGAAAACATACCTAGCACCATGCCAGTGCCAAACCCAAGATAAGGAATAAACCCTAGTAAGCCTGATAATAAGCCAATGGGTACGGCGACATCCAAGCCAGCAAACCATAAACCCGTTGCGTAAAATAAACTCATTAGCAACATCACGGTGAGTTGTCCGCGCAGAAATTCGGCTAAAACAGCGTCTATTTCGAGGGCTATTTCTTCAGTTTTACTAATCCACTTTCTAGGAATCAGTTGAGCTATTTTCGCAACGATGCTGTTCCAATCAACCAGTAAATAAAACAATACTAATGGAATCAGGAGTAAGTTGGCGACCCAACCCATGATTGCCAAGCTTTTTGTACTAAGCGCTTGAGCAATGTTTTTGGCAAAGTTACCAGCAGTTTTCCAATTTTCAGTTAATACTTGTTGAATTTGCGCAAAATCTATATCAATACCCACGCCAAAGTGTTTTTGTAACCAAGGTTCTAAATTGCCTTTGCTGGTATTAAAGTAGGCAGGTAATTTTTCTAAAAGTAAAATCACTTCTTTTTGTATGAGCGGAACAACAATCAGCAGAATAAGTAGCAAGATTGCGAATATGAGTAATATGACCAATAGGCTAGCAATAGTGCGGCTTGGGCGGTAGTTTTTGAATTGAAGAGCGTGAATCTTATTGACTAATGGATTAGCAATATAGGCCAGTACAGCAGCAATAATAAACGGCGTTAAAATGGGGTTTAGCAAGTAAATTAAACCGCAAAAAAGCGCGGCGATGATCCACCATAGTAACGAAGTACGATTTTGCATGAATGCGCGCTCTATTTCAGTTAAAATGTCATTATAACGATAGAACACCATTTTGTAGAAAGTGAGACCTCCTTTGAGCGCAAATAAATCAGACAATACCTCCATTAGTTATCGCGATGCTGGCGTTGATATAGAAGCGGGCGATGCCTTAGTTGAGCAAATTAAGCCTTTTGCTAAACGTACCATGCGCCCTGAAGTGTTGGGTGGCATTGGTGGCTTTGGTTCGCTGTTTGCAATGCCTAAAAAATTCAAAGAACCTATTTTGGTTTCAGGTACTGATGGTGTTGGCACAAAGTTAAAGCTTGCCTTTGAGTTGAATAAGCATGATACCGTTGGCATTGATTTGGTTGCCATGAGCGTAAATGATATTTTGGTGCAAGGTGCTGAACCGTTGTTTTTCTTAGATTATTTTGCTTGCGGCAAGCTTGAAGTTGGTACGGCAGCACAAGTGATTAAAGGCATTGCTGAAGGTTGTGAGCAATCTGGCTGCGCACTTGTGGGTGGGGAAACTGCAGAAATGCCTGGTATGTACCCTGCTGGAGAGTATGACTTAGCGGGTTTTGCGGTAGGATGTGTTGATAAGGCCAATATTATTAATGGCACAACGATTGCTGCTGGCGACGTGGTACTGGGTTTGGCTTCTAGTGGTGCCCATTCAAATGGTTATTCATTGATTCGTAAGTTGATTGATAAATCAGGTGTGGATTTAGAGTCTGATTTTCACGGGCGTAAATTTAAAGATGTCGTGATGGCGCCAACTCGCATCTATGTTAAATCATTGTTAAAGCTTATTGAGAGCATCCCAGTGAAAGGCATGGCGCATATTACGGGTGGTGGTATTACTGAAAATATTCCACGCGTGTTGCCTGCAGATTTAACTGCAGAAATTAAAAAAGGTAGTTGGGTTATGCCGCCACTTTTTACTTGGTTGCAGGCACAAGGCAACATTGTTGATGCAGAAATGTATAAAACGTTTAACTGCGGTATTGGTATGGCGGTGATTGTTGCTAAAGAGCATGTGTTAGCAGCTAAGGCGCAGCTAGAGTCAGCTGGTGAAACTGTATTTGAAATTGGCTTAATCCGCGCGCAACAGGCCAATGAAGCACCAACGGTTGTGGTTTAACGGTACACCTAAAAATAATGACAGTGCCTGTATGTCAAAAATATCCTTCGTGCGTTGAGAGTAAACGCAGTGTTTAAGGAGTTATTGTGTTAGGTCTCGCGCGTTTTTTTAGATTATCAATATTGTTTTTAGGTTTTATTTCTACGTTAGCGGTGGCAGCAGAGCTGCCTACTCGCGTCAATGCTAGCTACGTTGTCACCAAAGATGGTCAAGAGGTTGCAACCGTCACCGAGCGCTTTGAGGTTAAAGGCGATCATTACCAAGTGGAAAGTACGACTAAAGGTATCGGTATTTACGCGTTAATGGGTGTGCGTAAACTAACTAGCATTGGTATGGTGACGGCGCAAGGTTTAAAGCCTAATCACTTTGAGTTGCACCAAAGCAATAGTGCTAAAAAAACCCTGTTAGCTGATTTTGATTGGATTAAAAATACGTTAACGATGAATGTAAAAGGTGTTAATCGTGAGGTGCCACTAACTGTGGGTACACAAGACCTTGCAAGTTACGCCTACCAGTTTATGTATTTACCCAAGCCACCTAAAGAGCGCCTTACAGTAACGCTCACTACAGGTAAAAAACTCAATACTTACCAATATCAAAATAACGAGCCGCAAGGCACGTTTACACTTGGTGGTAAGCAATACAAAACCGTACATTTGGTGCCATCAGACCAGCCAAGCGGACAGGTTGAAACAAAAGAAATGTGGTTGGCTGCCAATCAAAACTACCTATTAGTTCGCTTTATTATGGTTGATGAAGAGGGTGAAAAGCTGGAGCAAACCTTAACGGATATTCATGTGGAATAGACATGCCCTTGGTCGCATATCGTTAATTTTACGAAATACGGCTTTTCGCCGGATAGCCATAGCGCTGGGGTTTTCAGTAATACTGCATGCACTTGTGATTGGTCAGTTTTATTTAGCGGTACCAGATGTTAAAAAGGATGACAATCAGGTCATTGTAGCGCAGCTAGTCAAGCCTGAAAGTCCAATTAACTCTTCCCCAGCCGTGGTGGCGGTACCTAAAGAAATGGCACAGCCAAAGAAGCTGGTAAAGCACAATAAATCTGTATCATCAAAAAAACAGGAAGCCGCAAGGTTGCCCGCACCGCTTGAAAAAATGGACACGGTTCGAACAGAAGTGGTTCAGCAGAGTACAGAGATTACAGCTGCGAGAGCTGATGGGAATGGTGTGTCGGAAGGTGATGTGGCTAGTTCTGATCAAGATTTGGCATCTAAAGCTGCGAATCAAACGCCCCCAGAGCCGTCAGTGGGTGGTGATGCCTTGAGTAGTAATCAGGCTGTTTTTAAGTATGTTGAAATGCATTTCGCTGTTTTTACCGACAAAGAGCTTGCCTCAGGTGGCAGTTCGGTAGGCGATGCGGTAATCGTTTATGAGCAATTGCCAGAAACCTCACAATATAAAATAAAAAGTACGGTGCATGCAAAAGGGTTGGCTTCCCTGTTTATTCCTGATTTGCTGCAAATTAGCCAAGGTAATGTGACGAATAAAGGCTTGCAGCCAACTTATTATTTATATCAATTTGGTGATAAAAAGAATAAAACTTATGAGGCTAATTTTGATTGGCAGGCAGGACAATTGCATTTGCATAATATTAAGGTTGATAAAAGCCTTACTTTAGCCGAAGGTACGCAAGATTTGCTGAGCTTTATGTATCAATTTATGTTTGTGCAACCGCTGCAAACCATGCAGTTGAGTGTCACCAATGGTAAAAAACTAGGTATTTATACTTATGTTTTTGAAGGTGAAGAAGCGCTTGAAAGCAAAATAGGGGCGCTAAAAACCATTCATTTAGCGCGTGCTTCATCAGAAAGTGAAAAGAAAACTGAATTATGGTTAGCCATAGATTATCAGTATGTTCCTGTTAAAATACGCGAAACAGATAAAGATGGTAAAGTTTATGAGTTATTGGTGACAAGCTTAAAAACAAATCAATAGCTGGCTAAAATAGCTTCAACAATACGTAAGCGGCTTGGCGCTTACAGAAAATTCAATAAAGAGACCCCCGATGACGCCCAATTTAATTAGGCAAGCTTCAGTAATGTTATCTAACATACTGGACTTTAATAGCCCCGCAGACGCTAAGTTAAGCGAATTTTTTCGCAACAATCGAGATCTTGGCACCAAAGAGCGCGCTTTTGTGGCTGAAAGTGTTTATGGCGTGTTGCGCCGTTTGCGCTTTTTAACCGCAGTTACAGCAAACGACGAGAATGACTCTGATGATGCGCGAAAACTCATATTGGCTTGGATGTTGCGCATTCAGGGCATGAGCATTCAAAAAATGGAACCTATGCTCAATGAGCAGCAGCTCGAATGGGCCAAAAGCATTAAAGCAAAATCAACCGAGAATTTGCCCTTAGCTGTGCAAGCCGATGTACGTGATTGGTTGTGGAATAAATTAGTTGCTCAGTATGGTGAGCAGGAAGCGCTCACTATCGCCAGAAGTATGCACGAATCAGCTTCTTTAGATTTGCGAGTTAACACGATAAAAGCAACGCGCGATGAAGTGATGGCGCAATTTGCTGCCGAGCCTGCCACAGGTGAGGGTAATGTAAGTCATACGCCCTATTCTCCAATCGGGTTGCGTATGCCTCAGCGATTAAATATTGGTCGTCATGCGTTATTTACTGAAGGTAAAATCGAAGTGCAAGATGAAGGTAGCCAATTGCTTACGTACTTGGTTACGCCTAAGCGAGGCATGATGATTGCAGACTTATGCGCAGGGGCAGGTGGAAAAACTTTAGCCGTTGGTGCGCAAATGCGTAATACGGGTCGCTTATATGCATTTGATGTGTCAGAAAAACGCCTGAATAATCTTGGTCAGCGACTTAAACGTTCAGGTTTATCAAACTTGCATGCTCAAGTCATCGCTAACGAAAATGATTTAAAACTTAAACGCTTAAATGGAAAATTTGACCGTGTATTAGTTGATGCACCATGCACAGGGTTGGGTACGCTAAGGCGTAACCCAGATCTTAAATGGCGCCAAACACCAGAAGATTTAGCTGAATTAACCGTTAAGCAAGCTAATATTTTGGAAAGAGCAGCTAAACTCACCAAAGTGGGTGGGCGCGTAATTTACTCCACTTGCAGCTTACTACGTGAAGAAAATGAGCAAATAGCCGAGCAGTTTTTAGCTAAGCACCCTGAGTTTAAGTTACTTAATGCGGCTGAAATTTTAAGTAGTCAGCAAATTACTTTAGATACGGGTGATTACTTAAAACTCTTGCCTCATCTGCACCAAACCGATGGTTTTTTTGCAGCCGTGTTTGAGAAGCTTGAAACTGCTGAGGCCACTCAACCGTAATTGAGTTGTTATATTGTTTGATAACAGCCTGCCTCACTTACCTTATTTAGTAATTTGTGAAATAATTCAACGTTAATTTAAGCACTTCAATATAAAGGCAAAAACCTCATGGATGATAATAAAGCAAAAGCCCTCTCAGCAGCCTTAGCGCAAATTGAAAAGCAGTTTGGTAAGGGTTCTATTATGCGGATGGGTGACAGCGATATTGGTGAAGATATTCAGGCTGTTTCTACAGGCTCTTTAGGGCTAGATATAGCGTTAGGTATTGGCGGTTTGCCACGTGGTCGAATCATTGAAATTTATGGTCCAGAGTCATCTGGCAAAACAACACTGACATTATCAGTTATTGCACAAATGCAAAAAATGGGTGGTACAGCTGCATTTATCGATGCTGAGCATGCGCTAGATCCGCAATACGCGGCAAAGTTAGGTGTTAATGTGCCAGACTTGCTCATTTCACAACCAGATACGGGTGAGCAAGCGCTAGAGATTGTGGATATGCTAGTGCGTTCAGGTTCTGTCGATATTGTTGTAGTTGACTCTGTGGCAGCATTAACACCACGTGCTGAAATTGAAGGCGAAATGGGTGATAGTCACATGGGCTTACAGGCACGGTTGATGTCACAAGCATTGCGCAAATTAACGGGTAATATTAAGCGCACCAATACGATGGTGATTTTTATTAATCAAATTCGCATGAAAATTGGTGTGATGTTTGGTAATCCAGAAACCACCACCGGTGGTAATGCACTTAAGTTTTATGCATCAGTGCGCTTAGATATCCGCCGTACAGGTGCAATTAAAAAAGGTGACGAAATTACAGGTAGTGAAACACGCGTTAAAGTGATTAAAAACAAAGTGGCACCACCATTTAAACAAGCCGAATTTGACATTATGTATGGTGAAGGTATTTCGCGCTTTGGTGAGATTATTGAACTTGGTTCAAATCTTAAATATGTTGAAAAAGCTGGTGCTTGGTATAGCTACAATGGCGAAAAAATTGGCCAGGGTAAAGAAAACGCAAAAGAATTTCTGCGTGAGCATCCAGCCGTATCGGATGAGATCGAAGCGAAGATTCGTGCAAACGCGAAGCAGTTAGCTGAGGGCATGACAGCAGCACGCACAGAAGAAGATTAAGCTGATTGCAATTGAATAAGAGGTAAAGCAGCATAAAATTTCAGCCAAAAAATTTGCGTCAGCGCGCGCTGGATTATCTGGGTAAGCGGGAGTATTCATATTATGAGCTCTCGCAAAAACTTAAGCCTTTTGTTGAGGAGCCTGATGGGACAGGCGTTGAGCAAATCACTGCCATATTAGAAGACTTTAAAAAGCGTGGGTGGCTATCTGATGAGCGTTTTACCGAGCAAATGGTGTATGCCCGCAAGGCTAAATTTGGTAGTGCTAAAGTAGCTAATGAATTACGTGAAAAAGGCGTAGCTGAAAATTTAATAGCCGATGCTATAGATAAGCTGAAAGAAACAGAGTTTGATAATGCGCTAGCTATATGGCGCAAAAAGTATAAAGCAAGCCCACAAAACCGTGAAGAATGGGCAAAACAAGCAAGATTTTTACAAAGCCGTGGTTTTGGTTTTGATCTTATTAAAAAAGTCTTAAATAGTAAATTTGAATATGACAATTAAACTGAATAATATTTCTTTGAGTAATAACCCTAGCAGTAACGAAATTCGCCAAGCATTTTTAGACTTTTTTGCTTCAAAAGGGCATGAGGTTGTTGCTTCCAGTTCTTTAGTGCCTCATGGTGACCCTACGTTATTATTCACTAATGCTGGAATGAATCAATTCAAAGATGTATTTTTGGGATTTGATAAGCGCCCATATACACGCGCAACCTCAAGCCAAAAATGTGTGCGCGCTGGCGGTAAGCATAACGATTTAGAAAATGTAGGTTATACCGCACGCCATCATACTTTTTTTGAGATGTTAGGCAATTTTAGCTTTGGTGATTATTTCAAAGAAGATGCCATTAAATACGCTTGGGAGCTGCTCACAGAGGTTTTTAAGCTGCCAAAAGATAAGCTCACCGTTACAGTTTATGCAGAAGATGACGAAGCGTACGATATTTGGAATAAGCAAATTGGCGTGCCAGCCGAACGTATTATTCGCATAGGTGATAATAAAGGGGCGCGTTATGCTTCTGATAATTTCTGGATGATGGGTGATACAGGCCCTTGTGGTCCCTGTACCGAGATTTTCTATGATCATGGAGAGCATCACTTTGGCGGCCCTCCAGGCAGCCCAGATGAAGATGGCGACCGTTTTATCGAAATTTGGAATAACGTGTTTATGCAGTACAACCGCGACGAAGCGGGCGTGATGCATAAATTGCCAAAACCCTCAGTCGATACTGGTATGGGTTTAGAGCGTATTTCAGCAGTTTTGCAGCACGTTCATGCCAATTATGAAATTGATATGTTCACTACGCTTGTTAGTGCTGCAGCGCGTGAAACAAAAACGGTCGATTTAACTAGCCCAAGCCTAAAAGTATTGGCTGACCATATTCGCGCTTGTTCTTTCTTAATCGCCGATGGCGTGATCCCAGGCAACGAAGGCCGTGGTTATGTGCTACGCCGTATTATTCGTCGAGCCATTCGTCACGGATATAAGTTGGGTGCGCGCAAAGCATTCTTCCATCACATGGTAGCTGATTTGGCGAATGAAATGGGTGGCGCTTATCCAGAGTTAGTGAAAGAACAAGTACGTATTACCAGTATGCTAAAGCTTGAAGAAGATCGCTTCTTTGAAACCATTGAAAACGGCATGGCAATACTTGAAACGGAGCTTGCTAGCAAGCCAACTATATTAAATGGTGATTTAGCATTTAAACTTCATGACACGTTTGGTTTCCCTCTTGATTTAACGGCTGATATTTGTCGAGAGCGAGAAGTGACCGTTGATACTGCTGGTTTTGATACCGCGATGGCACGCCAAAAAGAGCAGGCTCGTGCTGCTGGTAAATTTAAAATGGCCGCTAACCTTGAATATAACGGTCAAAATACGGATTTTAAAGGCTATGATACCTTAGAGGTGACGGCTAAAGTGGTGTCTTTATACAAAGACAGCACCGCTGTTGCTAGGCTAAGTGAAGGTGATCATGGTGTGGTAGTGCTTGATTTGACGCCATTTTATGCTGAGTCTGGTGGGCAAATTGGTGACAATGGTGTACTAAAAAGTGAGAACGGCATTTTTGCTGTAGAGGATACCCAAAAAATTCAAGCCGCGGTTTTTGGGCATCATGGTATTTTAAAAACTGGTTCGTTAAATGTAGGTGATACAGTTAAAGCGAATGTAGATATGGCTTCACGCACCTCAACCATGCGTAATCACTCGGCCACACATCTCATGCACAAGGCTTTGCGCGAAGTTTTGGGTGAGCACGTTCAGCAAAAGGGCTCTTTGGTTGATACGGATAAAACACGGTTTGACTTTGTACATAATGCCCCAATGACAGACGTTGAAATTGCTAGAGTGGAAGCGATTGTGAACGCAGAGATTCTTGCTAATGCCGCGTGCCAAGCGCGAGTAATGGATATTGAGTCTGCCCAAAAAACTGGTGCAATGATGTTGTTTGGTGAAAAATATGGCGATGAAGTGCGAGTGTTGGATATCGGCTCAAGTCGTGAGTTATGTGGCGGTACGCATGTAAGCAGAACAGGCGATATAGGCCTGTTTAAAATTACTGGTGAGAGTGGCGTTGCCGCTGGTGTACGTCGTGTAGAAGCAACTACAGGTACAGGCGCTTTTAAGTTGGTTAATGCGCAGCAAGCTTTAATTGCGCAATTAGCTGTAGAGCTTAGGGCACCTATCGCAGAAGTGGCAAATAAAGTTGCACAGTTGTCGGAACATGCAAAATCATTAGAAAAAGAGTTGGCACGACTTAAGTCTAAGTTAGCCGCTTCACAGGGCGACGATTTAGCTGCTCAAGCAGTCCAGATTGCCGGTGTGCAGGTGTTAGCCGCCACGCTTGAAGGTGGTGATGCAAATGCTCTGCGCGAAACCATGGATAAGCTCAAAGATAAACTCAAATCAGCCGTTATTGTTTTAGCTAGCGTTGCAGATGGCAAAGTTAGTTTAGCGGCTGGCGTAACCGCTGATTTAACGACGAAACTTAAAGCTGGAGAGTTGGTCAATCACGTGGCTTCTCAAGTTGGTGGTAAAGGCGGTGGTAAGCCAGACATGGCAATGGCAGGTGGTACAGATGCTAGTGCGTTGCCCAAAGCATTGGCAAGCGTTAAAGAGTGGGTCACCCAAAAACTTAATTAACCTAAACAAAAAATATTATGGCACTTATTGTACAAAAATACGGCGGCACATCAGTCGCAAATCCAGATCGCATTCGCAATTTAGCGCGTCGAGTAGCACGCTATAAAGCAATGGGACATCAAATTGTCGTGGTGGTTTCTGCGATGTCTGGTGAAACTAATCGCCTGATTTCACTCGCTAAAGAAATTATGCCGGAGCCTGATCCTCGTGAGCTAGACGTGATGGTATCGACTGGTGAGCAAGTGACAATCGGAATGACTGCGCTAGCTTTAATGGAGTTAGGTATTAAAGCGAAGAGCTTTACTGGAGCACAGGTTAAAATTTTGACCGATGATGCATTTACCAAAGCACGTATTTTAAGTATTGATGAGCACAACTTAAAGGCTGACTTAGATGCTGGCTATGTTTGTGTCGTTGCTGGTTTCCAAGGTGTTGATGCAAATGGCAATATCACAACATTGGGTAGAGGTGGTTCAGATACGACTGGTGTAGCACTTGCTGCCGCACTTAAGGCTGACGAATGCCAAATATATACCGATGTGGATGGTGTTTATACAACAGATCCACGAGTGGTACCTGAGGCCCGTCGCTTAACGTCAATTACTTTTGAAGAAATGCTAGAGCTGGCCTCACAAGGTAGCAAGGTATTGCAAATTCGCTCAGTAGAATTTGCGGGTAAATATAAAGTAAAACTGCGCGTACTTTCTAGCTTTGAAGAAGAAGGTGATGGTACGCTAATTACATTTGAGGAAGAAAAAGACATGGAACAACCGATTATCTCGGGCATTGCATTTAATCGTGACGAAGCCAAAATTACAGTGTTAGGTGTACCTGATACACCGGGCATTGCCTATCAAATCTTGGGCCCAATTGCTGAGGCAAATGTTGATGTGGATATGATTATCCAAAATACAGGTGCAGATGGTACGACTGATTTTACTTTTACGGTGCACAAAAATGAAATGAACAAGGCGCTGACTATCTTGCGTGATAAAGTTCAAGGTGAAATTAAAGCACGTGAAATTGTTGGTGACGATAAAGTGGCGAAAGTTGCAATAGTTGGTGTAGGCATGAAATCGCACGTCGGCGTTGCTAGTAAAATGTTCCGCACGCTGGCGGAAGAAGGTATCAACATTCAAATGATTTCTACTAGCGAGATTAAAATTGCCGTAGTAATCGATGAAAAATACATGGAATTAGCCGTAAGAGTGTTACATAAAGCATTTGAATTAGAAGCAGCTTAATTTATCATTGATTTCTATGAGTATTTAGCGTAATATCTCGCGCTCGTAACTAAAGAAATTTAGCGGAATAGTAATAAACGGAGAGCTGGCCGAGTGGTCGAAGGCACTTCCCTGCTAAGGAAGCATACGGGCTTAACCCTGTATCTAGGGTTCGAATCCCTAGCTCTCCGCCAAAGTTTTTAGGTAATGCTTATATTTAACTGGAATAATCTACAGCTTCAAGTATAATGCACGCCTCACGCGCCCGTAGCTCAGCTGGATAGAGTACTTGGCTACGAACCAAGGGGTCAGGAGTTCGAATC
>Ga0255347_1007249_pt1 | contig 11633 bp, 11 predicted proteins | sample wastewater_treat_2_FD_192479 | JGI IMG/M metagenome (GOLD analysis project Ga0255347, IMG submission 192479) | Wastewater microbial communities from Lulu Island WWTP, Vancouver, Canada - plant24 | ecosystem: Engineered > WWTP > Wastewater > Unclassified | place: Canada: Vancouver, British...
TTAATGCCGTGGTTGGAGCAATACATTTGGCCCGCTGAGCAAAAATTTGTGTCCCCACAGTTTGTGCAAGATGGCACGCTACTAGCTTGTGCTGAAATGCTCAGTAGTGGTATTACAACCTTTAGTGATATGTACTTTTATCCTCAAGCCGCTGCAAAAGCGGTTAATCAGGCTGGTATAAGAGCTAATTTAGGCTTGGTGGTCGTTGATTTTGCTACAAACTATGCAAATGATGCTGATGACTATCTGCAAAAGGGCACTGAAGCGCACGATAGTTGGCGTGGGCAGGCGTTGATTTCAACTGCAATTGCACCTCATGCGCCCTATACTGTGTCAAATAAATCGTTTGAAAAAATAGCCGTTTTAGCTGAGCAATTGGGTGTTGCAATACATACACATTTGCATGAAACAGATGCGGAAATTGCACATTCAATAACAAATTTCAACGTCCGACCGATTCAGCGCATGGCTGATTTGTCTATATTAAGTCCAAATTTGTTAGCGGCGCACTGCGTTAAAATGCTGCCGCAAGAGCTTGACTTGCTGGCACAGTATGGTTGTCATGTTGCGCATTGCCCTACATCTAATTTAAAGTTAGCTAGTGGCATTGCACCGCTGAAGCAATTGCTAGAAAAGGGTGTCAATGTTGGCCTAGGCACTGATGGTGCAGCCAGCCATAATCGTTTGGATTTATTTGCCGAAATGCGTTTAGGTGCTTTGTTAGCAAAAGGCAACAGCGGAGATGCTTCAGCAGTACCAGCCTTTCAAGCACTTGAAATGGCAACCATAAACGCTGCTGAGGCATTAGGCCTCAGTAATGAAGTTGGGTCAATTGAGGTGAATAAACTGGCTGATTTAACCGCAGTTAAATTAAGTGATTTTGCTATTTCACCTTGTTACGATGTGCTTTCTCATTTGATTTATGCCTGTGGGAGGGAGCACGTGAGCCACACATGGGTTGCTGGTGAGTTACGCTATTGTGAAGGAGTGTTCGCTAATATTGAGCCGGGTGAGTTAAAACATATTGTGCAGACATGGCAGCCAAAATTACAGCAGATTAAACTAGGAAATAATTGATGATAAACGTTGACGAAGCTGAGTTACTTAAATTTTCAGATTTAGCGCACAAGTGGTGGGATAAAAACAGTGAATTTAAGCCATTACATGAAATCAATCCGCTAAGATTAAATTGGATTAATCAAAAAACGACCTTGCAAGGTAAGCGTGTACTTGACGTTGGTTGTGGTGGCGGTATTTTGGCTGAATCTATTTACTTTAAAGGTGCTGATGTAACTGGAATAGACTTGGGAGAAAAGTCTCTTAATGTGGCTAAGTTACACCAATTAGAAAGTGGAGCAAAAGTCGATTACCGTTTAGTTTCAGTTGAGCAATTGGCAGAAGAAGTGCCTGCTAGTTATGATGTTGTGACTTGTTTGGAGATGCTAGAGCACGTGCCTGACCCTGCTAGTATTGTGGCAGCCTGTGCTAAATTAGTAAAACCTAATGGTAGCGTATTTTTTTCAACCATTAATCGCAATCCAAAGGCATATTTACTTGCAGTGATTGGCGCAGAGTATTTGCTTAATATGTTACCTAAAGGCACGCACGACTATGCTAAGTTTATTAAGCCATCTGAGCTTGCGCTAATGATGCGTAGTGCTGATCTTAACTTACAGGCAAGCGCTGGTATGACTTATAACCCACTCACTCAAGTGTATGCTTTAGGCAATGATGTATCCGTTAATTATCTAGTACAAGCGATAAAGCAATGACGCAAATGGTTTTATTTGATTTAGATGGTACTTTAGTCGATACTGCGCATGATTTAGGATACGCACTGAATTTACAACGTCAAAAGCATGGTTTAGCCGAATTGGCACATGAAATAATTAGACCATTCGCATCTCATGGGTCAAAAGGATTATTGTCTATAGGGTTTAACTTAACTCCTGATGATGCTGATTTTATTACGATGCGTGATGAATACCTTGAACTTTATGACCAAGTATTAACGCGTTCACCGCTTTTATTTGATGGTGTTGCAGCACTACTTGAGCAACTAGAAAGACAAGGCCTGTTTTGGGGAATTGTAACCAATAAACCACGTCGTTTTACTATGCCATTGTTAGAGTCAATTAATTTAGTTAAACGGGCCGCATGTGTGGTGTGTGGTGATGATGCAAAAGAACCCAAACCCAATCCAGCGACTTTACTACTAGCTTGTGAGCAAGCAAAAATCAAACAGCATGACTGTTGGTATGTCGGTGATGCTGAACGTGATATTCAGGCTGGTAATGCGGCAGGTATGAAAACAGCCGTGGCAATGTATGGTTATTTAGATTCTACTGACACGCCTGCAATTTGGGGTGCCGACGCGTTAATTAATCATCCTGCTGAATTACTGAATTTGCTATAAGTTATACCTTTTGAGCTGAATATTGATGAACATATTAGTCACAGGGGCCAGTGGTTTTGTTGGTAAAGTATTGTGTGAGACTTTACTAGAAAACGCGTATGAAGTGACGGGTGTTTATAGAGCACAATCAAACATAGTACCCAATGTTAAACCTTGTGTTATATCTGATATTAGTGCTACTACTTACTGGAAAGAGAGCTTATCGAATGTGGATGTGATTGTGCATCTGGCGGCACGTGTGCACGTGATGAATGACAGTGCGGAAGACCCTTTGGCCGAATTTAGAAAACTTAACGTTGACGCTACACTAAATCTGGCCAATCAAGCTAAAGTTGCTGGTGTAAAACGTTTTATCTACATTAGCTCAGTTAAAGTGAACGGAGAGTTGACTGCCGCTAACCAACCCTTTGTTGAAGCGGATGTAGCAAATCCACAAGATGCTTATGCGATTTCAAAGTATGAGGCTGAACTAGCGTTAACTAACCTATGCCAACATAGTCCAATGCAGTTAGTTATTATTCGCCCACCACTTATTTATGGCGCTGGCGTAAAGGCTAATTTTGCTAGTATGATGCGTGTCGTTAAAAAAGGTTTTCCTCTACCTTTTGGTAAAATTAATAATCGACGTAGTCTTATTTATGTGAATAACTTAACTAGCCTAATTGCGCGTTGTGTTGAGCATCCTGCAGCAGCCAATCAGTTGTTTTTAGCTTCTGATAATTGTGATTTATCAACTACTGATTTGCTAATCCAATGTGCAAAGGCACTCGGTGTAAAATCTAGGCTTTTGCCCGTTCCACAAACAGCAATTGAGTTCATTGCAACGCTACTGGGTAAACGTCATTTTGCACAAAGATTGTGTGGTAACTTACAGGTAGATAGTGCTAAGGCGCGGCTATTATTAGCATGGCAGCCACCTTTTACAGTAGAGCAAGGGCTAAAAGTAACTGCTATCAATTCAAATGTTGGACTATAGTTAATGAAGCGCTTGTTTGATTTGTTTTTTGTCCTCATGACATTTTTATTGTTATTGATACCCTTTATCATGGTTGTCATCTTGGTGGCCTTGACTTCAAAAGGGCCGATCTTGTATTGGTCTGATAGGGTGGGGCGATATAACCAAATTTTTAAAATGCCCAAATTCCGCACGATGCGTGTTAATACACCTGCATTAGCAACGCATCTGCTAACAAATCCTGAGCAATATCTTACGCCAGTTGGGTCTTTTTTGCGAAAATCTAGCCTCGATGAACTACCACAATTATGGAGTATTTTAAAAGGTGACATGAGCGTTGTTGGTCCACGCCCAGCTTTGTTTAACCAAGATGATTTGATAGCATTGCGCAAACAGCACGATGTTGACTCATTAGTGCCAGGTTTAACAGGATGGGCGCAAATTAATGGTCGTGATGAATTGCCAATTCCACAAAAAGTGGCTTTGGATGCTTATTATTTAAAACATCAATCTTTTATGTTTGATATTAAAATTATTATCTTAACTTTTGTAAAGGTGATTAGCCGCTCAGGCGTTGTCCACTAAGGCCAAAAAGCTTTGACTTTAATGCCGAGATTAACTTACATTAGCTGATAGCTTAACTCATTGATATAAGATTAAAAAATGCAAAATTTGCAATATAAAGCTAAAAATACAAATCTTTTGGGCTGGCGAAGCCTTGCGGCAGTTTTTCATGATGTTGCTGTTGCCGTTTTTGCTTGGTATTTATCCTATTTATTACGCTTTAATTTCAATATTCCTACCGACTTCACCAACTCTCTCTGGATAATTTCATTATTTATTATTCCGATTCAAGCGTCTGCTTTTTTTTGGTTTGGCTTATATAAAGGGATATGGCGCTTTGCGAGCCTGCCAGACCTAAAGCGTATTTTGTTAGCCATAGCGGTTGCATCAATCAGCATCGTAGTGTTGTTATTTATGTTTAAGCCAGCTAATTTTGTGGTTCCTAGGTCTGTCTTAATATTAGATCCTCTGTTGTTGGTTGTGATGATGGGCGGTAGCCGATTTATTTACCGCTCATGGAAAGAGCACCAGTTGTATGGATTTAATCAGATGCGTGGTGAGCCTGTCATTGTTTTAGGTGGTGGTGATACAGCAATTGCATTGTTAAAAGATTTAGAACGAAGCCAAGAATGGCGCGTTGTGGGTTTGCTAGATGATAATCTTGCCATTCATGGGCGTGAGTTAATGGGTATTAAAGTGTTAGGTCATATTGCCCAACTACCAGAAATTGCGCAAGCTTACGACGTGCGCGATGTTATTCTGGCCAAACCAAGTCAGGCCTATCAAGAGCGACGTAAAGCGATTGAAATTGCAACGTTAGCTGGTTTGAATGTGCTTACGGTACCGTCTGTTGAAGACTTAATGAATGGTAACGTCAAAATTTCTAAAATTCGACATGTTGAAATTGAAGACTTACTTGGGCGGGATGTTGTGGAGTTGGATAACTCGGGCTTACAGCATCTGATTACAGGCTGTACTGTTTTGGTGACAGGTGCTGGTGGCTCAATCGGCTCTGAGTTGTGTAGGCAAATTGTTAAATTTAGGCCGGAAAATTTAGTTTGTTTCGATATTTCAGAGTTTGCGTTATATACATTAGAGCAAGAGTTTAGTCGCCAAAATTTATCGACTAAACTTCATTATCTAACTGGTGATGTTAAGAACAGCAATCGTATTAGTGCGGTGTTGGCTGACTTTAAACCTAAGGTGGTTTTTCACGCAGCAGCATACAAGCATGTTCCTTTAATGGAACATGGAAATGTAGCTGAGGCATTATCCAATAACGTGATTGGCACATACACTGTTGCGCAAGCATGCATTGTTGCTGAAGTTGAGAAGTTTGTATTGATTTCAACAGATAAAGCAGTTAACCCAACTAATGTGATGGGCGCAAGTAAACGTTTGGCCGAGATGGTGTGTCAGGGACTGCAAAATCAAGTGTTATCAGGTCTGCGCAGTAAAAATGCAAGCCTTAAATCTACAAGTGAGCCTTTGTCACATGATGCATTAATGACCAAATTTGTTATTGTACGTTTTGGTAATGTCTTAGGCAGTAGTGGTAGCGTCATTCCTAAATTTAGAGAGCAAATCGCAAAAGGTGGGCCTGTAACTATTACGCACCCAGAGATTACGCGCTATTTTATGTCGATACCTGAAGCTGCTCAGCTCGTGATGCAAGCAGGTTTAATGGGGCAGGGCGGTGAGATTTTCGTGCTTGATATGGGCGAGTCCGTTAAAATAGCCGAATTGGCCGCTACTATGATAAAACTTTCGGGCTTTCATGAAGAAGAAATAAAGATCGAGTATATTGGTTTGCGCCCAGGTGAGAAACTCTATGAGGAATTACTTGCCGATGATGAACATACGCTGCCAACACCGCATCACAAGTTAAGAATTGCATCTGCTAGACCAGTTGATGGTGCTTGGGTTGATGCGCTTTTAGCATGGATTAAAACTTTACAGTTGGTTGATGAAAGCCAGATTAAAACTGGGTTAAAATATTGGGTAGAAGAATATAGCCCTGATGTACGGCAGATGACGGTAGAAGTCAGTGCTCAGGTTGAATACGCACAAGCAATTAATAAACAAGTGACTTTGCATTAAGAAAGAGATAAAAATAAATGTATAAAATGACTAAAGCAGTTTTTCCAGTTGCTGGTTTGGGTACACGCTTTTTGCCAGCTACAAAAGCTAGCCCAAAAGAAATGTTACCTATTGTAGATAAACCATTGATTCAATATGCGGCAGAAGAAGCTATTGCAGCAGGCGCTACAGAATTAATTTTTATTACTGGACGTAATAAACGCTCAATTGAAGACCATTTTGACAATGCAAGTGAGTTAGAGGCTTCGCTTGAGGCATCTGGTAAAAAGCAGTTACTTGAAATTTTAAGAGGTATCTTACCATCACATGTTTCTTGTATTTTTATTCGCCAGCCTAAAGCATTAGGCTTGGGCCATGCTGTTTTATGTGCAAAACCCGTTGTGGGAGATAACCCGTTTTCAGTGATATTAGCTGATGACTTAGTTGACGCTGCCCCAGCAGCTACCCAGCAAATGGCTGATGTTTTTGCGCGTACGCAATGTTCGATTTTAGGCGTTGAAGATGTTTTGCCAGCTGAAACCGCTAGCTATGGTATTGTGGATGCTTTTGAAATAGAGCAAAATTTATTACAACTAAGAAGTATTGTTGAAAAACCGAAACCAGCTGAAGCACCTTCAACATTGGCAGTAGTTGGTCGTTATGTGTTAACACCGAAAATATTTGATTGCTTAGAAAAAGTGAAACCTGGTAAAGGTGGTGAAATTCAACTGACTGATGGTATTTCAGATCTAATGCAGTTTGAAAAGATCTTGGCATATCGTTTTGCAGGCACACGCTATGACTGCGGTAGCAAACTTGGGTTTATGAAAGCTAACGTTGAGTTAGCACTTAAACATCCTGAAATTAGTACTGAATTTGCTGAGTATTTAAAGCAATTAATTAAGTAATCGCAAAAATTATTGGTTTTAACCCTTTGACTAAATTAAATCCTGATGAATTACTTTCGCAAGCTGAATTAATTTGTTCCAGTGATGCCATACAGCAAGTTATTATAAGGCTTGCTGGTGAGATTAGTATTAGTTTGAGCGAGTTGAAGCCAATAGTGATTTGCGTCATGAATGGCGGCTTACTGTTTTCAGGGCAACTAATTCCTCACTTAAAGTTTCCGCTAGAGATTGATTATGTACATGCAAGTCGCTATAACGGCGAAACAACTGGTGGTGAACTTTTTTGGCATGCAAAACCCAAGCTTAGCTTGGTTGGGCGAACGGTTATACTGCTAGATGATATTTTGGATGAGGGGTTGACGCTGCAAGCTCTTTGCGCAGAGTGTAGTTTGCTTGGCGCACAACACGTTTATACGGCTGTTTTAGTTGAAAAAAGTTTGAATCACTCTAAGCCAATTAAAGCTGACTTTGTTGGATTAGAAGTACCTAATCGTTATGTATTTGGCTTTGGAATGGATGTCAATGGATGGTGGCGTAATCTACCTGAAATTTATGCATTGAGATAAGCACTTGATATTCAATAATTATCTCCGTAGTGCCGAGTAAAGTGTAAAATATCATTAAACGCGTCACACTATCGTCACATAACAAAAAAACCACATGGAAATTGACAATAAACTAGTCGAAAAAATATTCACTGCGATTCGATCTTCATACAAGATTGATAAGCATGTCGATTTTTTTACTTGGCTACAAGGGGCTGTAGGTGAAGTTTTACCTCATGATATGTTATTGGCAAGTTGGGGCGATTTCACGCATGTGAATAAAAAAAATAGCCTAAATTACGATGTGGCATCTAACGTAAGCCATGTAAGCACACAGGTTATTATGGATGCATCTGATAAGTTTGATGCATTTATGCGCCATTTATATCAATTATGGCATCAAAATAATCAGCGCTGGTATATCCTCAACAGTCAAAGTGCGGCTGGTTTGGTTGATCAAATTCAAAGTCCATTTCCAGAAGAGCTTAAACCTTTTTATTCAATGTTGGTGTATGGTGTAAGTGACGTCAGAGGCAGTAGCGAGTGCTTATACGTGTTTTTTAGTAAAGATAATACTTTTAGCGTGCAAAACTCTGTGATGGGTTTGGTCATGCCTCACATTGATAGCACACTGCGTAAAATACAACATTTAGAAACTTCTGAAGTGTTGGACGAGGTAATCGCCGATCCTAATGTCACAACGGGTTTAAGTGAAAGAGAGCTTGAGATTATTTATTGGGTTAGGGTTGGTAAAACAAATCAGGAAATTGGTGAAATTTTGTTTATTAGTCAAAACACAGTTAAAAGCCATTTAAAACGTATTTTTGCTAAGCTAAATGTCACTACGCGTGCGCAAGCCGTTGGTAAGTTTTTAAATTAAATTGAAGTTAATTTTAATAATTAACATTCACATATCAGAAAAGTACGCTTTATAAGCCACAGCAGCTGGATCGCTTGGTGGCATATAAAGTAAGAGGTGGGATAAGTTAGACTGCCTGTGTACTAGGTTATTTTTTTTGCTTTTCACCAATGTGATTTTCGCCACGTTTTTTAGCTAAAATCACTTGTTTTTGACGCTCAGTCAATGCTGACTTCTTTTCTTCTGATAGATGGTTATAGCAGTGTGGGCACGATATACCCGCAACATATTGTGGGCTTTTGAGCTCTTCAGGAGAAAGAGGCATGCGACACGCATAGCATTGGTCGTATTCGCCAACAGCTAATCCATGTTTAACACCTACACGTTGGTCAAACACAAAGCACTCACCTTGCCAAAGACTATCTTCTTCTTTCACCGTTTCTAAATACTTTAAAATACCACCTTGCAAATGGTAAACTTCTTCAAAACCCTGCTCAACCATAAATGATGATGCTTTCTCGCAGCGGATACCACCTGTGCAAAACATAGCCACTTTTTTATGTTTAGTTTTATCCAGGGTTTGTGCAACAAATTCAGGGAACTCTCTAAATGTGGTCGTTTTTGGGTCAACAGCGCCTTTAAATGTGCCAATATGAACTTCATAATCGTTACGCGTGTCTAGCAAAATAACGTTAGGGTCTGATATTAGTGCGTTCCAGTCTTCAGGTTTAACATAAGTCCCAACAACTTTGGTGGGGCTGACATTTGGTACACCCATGGTGACAATTTCTTTTTTAAGTTTTACCTTCATTCGGTAAAAGGGGTGCTTTTCTGAATAAGACTCTTTATGTTCTAAGTCGGATAAACGCGTATCACTTCTCAAAAAGTCTAATAGGGCTTGAATCTCTTCAGCTTGTCCTGCGATAGTGCCATTGATGCCTTCTTCAGCAAGTAACAATGTACCTTTGATATTGTGTTTAAGGCACTCCGCTAATATCGGGGCTTGTAGTGCCTTGTAGTCAGGAAGGCTGACAAATTTATAGAGTGCTGCGGTGAGGTATTGTGGCATAGCGCTTTAATTAACGTTTAAAGTGCCATTTTACCACTTGCAGCCTTATGGTGAAATGACTAAGACTTCTCCGCTGCCATTGCAAGCTAAGTCGCCAGCAAAACGTCTCACACGTAGGTTATTAACAGTATTAAACTTAGTGGGATAAGATTTGAATGATTGAAACAATAAGGCTAAAAAGGGTAGTGTGTGACTGCCGCAATCTTGTATGGTGGCATGCAAGGATGGTTGCTGAGTTACTAATAGTGTACCGCGCTTCATAGCAAAGCCTAAAAATTTACCAACTTGACCATAAATGCCGACTGTACCCGCTATGATGCGGCTAGCGCAGTAATTACCTGCATTACCATCAATTAAAATGACACCTCGTCTCATTTGGTCACCCACGCGGTCTCCTGCACTGCCTTGGCAAATAATGGTGCCATTTTGCATTTGGCAGCCTAAAAAATCACCAGTATCACCTTGAATAGTGATGGAGCCATTTTTCATTTTATAGCCAATGTAATCCAACTGACTTGTGCTATTAGAAAAAATAATGTTCTCAGTATCGTTGCCATTTACTTCAAAAAAATCAGCTACTTTAGGCGCGTTGTGGCCATTAGCTAATGTTAAACCCTGAATTTGTGAGAGCGTTAAGCCTTTGAGTAGGTTTGGCGTTAAATGGCTGCAATTGATCTTAAAGTCGGTTGCATTTTTAAGTGTAAAGGTGAGCGCAGTCATTGGCTATTGACCCAAAATTTCATGTAATTTAAAAAGGTGAGGACCCAGTTTTCCGCCATAATTACCAGCTGAAATGCGTTTTACTCCTTGGCTCTCACCCAAGTTGCAAATGGCCTCAATACCTACTTTCATCGAACGTGCAATGTCTTCAAAAGTGAGTCCGTCAATCACAATTTCCATGACGCTTTCAATATCATCGCTTAATTCACTTTTTACCAAGCCCTTTAAAGTTGGGCAAAAAGCATCATTGCTAGAGGCGAACATTTTGGGATATTTACTACCAACTTTTGATCCGCTACGCACCACGCCGCCAGGAAATGGCATAACGACATTTGGCACTTGCTTCATTGCTTCAATGGCCGCCTCAGCTGCAGCAAGAGCTGCGGGTTGAGATGTTGCTAGAATTAAAAAATTGCCGCCACCAATAGCGCGCACCATGCCTGTGGTTTCTTGTACTAAAAATTCACCATCCATCACGGGGATGCGCCAATAGCGTCTTGCTATTCCATTGGCATCACGTATCAATTTTGATGTTTGGTAACCATCACCAAAATAGCGCAGGTGCTTACCTAGGCTGATTTTATCGTCGCTATCAATGCCTGCAAATGCTGCCGCTGTAGGACAGGTTAGAATACATTGACCCATGCGAGTTTCTAGTTGTTGCATGAGTACTTTGCTGCCCATAGCAAACATCAAAATACTGACACCTGCGCGTCCATCTGGTGTTTCGCTAGGAGACAATTCACGCTCGATACCAGCCTCTACACCACAACCAATCACGCTTGTGGCAAAGCCTGTCATGGCATTGGCAGCATGGTAAGCCCATTTGTGATTTTGTGCTGTGATAATAACTCTTGTACCGCGCATGTTAAATGCTTCGGCATAAGTGTCGTCAATTTGTATGCCATTAATATTCATTATTCATCTCACGCATCCGGGGCACCTGTCATGACTTTACCCATCCATTCTTCAATACTAATAACGCCTGCTTGTTCAGCTTTTTTAACATCCACTGGCGAAATTACATCTTGCACTAAATCAAGTTGCTTCCAGCCTGCTAGGGGGGTTTCACAATGTTCGCGAGGCACATAGCGTGATGCGCGTACTTTTTCCATTTTGGGTATATATCGAGGGCAATTCACCCAAAACTCTGATAGTTTAACGGTGACAACAAAGTCGGCTTCTTTATAATGTGCTAATAGAGCAGGGTCTTTAGATAGGCTGGCTGTACCTTGTACACGGAGCCGATTAGGGTTTTCAAAAGAAATAAACAGTAAGCCAACCTGTGAGTTTGCACTGATATTACCCATGGAAAAATACATGCCATTGCCATCATAGCTGGGGAAAATTAAGGTTGTATCGTCCAGTACTTTTACAAAACCTGAGTCACCACCTTTGTATGAAACGGTTGGGCGGCCTTGATGATCTATACTTGAAAGAAAAAACATTTCAGTGGATTGGATAAACTGTTTTGCACCATCGTCAAACTCCGTGCGACAAACCAGTTCCTCAACACGA
>Ga0255347_1007250_pt1 | contig 11632 bp, 13 predicted proteins | sample wastewater_treat_2_FD_192479 | JGI IMG/M metagenome (GOLD analysis project Ga0255347, IMG submission 192479) | Wastewater microbial communities from Lulu Island WWTP, Vancouver, Canada - plant24 | ecosystem: Engineered > WWTP > Wastewater > Unclassified | place: Canada: Vancouver, British...
CTGAATACGCGGCAGCGGGAGCAACCAATTTCCCCTTTTTCCAACTGGGTTGTTTAATTGTTGGAGGGTTGATTCTGGTTTCTCTGAAACGTAAATACGAAAAGATGTACATCGGTGAAGTGGTCGGTGTTTTCGCACTGTACACCATTCTGATGGCGCTGTTCACCAACCCGGTGATTGAAGTCGTCAAGACCATCGTTACCTAAACCATATAACCAGAACGTACAGGAGGTACAGTACCAAGGCAAATCCGTAACCGCTACGACAAACACATGATCTGTTTGTTATACGCCCCCTCAAGGCTGCTACAGCTTGAGGGGGTCTTTATTTGAAATCCACCGTGAACTGGAAGGGTGCGGCAAATCAGTATGGGGAATACATGACCGTTGAAGATATTATAGTGCCTGCTAAATGTTTTCCCAAAGTCAGTTTTCTGAATTTCGATAAAAATTGTAAGACAATATTCACTGCTGTTATCTTTGCATCTGATTTACCGAATTTTCCATCAAATCCCGATCAGGATTACCTCAACATAAAGATCAAGGCGTCAGCAGTACCTTGATGGTTACCTCCTTGCCGCCAGGGTTCTTGACACATTCAGTTATGATGAGCTGAAAGAGATTATAGACGATACTCATTTTAAGATTTTCGGGAAAACCATTCCGGAGAGAAAACAGTCTGACGTTAAAAATCATTTCAAGACAATCATTCCCTTAGCATCCCGACACATATCAGATGGGGAATCTCTTTGGATGGCCAATAAAGGAATACAATGTGGCCAGTAAACACGATCCGGCAGAATTAGCCGGCTTCAAGGAATTGATGTTCCTTATTCTTGGACTCTCTCTGCAGAAAATGTTCGCGATTGTTTTTGTTGTGCTGACTGTATCGTTTGGGCAAACCGATCAATAGAACCGAACCGTCTAAACATCTGTGTGTGATTCAAAAAACAGATCGTTATTGATTTGCGTCGGCAGATGGTCTTTCTAACAAAGGTTGATCATTTTAGCTGATCACCTTCAGAATCTCCGGAGCATGACGCTCGGACGCCGGAGGAACCGCCTTCGGATAGCCGATAATAATCGGCGCGACGATCCGACAACCATCGGGGATTCCCAGAAGTGCTTTTAACTGGGGATCACGGATGTTCGATCCCAGGGCGACCCAGCATGTGCCCAAGCCCCGCGCAGTGGCGGAAAACATAATGTAGCTCACCGTCAGGGCACAATCAATGTCCAGGGAGCGGACGCTCGTCGATCCGGTAATGAAAATCACACAAGGCGCGTTGTAGAAAACATTGAAGCCTGGATCTTTCAGAAAATCAATGTATTGCGGCGGCAGGGTTATTTTGTTTTGAAAATGATCGTCGAGGAGATTTCTTTTGCTTTCATCTGAAAGAGCCTGAATGGTTTTTTTACAGTTGACAATGGAAAACCTGCAGGGCTGGTTGTTTCTGGCTGTCGGCGCCAGAGTCGATTCCCGTAAAATATCCTCTACAAGCTCCGGCGAAATCCCCTGGTCCTGAAAATCACGAATGGCTCTTCTTTGTTTCAACAGTTCATCAAAAGTCATCATAAGCCTATCCTCCTATATGGTGTAATGAAGCGGTTATCGTTATGTATCATTTATCCGGGTAAAAAAACAGAGATAAGCGCCCAAAGAGCGTTCTGAAACAGGTTGATGACCGGATTCAATAAACCCGACAGAAGCAATCCAATAATGATGAAAAAACTGAACGGCTCGATATAATGAAAATATCTGTTCATCGATTCAGGAGCGAAACCCATCACAATCTTTGAACCATCCAGCGGCGGAATCGGGATGAGATTGAAGGCGGCCAGGATCAGGTTGATCCGCGCCAAAAGACGCAGAATGCCTCCCAGCGTTTCTGAAGGCAGGGGCGCAATGAGACGGAACAACAGAAGAGCGATAAATGCGCAAATCAGGTTGGCCGTAACGCCCGCCGCGGATACCAGAATCAGACCCTTGCGTCTTTCATGGGAAGGAATATTGCCCAAATTAACGGGCACCGGTTTCGCCCAACCAAACCCGACAATCAGAAGCATCAGCGATCCGAAAGGATCGAGATGTTTGAGCGGATTGAGCGTCAGCCGTCCAAGCGCCTTGGCCGTCGGGTCACCCATTTTATAGGCCACCCAGCCGTGGGCCATTTCATGAAAAATAACGGAATAAAGCAAAAGAATCGATAAAAGGATAAATGCCGCCGGATCTTTAAAGAGTAGTTGAATAAGTCCCATAACCCTGTTTACATATTGGATTGTAATTTGAAATCTTCCACAATACTTTCTTTCAACGGATCGGTGGCCGGCGTGGAGAAATAACCGCGCTTAAGCCCCAGACCGATTGCCGTAACGCCCACCAGCAGTTCAACGAAGAGAAGCCCCAGACGTGCGGCAAACGGCAGAATCAGTGCAGTTTCCGTATTCGAAAATTGTTTCAGCATGAAAAACATTGCCCCTTCGCGCACACCAAGACCACCGACGGTAAAAATGGCAAGGGAGCTGGAGATCGCCGCTATGGAAATCGTGGCCATTATGGATAAAATGTCGGGAAAAGGCATTCCCAGACCGATCCCGCGCGCCAGACAGTACAGTGCCGCTGCAAACAAAACGTAAGCCAGAAAATACAGTGCCTGGGTGTAGATAAACAGCGATCGCTTCATGGTGATGGGCTGCAATTCTATTTTCAACAGGCGACGAATCGGACTGATGAAGTAATTGACCAAAGACGTATTCCAGTTGATAAAAATAATATCCGCCGCAATCAACATCGCGAAAATAAAAACACCCGTTTCCCATGGAACGACCCGCACAGTGAAAAGAAAATAATACGCGGCAAACAAAACCGATACAAACATAAAACCGATTAAGCACACCAGATTGATATAGATTAAAACGGCTCTGGAAATTCCTTTTGAAGACATCAGGGCAATTTGCGCTGCGTAGTGCCAGATCTTGCCCGGTATGTATTTAAAGATGGAAGAGGCGCAAAAAAGCGTAAAACTTTCGAAATAATTTAATTTCGCTTTCAAATGATCATTGACATAAAGCTGCCAGACATATGGACCGATCAAAACGGCCAACGTTCCAAAAAACAGGGCTCCGGATATTTGATAAACGTTGATCTGAAAATGATAGGCGGCAATGATATCGGCGTTTTGCCGGAACTGGAAATAAAAGAAATATACCGCTGCCGCGGTCACGACCGACGCAAGAACGTATTTTAATACTTTTTTCAAGTTCAATTCTGTCTCCGTATCGTTGTTCCTGTTATGTATCGGCGCAATGGATCCGCAAAGAAAGCCGTTTTGAGCGCCGGCGGGAAAGAAATATATGACAAACGGACGGGGGTGTCAAAATAATTCTCCTCCCCGGCACGTTTCAACCATGGGGCCGGAAAAAAGGCTTGACAAAGAACTGTTAATTTCATACAAGCGTTTCAAACAATTGTTTGAAATAAGATGATGAATACGAACAAGGCAAGCTCCAAAACGCGACTGGCCATCATGGAAACGGCCGGCAGAATCTTTGCTCAGGAGGGCTACTCCAGAGCGACAGTGCGTGAGATCTGTCGGGAAGCCGGTGTCAATATCGCCGCCATCAATTACCACTTTGGTGATAAAAAAGGTTTGTACCTGGCTGTCCTGAAGCATTATCAGGAAATCGTCTTTCAGACCTATCCCCCGGATTTCGGCATCCGGAAAACGCAGAAGCCCGAAGAGAAATTACAAATCTATATCCAGTCGTTTCTCAAACGGATTATGGATGACGGCCGTCCGGCCTGGTTCGGTAAACTGCTGACCCGGGAATACACGCAACCTTCATGGGCGTTTGACGTGCTGGTGAAGGAAACCATTCAACCGTCTTTTCAACTTCTCACAGAAATCGTCGCCGAAATTGCCGGAAAAAGCGTAAAAGAAAGAATCGTGCGATTGTGCGCCATGAGTATTGTCGGTCAATGCCTTTACTTTCGCCATTCACACCCTGTCATCAGCCGCCTGTTTCCGGGTGAGTTTTTCGGCCCAAAACAGATTGAAGAGCTGACCGAACATATTACGCGTCTTTCCTTACAAGGACTTCCAAAAGACAAAACGAAAAAAGACAGCCGCAGGTGACACAATGAAAAAACGGTTCTTGCTGATCATAACCATTATCCTTGCTCTGCCGCCTTATACACAAGCGACGGAACCGGCAGCCGGAGAGGTGATATACGACCTGGAGCAGTGTATTGCGCTCGCCATGGAAAAGCACCCCGGTATCCGGGCGGCGGCAGGCACCCTCAAGGTGCATGAAAGCAGGGTCGGACAGGCGAAAGCCAACTATTATCCCCAGTTGAACCTGTCATCGGGTTATCAGAGAATCGGACCCACGTCGCCTCCCGGCGAGTCGCGCGATGCTTACAGTCAGTATGCGTCAAACATTAATTTAGGCATGACGCTTTTTGATTTCGGCAAAACCTCGGCTCAGGTTGACATTCAAAATTTCAATCTCAATGCCTCCCGATCTGATTATGAAAGTGTCAAAGATCAAACCGTCCAGAATGTAAAAAATGCATATTATAATCTTCTTCAAGCCATGAAAAACAGGGATGTGGCCATAGACACGCTGAAACAGTTCCAACAGCATCTGGATCAGGCCCGCGCATTTTTTCGCATCGGCACCAAACCGAAATTTGATGTTACCAAGGCAGAAGTTGACCTTGGCAATGCCAGGCTCAATGTCCTGAAGGCGGAGAACACCGTCAGCGCCGCCCGGATCACGCTGAGAGACGTTACGGGAATTCATGATGATCGTTTCCGCATCGTGGACAATCTTGTCTTTCAAAAAAAGGACCTTGCGTTCACTGATGTTTTGAACGCTGCTTATACCAACCGCCCGGATCTTCGCTCCGCGGTTGCTAAAAGACAGGCGGCCGAACGCTCGATAGATCTGGCACAAAAAGATTATTATCCGACATTATCGGGGAGTGCAGGATATGGATTTTCGGGGACGGATTTCCCGCTGGGCAGAGGATGGAACGCGGGAGCGACTCTCAGTTTCCCGATATTCTCCGGTCTGTCCACCCTGCATCGCGTTGAGGAAGCAAAGGCGAATCTGGAAGTTCTTGCGGCAAACGAGGAATCCATTCGCCGTGCCGTTCGCCTTGAGGTGGAACATGCTTATCTCGGTTGTCAGGACGCAGCCGAGCAAATTGCCATGGCGGAAATGACTGTGCAGCAGGCCAGAGAAAACTTCGAGATTGCCGAAGGACGCTACCGGGCCGGCGTGGGAAATTCCATTGAGGTGGCGGATGCTACGATTATATTGAACAACGCCAGAGCAAATCTCAACACGGCTCTTTATCATTACAAAATAGCGCAGGCGGCGCTGGAAAAATCCATAGGAGCAGATCTATGAAAAAGAAAGTCGTTATCCTCCCGGTTATCGCCTTGATCGTCATCGCGGCAGGATCGTTCTTCTATTTCAAAACAAACGGAAAAAAATCTGTCTATAAAACGGAGAAGGTCTCCAGAGGTGAAATCAAATCGGAAGTTACGGCCACCGGAACGGTCGAAGCGGTCACCACTGTCTCCGTCGGCACGCAGGTGTCCGGCACCATTAAGTACCTCTACGCCGACTTCAATTCGGCGGTGAAAAAAGGCCAGCGATTGGCACAAATCGACCCCGCCACGGTTCAGGCGCAGGTGGATCAGGCCAGGGCCAACCTTTTTTCCGCCCAGGCCAACATGGAAAAGGCGGCTGTCGTTGTCGTGGATGCGCAGCGAACCCATGAGCGGAGCAAAGAGCTTTTCTCGCAGAATTTTATTGCCCGGAGTGACCTGGATACCGCTGAAACCAATCTCCACTCGGCACAGGCCCAGCATAAGGTGACGCAGGCGCAAGTCGCCCAGGCGCAGGCCTCGCTGAAAATGGCCGAGACCAATCTGCAATATACCAACATTATTTCTCCGGTCAATGGAACCGTAATATCCCGCAGTGTGGATGTCGGCCAGACCGTAGCTGCCAGCTTCCAGACCCCTACGCTTTTCAGCATCGCCCAGGACTTGACCAAAATGCAGATCAATACCAGTGTGGACGAAGCCGACATCGGGCGGGTTGCTCAGGGACAGGACGTGTCCTTTACGGTTGACGCCTACCCGGACACGATTTTTAAAGGAAAGGTTTCCGACGTGCGTAACGCACCGACTACGGTTTCCAATGTGGTCACATACGATGTCATCATCAAAGTGGATAATCCGGATTTGAAGTTGAAACCGGGCATGACGGCCAATGTTTCCATTACCATTGAAATCCGTCAGGACGTCCTGCGCATTCCGAATGCCGCGCTGCGCTTCAAGCCGCCGGCAGAAGCGACAAAGGCTGCAGCAAATCAGGCCAGACAAAGAACCAAAGGAACAAAAGTCTGGATTCTGGAAAAAGACAAGCCTCTTCCTGTTGAGGTCACCCCCGGCATCAGTGACGGACGCTACACGGAGATGAGCGCGGGAGATCTCAAGGCTGGCCAGGATGTGATCACGGACAGCCTGAATAACAAGAAAGGCGGCACCGTGCAGCGGCCGCCACCAAGGTTTATGTAATGAGCCTGATCGAAACCAGAAAGATCGTGAAAATATACGATGTCGGCGAAGAAGGTGTTCATGCGCTGGACCAGGTATCGGTAAAAATCGAAAAGGGCGAATTTGTCGCGATTATGGGCCCTTCCGGTTCGGGAAAATCCACGTTCATGAACATTGTCGGCTGCCTTGACCAGCCGACAGCCGGTGAGTATATCCTGGATGGCCATACCATCGGCGGCCTGTCGCGTGATGAACTGGCCGCCATCCGCAACCGCCAGATCGGATTTGTTTTTCAGGGGTTTAATCTTCTGTCGCGAACATCGGCGCTGGAGAATGTGGAACTTCCCCTTCTTTACAGCCATGTACCGGCCGGAGAGCGCAAGCGGCAATCCCTTGCCGCTTTAAAAATGCTGGGCCTGGAAGGAAGGGAGCACCACCATCCCAACCAGCTTTCCGGCGGTCAGCAGCAGCGGGTGGCGATTGCCCGCGCGCTGGTCAATCGCGCGCCGATACTGATGGCTGATGAGCCTACGGGAAATCTCGACACGAAAACAAGCGTGGAAATCATGGAACTGCTTGCAGGATTAAATAGCAACGCCGGAACAACCATTATTCTTGTCACGCATGAACCGGACATCGCCGCGTTCAGCAAACGGATTATCCGGTTTCTCGACGGGCGTATCATCAGCGATGAAAAGGTCACAAAGATATGATCAGCATAACCTCCACGCTCCGGATCGCCTTAAGAGCTTTATGGGTGAACAAGATGCGCTCCGCCCTGACGATGCTGGGCATCATCATCGGCGTCAGCGCTGTGATTATTATGCTGGCGGTCGGCACGGGCGTCAGCCGGAAAGTGTCCTCACAAATCTCGAGCATCGGCAGTAATTTGCTCATTGTCATGCCGGGCAGTTCCACACAGGGTGGCGTCCGAATGGGCGGGGGCAGTCAGTCTACCTTAACGGTCGATGATGCGGAGGCCATTTTGAGGGAGTGTTCAACGGTAGTCGCCGTCGCACCGATGCAATTCGGCAACGCTCAGGCGGTTTACGGCAATCAGAACTGGTCCACCGGTGTTCAGGGAACGACACCGGGCATTCTGGAAATCAAGGATTGCGGCTTAGCCGCGGGGAGAAACATGAATGAACAAGACCTTCGCAGTGCCACGAAAGTCTGTCTGCTGGGACAAACCGTTGTCGATAAGCTTTTCGGCAGCATGGACCCGGTAGGCCAGATTATCCGCATCAGGAAAATCCCCTTTACCGTCATCGGCGTTCTGGAATCCAAAGGGCAGTCCCTCGGCGGTCAGGACCAGGATGATACCATTATCGTTCCGTTAAGCACCGCCCAGAAAAAACTGTTCGGAAGAACCATCCCGGGCATGGTGCGGACCATCATGGTCAAGGCCCGAAGCACCGATGAACTGAGCGTCGCGGAAAGACAGATCACGGATCTGCTGCGCCAGAAACACCGGATCGGCATCAACAAGGAGGATGATTTCACGGTCATGAACCTGACACAGGTGCTGAAGATGGCGGAACAGACGGCGAACATCTTCGCGCTTCTTCTGGGCGCCATCGCCTCCGTATCGCTTCTGGTGGGCGGCATTGGTATCATGAACATCATGCTCGTTTCCGTTACGGAGCGAACCAGGGAAATCGGCATTCGTATGGCCATCGGCGCCAAGACGTGGGACATCCGCATTCAGTTTATTATTGAAGCCCTGACCCTTTCCCTGATCGGCGGTATTGCGGGAATCATGATCGGGAGCACCGGATCTTTTATCCTGTCCACATTTTTTGATATTCCTTCCGTCGTGTCGCTTTTATCGGTTCTGGTATCATTCAGCTTTTCCGGATTGGTCGGAATTTTCTTCGGTTTCTATCCGGCCTACAAGGCCTCTCTGCTCAATCCGATTGATGCTTTGAGATTTGAGTAGTCCTGTTTTTTTGCGGATACCTTGCCGGTGTCTCTCTAAAAGCGTTGACACGCGTGATGATTCTTTATATGTTCTCGGTCTGAAAAACGTTCACACAACAGAGGGATTCCGGTGAGTCCCCCAATGTTAAACACAGAATGCTCTGCAAGAAATATTGAAGACCCTTGGCAAAGGGCGCCCCTGGAGATTTCGAATGTCCCGCCTTCCTGAAAAAGACCGTAGGACCAATAATCCACCCGTCGATTATGAAAGAATATTTCATCCACGCCGGATTGCCATTATCGGAGTTTCTTCAGAAGAAAGCGGCGCCGGATTTGGTACGGCCATACTAAAATCCATCACCGCCATGGGTTACGCAGGAGAAATGATTCCGGTCAATCCGAAAGGCGGTACAATCAATCAGCTGACCATTTATAAAAATGTCGAGGATATTCCGGGAGAAATCGATTTTGCCATTATTGCTGTGGCGGCACGGTATGTTCCGGATGTTCTCGAATCCTGCCGAAAAAAAGGAGCGGCCGGAGCGGAAATTATATCCTCCGGTTTCAGTGAACTCAATACCAGAGAAGGAAATGAGCTGGAGCAGCAGGTCAAGGAGATAGCCGCAAAAGGAATACGGGTGGTCGGTCCAAACTGCTTCGGCATTTATTGTCCGGCAAGCGGACTGACGCTTTTACCGGGCCCCGATCTTTCCCGTGAAAGCGGCCCTGTGGCTTTTCTCGCGCAAAGCGGCGGCATGTCGATTGATTTCGCGCACGCGGGAAAATGGATGGGTATCCGGTTCAGCAAGATGGTCAGTTTCGGCAATGGCGCCGATTTACGGGAAACCGATTTCCTGCGGTATTTCAAGGATGATCCGGAAACCAAAGTGATTTCAATGTATGTTGAAGGCATTCGGGACGGTGAACTTTTTTTCAGAGAAATCAAGGCTGCCGCTGCTGAAAAACCCGTCATTGTTTTCAAGGGCGGTCTGTCCAGTGCGGGTGCCAGGGCTGTTGCCAGTCATACCGCTTCCATGGGCGGAAGCCGCGTCATCTGGAAATCCATTCTCAGGCAGGTCAACGCCACGCAGGTTTATGATCACCTGGAAATGGCGCAGGCCTGCCTCGCCTTTGCGCTGCTCCCCCCGAAGGTTTTTGCAAACATTACCGTGGTTGGCGGAGGCGGTGCTATCGGTGTTGCCGCCTGCGATCTGGCAGAAATGTACGGCATGGACATCCCTCCTCTGGCAGACAGTCTTCAAAAGCGTATCGACGGTTATTTGCCCAAACCCGGTTCCAGCGCGACGAACCCGATTGATGTCGCCAATCCTTACGTTCCGCCGTCTTACCTGAAAGAGGTGCTGATCGCCGCGGCGGAGGATCAACGAATCGATTTGCAAATTATCGTTTCCCTGCTCCACCACTACAAATCCGTTGCTCAAATGTTCAACAAAACCGTCGCGGAAATAACACCGTATAAAGAACTGGCCCAGGCGGTCCGTGACGCCGTGGACAAGACGGGCAAACCGGTCATTGCCGTACTTTCCAACCCGAAAAGATGTGTTGATGACCTGGACATTATGGAAATGGTCGCGTTAACCAGAAAAGAATTTGTTGACCGGGGCATCCCGGTTTTTGATGAATTGCACGATGCTATCCGTGCCCTTGCGCATGTCAATGCCTATTACGGAGGCAAATCTCATGAATAAAGAGAAAGCGCGCAAAATCATCCGTGATGTTTACCGCGAAGGCAGACAGACGCTGTCGGAATATGAGTCCAAACAAGTCCTGGCCGCGTACGATATCCCTGTAACGCGGGAAATTCTGGTCACTCATCAGAGTGATTTGGAAAAAGCTGTTCAGGAAATCGGATTCCCTCTGGTCATGAAAGGCTGCACCCCGGAAATCGCCCATAAAACCGAAAAGGGACTCGTCCATATGGATATCCGCACCGTCAGGGAAGCTAAAAAAGTAGGCCGGGAGATGATGTCAAAAATAACAGGTTTCCAAGGCGGGATACTCATACAGGAGATGATTCAAGGACGCCGTGAACTGGTCATGGGGATGACACGCGACGCTCAATTCGGTCCTTGTGTCATGTTCGGTTTGGGTGGAATTTTTACGGAAATATTGAATGATGTCGCGTTCCGTCACGCCCCGTTGAGCAAAAGTGAAGCTTTCGATATGATGCAGGACATCAGGGGTCACAAAATTCTGGAGGATGTACGGGGCATGGCAGCGGCTAACAGGCAGATTCTGGCAGATATGCTAATAAAATTAAGCCTGATCGGGATAGACATTTCGGAAATCCAGGAAATCGATCTGAATCCTGTTATCATTTGCGATTCCAGACCGGTGGTTGTGGACGCTCTCCTTGTTTTAAAAAACGGTTAGGCTTTGCGTCGAAAAGTCCTTGACTTATCAAATCAATATTTTATAGTGCAGCCATCCCTTGAGTTTGAGTGAATTTAAAAACGAATATTCTGAAGCAAAAAAAGGAATGTATCGTTGATGAAGGATCAAAGAAAAGAGATTCGTCTCCAGGAATTTAACGAGATTTCGACAACCGTCATCTTCTCAGAGGCCAGAATTCCTCAAAAGAAAATGCACTATCATTATAGCGAAGACATTTCCGTTTCCGGCACCAGAATCCGCGGAAATATTTACCTGCCTGTCGATACTCTGCTGGAAATAAATTTCAGGCTCAAACATTTGTATCAAAAAATCACCACGGTCGGGAAAGTGAAATGGATTAAAAAGATTATTGATGACAAGCTGTATGAGGCCGGTGTGGAATTCGTCAATACCCCGGGTGATGTTCTCAATAAGATCGAGGATTACATGTTCTGGAAGCAGAGGCGGGCGCTTCAATATGCGTTTTATCCGTTACAGCCAGGATATAAGAATCATCCGGGATCGTAGGCTTTTTTGTTTCACCGACGCGTACCATTACGCACTTTCCCTTCGCTGTCCCCGTTTCCTGAACCTGCCAGCAAATTTTTAATTCAAAAATTGGCTTAATGCGGAAAAACGGGGTCTGAAACAGGGTAATACTCTAGTGATAACAATGGTATATATGGATAAAAATTCAGAAGGCTGAAAGATGAGTAAAAAAATGTCCATATTGCGGGTCAG
>Ga0255347_1007265_pt1 | contig 11620 bp, 7 predicted proteins | sample wastewater_treat_2_FD_192479 | JGI IMG/M metagenome (GOLD analysis project Ga0255347, IMG submission 192479) | Wastewater microbial communities from Lulu Island WWTP, Vancouver, Canada - plant24 | ecosystem: Engineered > WWTP > Wastewater > Unclassified | place: Canada: Vancouver, British...
TGGCAACCGACCGTATCGTTTTCTTCACTTCGCACAACCACAGTGTTCCCAAGCTGGCGGAGGTAGAGGCGCGGCACGCCGACCTGCCGCCGCTCAGTAAGGGTGAAGCACCGGAGGTCAAACTGTACCCGTCAGGCGAGCGCTTCGTCAATGCTTTGAAGGAGAATTTGGCGCGTCTGACGGATGCTCTGGAGCCTGTGACGGTGCATTGGACGCAGGGTGAGGAAGGGCGCATCACCTACAACCGCAAGGGGCGCAGGGCGGACGGCTCGACCTACTTCATGCGGGAGGAGGATCGGCAACTGGTGGGGCAGGACTTTAACGGCGATATTGATCGCGAAGTGCCGGTGGTGGTTTTCAAGGGAATGACCGGCAGGCCGGTGGCGGCGATCCTGCAGTTCACCGGGCATCCGGTCACAAGTTACCATCCCGAGCATCTCACGATATTCGGAGACTATCCGGTGGTGGCGGCGGATATGCTGGGACGGGCGCTGGGCGGGACCGGTGCGCCGGTGCCGGTGGCATTCCTGCAGGGGTGCGCCGGCGACAGCAATTCCAAGCACATGCTTTCGGGAGACGTTGACAAAGCCCGGCAGTACGGGGAGATGCTCGGCGGCAGCGCGATCAAGGTGCTTGCGCAGTTGCGGCCTTCGAAACGTGACGGAATGGATTATTCGGAACAAACCGCCTCAATCCCTTTGCAGCCGTTGCCGCCGAGGAGCGTGATCGAAGCCGAGCTCGCGGAGATGCGCGATTTCGTGAGGCGCGCCGAGGCCGGCGACGAGAACACGCTGAGTTGTGTGGGGTTGAATTTTCCGCGGGCACTTTCGCCTAAGTACCGTGGCGCATTAGTTGATCTGCCTAAGCAGTGGAACGAGTGGGCGCTGGCGCAATACGAGCAGGGGCGTGATAAAGATGTGCCGCGCACGCTGGACGTTCCCGTCTATGTGTTGCGTCTGGGGGATGTCGGGATAGTCGGTATGCCGTTCGAGCCTTTTCTGGGCATAGGGCGTCGCATCCGCGCGAATTCGCCGTGCGCGTTGACAATACCTTGCGGATACACGAACGGGGCTTATGGTTACGTGACGGACGCGGCCAACACCGGCGACCGGGAGTACATGAGCTCGTTCTACCGTTACACCCGTTTCCGTCCGCCTTTCGCCAAACCCGCAGGCGATGTTGTGGCGGATCGGGCGGTGGAGACATTGCGCGGATTTTGGAACTAGGCTATTGGCAAGGGACGGTTATGATAGGTGAAAATTGGTTTGAAATCGGGGAGCACGCCCAGGTCGACGGGGACGTGACGCTGGGATACCGGTTTGAAGGCGCGAGGCAACCGTTGCGTATCGGCGCTTATGCGGTGATACGCTCGGGATCAATCATCTACGCTGACACTGTGATCGGCGAGCGTTTCTCGTGCGGGCACATGGCGCTGATCCGCGGCGGGATCACGATCGGCGACCGCGTGGTCGTACACCACAAGGTAACCTTGGAGGGCAACCTGGTAATCGGCAGCGGTGTCAAGATCATGGCGCATGTGTACGTGCCCAGCCGCACGCGCATCGGGGATCTGGTGTTCATCGGGCCGAACGTGACGATCCTGAACGACAAACGTCCGCAGCGGGTGCTGGACGGCGGGTTGTCCGGAGTCACGATTGAGGACGGGGCCACGGTCGGCGGCGGGGTCACTCTTTGTCCGGGAGTCACCATTGGCTCCAAAGCCTTTGTGGCGGCGGGCGCGGTGGTCACCAAGGACGTGCCGCCCGGCATGTTGGCGGTAGGCACGCCGGCACGCTTCAAGCCGTTGTCGGAGGAACTGGCGGGAGGGAATCTGCCGGAACTTATGCTGCCTCAAACCGATCTGTTCGGTGCGCGGGAGGATGCCTCTTGGCGTGAAGACGAGTCGCGGGCGTCCTCGCCCGCAACAACGTGTCAGGCAAAAGGCTGACGCGCACACATGCTTGGTTTCAGGGTTCACTTTTGACATGATTGACATGATTGACATGATTGGGGCGTGGCACTGGAGGGCGAGTGTCCCCACGAGCCACCTTCCGCCGTGCGGAAGGATGGTTTCTGGGTTCGCTGCGGAGCACTGGGAGCACTGGGAGGGGCAAGCGTCTGCTTGCCCGCGGACTAGCAGACGCTCGTCCCTCCCCCCAGCGGCGGACACGTCGCTACGCCGTGGAAAAACTCTGCGTCTCTGCGTTAAAAATAACGCTCAACTTTCAACGCTCAACCTTTAAAAGGAAAGAAAAGAGAGATACATGACTAAACTGGAAATGCGTCCCAGCCGGACGTTGGCGAAGCTGCGTTCGGGTGGTGTCGCGAGTTGCTTCAAATTGAATCTGGCCGACGCGCGTGTGGCTGAAATCGCCGCGATGGCGGGCTTCGACTGCCTGTGGACGGACCGGGAACATGTGCCGAACGACCTGTCGGTGGTCGAGAAGATCATCTGGGCCGCCAAGGCGTACGACACCGACGTTCTGGTGCGTGTGCCGCGCGGCGGCTACAGCGATTATATCCTGCCGCTGGAATTGGATGCGGCCGGCATCATGGTGCCGCACATCATGAGCCTCGCCGACGCGCAGAACGTGGTGCGCATGACCCGCTTCCATCCGGTCGGGCGGCGTCCGGTCGACGGCGGCAACGCGGACGGCGCCTATTGCCGGATAGGGTTCAACGACTATCTCCAACAAGCGAACGCGCAACGGATGGTCATCGTCCAGATCGAGGACCCGGAGCCGCTGGACGATCTCGACGCGATCGCGGCGCTGGACGGCATCGACATGCTCTTCTTCGGGCCGGGCGATTTCAGCCACGGGATCGGCGCGCCGGGCGAATGGACGCATCCTAAGCTGCTGGAAACGCGGCGGCGCGTGGCGGAGGCGGCGCTCGCGCACGGCAAGTTCGCGGGCACGGTGGCCGGGGTAGAGCAGGTCGACGAATTTGTGGTCATGGGATACCGCTTTCTTTCAGTCGGCGCGGATGTGGTGGGGCTGTCGCAATACTGCACCTCGATAACAGACGCGTTCGCGAAAGAGATGAACGCTAGTGCGTTAGTGCATTAGTGCGTTAGTGCGTCAGTGCAGGATCGCCGCAGGTCGCGGGTCGATTTCGCTTATTGCGACCACGCAGTGGCTCGCAATGATGAGTGTAAAAACGGGCGGGGCGCGGTTGCGTGGTGCAAGGTTTTACACTCGTCTTTGTGACCACTGGGTGGTCACAAAAAGTGGCTCGCAACAAGAGAGTAAAAGCATGGCTCGGTTTTTTAACGCAGAGGCGCAAAGGCTTAGGGGCGTGGCTCGGTCGCCAGTCGCCAGTCATCGGTAGGGACGGCTCGCCGAGCCGTCCGCGGCTCGTGAGGACACTCGCCCTCCAAGGTTCGCGGCGGTTTCGGCGAAACCGCCCTACCGGCTTTAACACGGCTTTGGTATGATAAAATGTCCAAGTTATAGGCAAGGAGTTGAACCATGAGTGCATTGGTGAAAGACGCGGATAAAATCCGGTTGGGCGTGATCGGGATGACCGAAGGCAACGGGCACCCTTATTCTTGGAGCGCGATCATCAACGGCTACGACCGCGCGCGCATGACGGCGGAGTGTCCCTTCCCGGGCATTCCGGGCTATCTGAACCTCCAGCCGCCAGAAGCGTTCGGGATCGCAGGCGCGCGTGTCACGCATGTGTTCTGCGACACGCGCAGCGACGCAGAGCATGTAGCGGCGCTGTCGCAGATCCCGCACGTCGCGGAAACGCCGGAAGCGATGATCGGCGCGGTCGACGCAGTGTTGATCGCGACCGACATCGGCGGCGAACATGTGGCGCGGGCACGTCCCTTTGTGGAGGCTGGCGTACCGCTCTTCATTGACAAACCGCTCTGCGACACGATGGCGGATCTGGAACAGTTCCAGCGCTGGGTGGCAGGCGGCGCGGCGATCCTGTCGTCGAGTTCGACGCGGTTTGCCGCGGAGTACGCGCCCTATCAACACCCGAACACGCCGCTTGGGGAGTGGCGTTTCATCTCCATGCCTATGGCGAAAAAATGGGAGACGTACGGCATCCACGCGCTCGAGGCGGTCTTCAGCATCACGGGTCCGGGTTATGTGTCTGTCCGCAACACGGGCACAGCGGAGCGCAACGTGGTGCATCTGAAACACCGTTGCGGCGCGGATGTGGTGACCGCCTGCGGCAAAGGAATCGTATACGGCGGCGCGATGGCGTTGTGCGGGTCGAAAGGCAACACCACGGTCGTGACAAAGGACACCTTCTCCTCGTTCAAGGCGCAACTGGCGGAGTTCGTCGGATATCTGCGGAGCGGTGTCCGCCCGTATCCGTTCAGCCATACGGCTGAGCTGATGCGGTTGGTGATCGCAGGCATCGAGAGTCGGGAACGTGGAGGTGCTGAGATTAACGTGGCGGTCGAAGCGTGACATGTTTTTTCGTACCATGAAACACAAGAAACTTCATGAAAAGCAGGGGCATCTTGGCATTCTTGGCGGTTTCAGAAAACGTCCAACGCTCAACGTTCAAGGGGTGCGATTCAATAAAGTTGAATCGCAAAAAGTCAAAGGGTTCTGGGTTCAGGGTTCAGGGGTTGCGCGGCAACCTTTTATGGCGATTATGACAAGCAGTTGTGTGTCTCCAGTTTTGAAGGCACCACAATAGGAATGGCATTACTACGTAAGTTGTTGCAAAACAGGCCTGAACCCAGAACCCTGGCTCCTGGCTCCTAGGTGCGGTGCAACGAAGTAAAACCACACCCACGTTCAAGTAAGTGCATAAATTCAAGTGCTTCTTTGCGGCGCGGATATGGTATGCTGTTGTCATACAGCGGCGAGATGTGTGCAATACGTTCGGCAGCAAATGGTGGAATACAACAGGGTTATAATTTCGTTGACGCACCTTCTCAGAGAGCCACCGAGCGAAGCGAAGTTACCCTTGAAACGAAGAGACGCAATTCATGAACCAAAGAATGTCTATTGGCGGTTCGATGATACTCGTGGCGCTTCTCGCCATGAACCTGCAAGCAGCGCCAACCGGACGTACGTTGTACTGGACCGGCAGTTCGTCGGACAAATGGAATTTAACGGCGGAAAATTTTGTTGTGAAAGATGCTCAGCCGCCGACTCCGGTGGCTTTCGTAAACGGTGATGATGTGATCGTTGATGATGATCATGCTGTGATCAAAACGATCTTCTTGAATTATTTGCAATTAAATCCGAACACCGTGGTTGTCGATACGGCATCAACCGTCATTTTCACCAATATGAATTATTCCGCCGAATGCTTTGGCTGGGACGTGCAATCGTTCACCAAGAAGGGGACGGGCAAGTTGGTGTTTACCGATTGTCATACCAGCGGAGGGAATCGTATTGCCGTCACAATCGGTCCCGGAGGGTTGCAGGTTTTGGAAGGCGAAGTGGAATACCAAAAACGCCTGTTGCTTGCCGATTGCGCCACCAAGGTTGCCTCGACAATCAGTGTAGCGGATGGTGCGACATTGCGGTTCTCAAAAGCAGCGATGTTCGGCTTTGCAGGCAATATTACCACTCCTGTAACAATCGGGATATCGATTGACAAGGGCGGCACATTCATTCTGTCCGATCCCGTGAACCAAGTCGCGACATTGGGCCCGCTGACTTTTAACGACGGCGATGCTTTCGATTACTCTGAGTTTAAGGGTTATTCGGAAGTGACTAAACCAAAGTATTTCGGTGCGTTGATTTTTACCGACAAGGTCACGCTTAACGGAACCGACACCTCATACGAATGGACATTGGACAAAAGCGATTATCCCGACAACATGAAGATCAATATCTGGGACGGCATGGAGTTTGAGGTGGCGGACACCACCGGCGACGACGGCGTTGACTTCACGCTGGGATTGCAGGTTTGCGACCGCGTGCTCACGAACAATGCCGTGACCTTGCCCAGCGGATTTATCAAGTCCGGCGCCGGAACCATGGCGCTCACCAACGCCACCAGCAAGTTTACCGGTGACATTGATATCCGAGGGGGGATCCTGCAGGTAGGCCCGAACGGCCCTTACAACGCCAGCTCAAATCACACGTATATCGGGTCATACGTTGACGGACGAAGCGTAACCGTCAGGTCTGGAGCATCCCTGTATCTTCCAAACCGGAATTGCTTCGGCACCCAAAGCGGTATCACCAACTTCGGGGTGGGCATGACGTTCGTGTTCGATGGCGGCGCACTGACCAACCAAGCCGGACAGGGGTTTCTCCTGCCGGACTTGGTGTTCAAAAACGGCGGAAAGATCGCTCCGGGCACTGGTGCGGACGCGTACGGACGCTTCATGTGCAAAGAGCATTTCAAGGTTTTGGGGACGGTGCCGTTCGAGTGGAATCTTTCGGCCGAGACCACCGCCGCCGCCTCAGGTGAAGCATTGTCGCTCAACGGTTACCCGCGCAACATCTTTACCATTGAGGATGTCACCGGAGATTCCGATGTCGACGCCACTTTCGGCGTACCATTCATTATCGCCAACGGATTCTTCAGAAAGGATGTGGCAACCGGGAGCAATGTTCTTTCGGATTGCGCTTTCGGATTCACCAAGCGCGGCGCGGGCACGATGCGTTATACAGCGGCGGCGTATTCGCAGAAAAACAACAACAATCCCGGCGGATACTCCTTCTCGCCCTACAACGGCAACACGGATGTTGAGGAGGGAACGCTGCTGATGGACGGCGACATCGCCTTCTCCGACACGGTGAATGTCTCCAACGGGGCGTTCTTCGGCGGCAGCGGCATCGTCAGCAATGTGTCGTTTGCCGCCGGCGCCGGCTTCAAGGTTCGCACCGCCGCCCCCGGACACCTTACCGCAAAAGGCGATGTGGCTTTCGGCGCAAATGGCGTCATCGACATCATAAGTCCAGAAGACAAACCCGAAATAACCACTCTCGATCTCATCAAAATCGAGGGCACCGTAAGCGGAGCCGACAATCTCGACAACTGGGTGGTGGCGATCAACGGTGAAGTTCCGCTATCTAGCAGCCTGGTGGTCGGCGTGTATGGAGACATGCTGCGGGTCAGGTGCGTCAGAGGAACTCTCATCCGTTTGCGCTGATTGTGCGCCCTACAAGAAAGGACACTCTCTTTGAAAACAACTGCGATTGTTATTACGGGATTCACGGGACTTGTGTTGCTCTCGGGATGTGTCGCATCCAGCGACAGCGGTTACGCGCATAAACGGGCGGAGGCGTTAGCGCGTTCCCGGCCGCTGGTGTACAACACGGACGGTTGCGACATTCTCTATTGGCCTACCAATATGCCGGTAAGCGTGGAGGGATTCAAAAACCGACGCTTGAAATATGCGCTGGACTCGCGCATTTCGACCGTGTCCTACTGCCCGCAGAGTGCCGGATTCGGCCATTTCACCTGCCGCATGGCCGGTGAACCCGCGACAGGGACGGTGTCGGTCGCGCATCACGGCCAGGCTTCGGCCCGCAACGCGGCGCAGGACTTCTTCAATCTCGGCACGGACGCATTGGAGATGGCATCGGAATTCTGCCGGTCGAACAACCTTGAGCTGTTTGTCTCGATTCGCATGAATGACCAACACGACGGCAGTTCTTCACCTGAAAAGGGGTACAGCGCCCTGTTCCCCGAGTTCAAGAAACAACATCCTGAATGTTTGATGGGGGCGTTCGGGTCGCGCAACGAACACATGTTCAGGCAGGGGCGCGGCAACTGGAGTTGCGTCAACTTCGCCATGCCGATTGTCCGCGACCGCGTCCGGCAATTCGTACGCGAATTTCTTGAGAATTACGACATAGACGGAATCGAATTCGACTTCAACCGTCACCTCGTTCTTTTCAAGAGCGTAGCCGAGGGCGGGATCGCCTCGCAGGAAGAACGTGACATGATGACGGAGTTGATGCGTGACATCCGGAAAATTGCCGAAGAGGTCGGGCGGTGCAAGAATCATCCATTTGTCATTGTTATGCGCGCACCGGATTCCTTGTCATTCAACCGTGATTGCGGCATCGATCTCGAACGCTGGTTTGAGGAAAAACTGGTCGACATCTGGATCGGCGGCGGCTATTTCCGGCTGACACCGTGGGAGGAATCGGTGCAGCTCGCGCATAAACATGGCGTCAAGTTCTATGCGTCGATTGATGAGTCGCGAATCGAGCGATTTTGCCGGAACAACGCGCTCCGCTGCATCCCGGGGCGCGAGACGATTCCGGCCTACGCCGCGTGTTTCGCGAACGCCATGGCGGCCGGCGCCGACGGCGTCTATGTGTTCAATCGCGAGGGACAGTTCTTAAACAACATCGCACAACTTGACGGAGCAAAGCCCGAAGGCGAGGACAAGCTGTATTTCGTCCGGTATCGCGGCAAGGGAGGGTATCGTCCCGATCACTGGTTGCAGGACGGATTCCGTCATGACAAATTGCCAAAACTTGATCCGGGGCGGGCCAATGAAAAGGATTTTCCGCATTACAAGCCGGGCGAGCGCTTTGCGTTCACACTGACCGTGGGAGACGATCTGAATGCCCCCGGCGCGCAAGAGGCCAAGGTGGCGGCTCTGGCTCTTACCAATCTCAAGGCGGACGGCCAGCTTGCGCTGACGGTCAACGGACACGCGGTGAGTGCATGTTCCGCGAAGGACGGACTCTTCCGCTACGAGCTTCCGCGCACACTCGTGCGGAAGGGCGTCAACGATTTTGTGGTCACGTTCCCAGACAAGGGGACGGATATGACGATCAACGATTTTGCGCTCGAGATTAAATATCCGAAGAAAGACGTCATCAAACAATGACTGCGTTCTCCATGCGACTCGGCTTATTTTTTTAGGGGCATGGATCGGGTTTGTTTAACCACAAAAGGCACGAAGAATTTTTTAGGGGGCGTGGCTCGGTCGCCAGTCGCCGGTCATCGGTAGGGACGGCTCGCCGAGCCGTCCGCGGCGGTTTCGGCGAAACCGCCCTACCGGAGGCGGGAATAACGCTCAACGTTCAACGCTCAAGTGCGGGACCGGGAGGGGCAAGCGTCTGCTTGCCCGGACGAGCAGACGCTCGTCCCTCCCTTACAGCCTCACAGCCTTAACACCTGACGCGGGCATCCGCCCGCGCACCAATTTTTCAGACATTGAAGAGGAAGTGCATCACGTCGCCGTCTTGGACGAGATACTCTTTGCCTTCGAGGCGCATGACACCGGCGGCCTTGGCTCCGGCTTCGCCATTGTGGGTGACGTAGTCGTCGAAAGCGATGACCTCGGCGCGGATGAAGCCGTGTTCAAAATCGGTGTGGATGACGCCGGCGCATTTGGGCGCGGTCCAGCCGCGATGGAAGGTCCAGGCGCGGACCTCAGCCGGCCCGGCAGTGAAATAACTGGCGAGGCCCAGAGTGTGGTAGGCCATACGCGCGGTCTGATCCAGTCCGCTTTCCTCCAGGCCGTACGAGGCCAGGAAATCGTCACGCTCGGTGTCGGGCAAGCTGGCCAGTTCTGCCTCCACCTTGGCAGAGATCACAATGACGTCGCATTTTTTTTCAGCGGCGAAGGATTTGACACGCCTGACCTGTTCGTTTTCAGCGCAAAGGTCACCCTCGTCTATATTCGCGCAGTAGATCATCGGCTTGTCGGTCAGAAGCTGCAACTCTTTCAAGGTGTCGGCAATGGGCAAGGCGGGGTCGCGCGGGAAGGTGCGGGCGGGCTTGCCGTCATTCAGGTGGCGCATAAGCTGCTCCATGGCCTCGACCTCTTTGCGCAGCTCCTTTTCGGCACGGGCTTGGCGTCCGATGCGGTCAATGCGTTTTTCCAGCGACTGCATGTCAGCCAGAACCAACTCGGTCTCGATGATCTCGATGTCGCGGATGGGGTCTATGCCGCCCTCGATATGCACCACATCGCCATCGGTGAAACAGCGCACCACCTGTAGCACCGCATCGCACTCGCGGATGTTGGCCAAAAACTTGTTGCCCAGACCTTCGCCGCGGCTGGCGCCGCGCACCAGGCCGGCGATATCGATAAAGTCGACGGTGGCTTTGATCACCTGCGCCGGTTTGGCGATCGCGGCCAAAGCATCGAGGCGCGCGTCTGCCAAAGGCACCGTGGCCTTGTTGGGGTCGATGGTGCAGAACGGATAATTGGCAGCCTCGGCGTTTTGTGCGTGTGTCAGGGCGTTAAACAGTGTGGATTTGCCCACATTGGGCAGTCCGACGATGCCGACACCAAGAGCCATGTTTATACGAAACCTTTTGTGTAGTGAAGAGGGAGGTGCGCGGGCGGATGCCCGCGTCAGGTGTTAAGACTGTGAGGCTGTAAGGTGGTGAGACTGTGAGGCTGAAAGAGCATTCGGCTCCCGCATCCGTCCGCTCCGCCGCCTTTCCTAACAGCCTTAACCCCTTAAAACCTTACCCCCTCGATGCGGGCGGGGACGCCCGCCTCCAGACCACTTACCGCTTACAACTTACAACTCACCACGGACGGCTCGGCGAACCGTCCGCGGCGGTTTCGGCGAAACCGCCCTACCGGAGGCGGGAATAACGCTCAACGTTCAAGTGCGGGACCGGGAGGGGCAAGCGTCGGCTTGCCCGGACGAGCAGACGCTCGTCCCTCCCAAAAACTCCTGACTCCTGATGCCTGACGCCGCGCTGCGGTCTGAATCCCGTTAAAGCATCGCATACCTATAGCCTTTGCGCATCAGCTCCTGGGTAACATACTCCAGCGCGTTCAGGTCACTTTTGGCCGCTTTGCTGGTGAGGGATTTGTTGAACCGGAGCCTGAAGGTCCCGTTACTGTTCTCCGGCTCACAGGTCGTCCCGGACACGGTAAGCGAGTTGAGCTGGCCGTCGCGGCGGGCCCGGCGCGCGGTTCCGAAGCCGTTCGCCACCCCAACCAATTCGTCGAACGACCAGAAATTAGCGGTTTTCCCTGCATCGTCCAAGTAAGTCAACCCAAAAGGTTCGTCTTCTTCACCTTTTTGGGAGGATGCCGCGCCGGACGCTATCTTTTTCATATCATACTCACTATAATCAATCCAAATAAACTTATTGGAACCTTCCCGCCAATACAAGACTTTTGCTAAAGGGATATCATATTGACCAAAGATGATATACCCTTGCAATTTCTCGCTTACCACTCGCTCTTTGTCATAATCATACCTTTTGTATGTCCCGGTATAGTCAAAAATCTTGTCGGGCTCCCCCACTAGTTCGGCTGCAGATGTCAGAGCACATGCCGCGAGGCCGAGCGCCATGATCCGTATCGTGTTTAACTTCTTCATTCCAGTTCTCCTGTTTTGACAGTTGATGCCGCTGGAGACAACCGGAACACTCCGGCAAGACGATCCCAGCAGTTATCTTTATGATAACCTATATACAGGAGTGCGGTCAAGTAGGGAGCGAGACTCGCGTCTGGGTGCGATTCAATAAAGTTGAATCGCAAAAGGTCAAAGGGTTCAGGGGAGAGAGACGATGTAAGTGGTAAGTGGTGAATGGTGAGGGGCGGGGAGTCGGGAACGCGGGCGGTTTCGCCCGCTGGTAGGGACGGCTCGCCGAGCCGTCCGCGGCGGTTTCGGCGAAACCGCCCTACTGGAAGGGAAAACACTCAAGGAAGAAAACTCTTGGTCTGAGACACCTTACAAAATCACCCGCG
>Ga0255347_1007266_pt1 | contig 11620 bp, 9 predicted proteins | sample wastewater_treat_2_FD_192479 | JGI IMG/M metagenome (GOLD analysis project Ga0255347, IMG submission 192479) | Wastewater microbial communities from Lulu Island WWTP, Vancouver, Canada - plant24 | ecosystem: Engineered > WWTP > Wastewater > Unclassified | place: Canada: Vancouver, British...
GAAGATGCTGGATTACCCCCGGGCGCTGCTCAACACCATCGGGGTGACCGTGCTCCTCAGCGCCCTTGAGCTGGCCGCCACCATGATCATCGGCTACGGCTTTGCCCGGTGGCGCTATCCCGGGTCTAACCTGGTCTTTGCCTTGGTGATCCTGTCCATCGTCATCCCGCCCCAGATGGTGATGGTGCCGCTCTTCCTGAACTTCCGCTACTTCGATTTCCTCGGCCTGATCCCCCAGCCCGGGATCAACCTGGTCGGCAGCTTCTGGCCCCTGGTGCTCATGGCCCTCACCGGAACGGCCAAGCGCAGCGGACTGTTCATCTTCATCACCCGCAACTATTTCCGGGGGATGTCCATCAGTTTGGAAGAGGCGGCTTACGTTGATGGAGCGGGGCACCTGAAGACCTTTTTCCGGATCATGCTGCCCAACGCCAAACCGATTGCCATGATCGTCTTCCTGTTTTCCTTTGTCTGGAACTGGAACGATCTGTTCTACACCAATCTCTTCCTGCCGGGCCGCAAGCTCCTGCAGCTGGGCCTGGCGGCCATCAATGCGCAGTACAACTACCCATGGGCCAACAAGGCCATGGAAGGGACGTACATCCAGCTGGTCAACAACGCCGGCATGCTCCTCTACGTCCTGCCGGTGTTGATCCTCTACGCGTTTCTGCAGAGGTACTTTATTGAGAGTATCGAGAAGACTGGTTTAGTTGGGTAAGGGGGGATGAGAAGCAGGAGGCAAGAGGCAGGAGGCAAGAGTCAAGAAACAGGATTCAGGAAATCAATTCAAGGAGGATTTGAGCATGAAACGGTTGGTTTGTGTTTTGCTGGCTGTACTGCTTTTGAGCGTGCCGGTTCTGGCTGCTGAGTACGATCTCGGCGGGCGGACGATCAAAATCGCCGGCCATTCGGCCGACGGTATGCGGCAGTACTTTACCGATGGCGAAGGCCGCGGCCGTCTTGAGCTTGTGGAAGAGGCCTTCAACTGCAAAATCGAGTTTGTACAGATCGATTGGGATGGAGCGGAGAACCGCATTCTGGCCAGTATCGTAGCAGGCGATCCCGTTGGCGACCTCATCTACATCTCCAACCGCTGGCTGCCGCTCCTGGCTGGGAATGGGGCTCTCCTACCCTTGGATGATATCTTAACCGAGGAGTACTATGCAAGCCTTCCCGGGTCCCACAAGAACATGCGCGAACTGTATTCCAGCTACCAGGGGAAAGCTTACGGCATTTCCGTGAACGGAAGCTACCAGCGGAACATGGACATCGGTTCTGCCCAGGGCTGGATCTACAACCGGGATATGTTCGTGGCTGCGGGCCTGCCCACTCCCAACGAGCTCCAGAATGAAGGCAAGTGGAACTGGGAGACCATGAAGGAACTGGCCATCGCCCTGACTCAGGACATCGACGGCGATGGAGTCGTTGACATCTACGGTGTTGGCGCCCGCCTCGATCCCTGGCCCATCGAGCAGGAGATGGCTGTCTACGCCAATGGCGGCGGGATCATGAAGTTCGTGGACGGTAAGGCCGTCTATGCAATGAACGATCCGGAAGCCATCGAAGCCATCGAGATGTGGAAAGAGCTGGACCAGGTACATGGCTGCGTGATGGTTGGCGACAAGTTCGACATCCGGGCCCAGTTCAACCAGGGCAAGGTTGCCATGTTCCGTCTCGACCTCTATGCTCTGCCGGACCATGCCAAGGAAGTAGACTTCGACTACGGCTGGGTCTTCTTCCCCATGGGCCCCAAGGCAACCGACTTCGTGAACCCGGTCTGGGGTATGGAGATGTTTGTGCTGCCCATTTCCTGCGACGCACCCGCGGCCATGGCTGAGCTCGTTGACATGCTCTTTGAGACCACTGCCAAGTACAGAGATATCGACGCCTACGAGGATGAGTTCGTAGAGTACTTCCTGCCCTACGTCAAGGATTGGGATTCTCTGGAGACCATCAAGCAGATGCTGAACAAGGCCAGACTCTGGGATAACATCCCCGGCTTGGGCAACGAACTGAACGAAGCTCTGGTCAAGGCCACCATGGGCAGCGGCAGCGCCAAGAGCGAGATGGATGCCGTCGCACCGGTCATCCAGTCGCTGCTGGATGAGGCGTATAACAAGTAACGGCTTGTAAGACAAGAACGGAACCTCCTGGCACGCAGGGGGTTCCGTTTTTCGATGGGGAAAGAGGCGCCGGCGCAGCGCCTCTTTGTGACTACCGCACACGTTTGGGAAGGCTAGACGCGGGGATTGCCCCCTTCTTCGTCCCCAGTGGTGCCCAGGACCTTGAGACCACCAGTTACCATCTCAAGCTGTTCCAAGGACATTCCCTCTGCCTGGGAACGCAGCAAGCCGAAGAGTTCAGTCGCCTCCCCTTCAGTGAGCTCAACGCCTTTCCTATCAGCTAGGGCGAGTAACTCATCTTCTGTTTGACACTGAAGTGCTTCTTTCAACACTTCCTCTGAGACGCCACCCAACCGGTTGATGATCTCCTTAGCGTTCATGGGGCACTCTCCTTTCTAGTGGAGTTCCTGCACCGATATACCCCTGAATCGGCGCGGCCGACAGGCAGGCACATCGCACCGCATTTAGGGCAGGGCACTTCGTATTTCGTGACCCCTCCTGTTATCATATCGAGCTGGTCGGTTGACAACCCATCTGCATCGGCAGATATCAGAGCCAGCAGTTCCTCTGCCTCAGCTTCGGTAAGGTCGATGCCGTGTTTTTCCGCCACCTCCATCAATTCTGAAGCCGTTTGACACCGGACTGCCTCTTTCAGCGCTGGTTCCAGGTTGTCACCCAGGCGGGCTAAGATCGCTTCCTCGTTCACATTGATCCGCGCGCGGTCAGCACCAGTTCCAGATTCCATCTGCCAAACACCTCCTCATCGCCGTTTTTCGGTCCTCTGCAGTTTTGACTGCTTCTGCTTTCAGACGAATACGTTCAGTGCGAAGGGTGCAGTTCACTATAATTCCGCTAGGCTCATGCATAGTCCTTCCAGAAAAAGGGCCTTCTGATCAGGGTGCCAAGGTCATCCGGATCCGCCCGCCTCGTTTTCTTCGCCAATAAATTTAAGTCTAAAACTAACCCCTAAAAAAAGAAGGAATACCGAGGTGAGTGTCAAATATCTGAAGCGAAGTCAAACTGGGGGAAGGAGAGGCAACCGCTGGCTAGGGTCCTTATCATCGCAGACGATTTGACAGGTGCAAGTGATGCAGGTCTACAGTTCGCCCGCTACGGTTGGCCGGTGGAAGTTCATCTGTGCCCCGATGCAAAGAAGGCGGAAAAGGGCGAGGACAGAGCACTGATCACGGTACTGAGCACTGATACTCGCGAGCTCCACCCAACTGAAGCTGTAAAGCTGCTGGCCGACTGGCTGAAGGTCTGGCCTGTGGACACAAGAGATACCGTATTCAAGAAGATAGACTCCACCCTGCGGGGCAACATCGGTGCCGAGATTGAGTTTCTGCTGAGCACAAAGCTGTTCGCAGGGGCAGTTGTTATCCCGGCCTATCCGGCCATCGGCCGCAAGACAGTCGGAGGGCAGCACTCAGTGTACGATGTGCCGCTCCACAAAACCGAGTTCGCCGGCGGCGTGGCACTTCAAGGAACATCCAACCTGATAGAGATCATCGCCCACCGCATGACCTATCCGGTCCGGCAGATCGGCCTCGAGTGCATCCGCGGCGGTGGTGCTGCTGAGGCCTTTCGAGCGGCGAGAACGAACGGCCTTCCCGTGCTCTGCTGCGACGCTGAACGGGAAGAAGATATCGCCAGCGCCGTGCGCCAGCTGCGGGCCCTGAACGAGCCTCTGCTGTGGGTGGGGTCAGCTGGTTTGGCTGCGGCCCTTGGTGAGACGCTTGGGCAGCCAACCGACATCCAGCGTTCTGCCGCCCCGCAGCCCAGTGCATCCAGAATTGTTGTCATTGCCGGCAGTATGAGCGGCGTAACTCGGCGGCAGGTCTCGGAACTGGAGCGGGCCAGGGAGTGTACCGTCTGGCAGCTCGAACCACACGAACTGATATCTCCGGACAGCCTTACGCTTCCGCCCATCACGCAGCAGGAAGAAGGAATCCTCGTACTGACCACAACCGCCAACCGGGCCGGCGATCCCCACCAGGTGGCCAAGGGGCTGAGCCGCCTCACCGCAAGAGCCTTTCGGGCTTGGCAGGCTGACGGTCTAGTCCTAACCGGCGGCGGTACCGCTGTCCAGGTCTGCTTGGAGCTGGGGATCGAGAAGCTGCTTGTCCAAGCACAGGTCGAGGAAGGCATTCCTCTGTGCCTGGTTCCAGAGCTGGGACTGCCCGTTGTCACGAAGGCGGGAGGCTTCGGCTCCGACAGGGCTCTGGTCAAGGCTGTGGACTGTTTGCGGCAAAAACACGACGAAGAGAGGGTTTCCTGTGAGGGAGCATAAACCCGTAATCGCGATAACCATGGGCGATGCCTGCGGCATCGGACCTGAAATCATACTCAAGGCTTGGACAAGCGGCGAGATCTTTGAGCAGTGCACACCGGTTGTCGTTGGTGATGCCAAGATCCTGGAAAGGGCCAAGGGGTATGTCGGTTCGAACTTGGAAATCGTGCCGGTCAAGTCCCTGGACACTATCCCCGATGGATCTGATGCCGTTCCCTGCCTGGATTTAGATCTGCTGCCCGAGGATCTGCCCTTGGGCACCGTTCGGGCAGAAGCTGGTATGGCCGCCTTCCGGTTCCTGGAAAAAGCTGTTTCTCTAGCGCTCGATGGGCAGGTGACGGCCATCTGCACTGCGCCGCTGAACAAAGCGGCACTGAAAGCGGCAGGCCTGAGCTATCCTGGGCACACAGAGATCCTGGCAAGTTTGACTGGAACCACGGACTACGCCATGATGCTTTCCGCGCCCCAGCTCAAGGTATCCCATGTGACCACTCACAAAGGGTTAATCGAGGCCATCGCCAGCATCACCTGGCAGCGGGTCTTAACAGTGATCCGGTTAACCCATACCGCCCTGAGGCTCTTCGGAATCGCTGAGCCCAGGATCGCAGTGGCATCCATCAACCCCCATGCGGGGGAAGAGGGGCTGTTCGGCAGCGGGGAGGAAGAGCGGAAGATCGTCCCCGCAGTGGAGCTGGCCCGTGCCGATGGCCTTGCAGTACAGGGCCCGATCCCAGCTGATACCGTGTTTGTCCGGGCGATCAGGGGAGAGTTCGACGCTGTGGTGGCCATGTACCATGATCAGGGACATATCCCTGTGAAGGTCTTGGGTTTCGACACGGGCGTGAACATCACCCTTGGACTGCCCTTTGTGCGCACCAGTGTCGACCACGGCACCGCCTTCGACCTGGCTGGAATGGGGAAGGCCAGCGCCGAGAGCCTGATCGAAGCCCTGCGCCAAGCCGTCCTGATGAGCACTGCTTCCCTGTCTTGAGATCCAGGGAAAGGAAAACACACGTACCGAGCAGGAAAGCAGAGGACACTGTTGAATTTATTATTAAGAGATAATTCAAGAGATAAAATAACGATAGAAATAACTGGTCCTGTTACCAGCCTGTGAAGAGCCGAGGAGGGGTTTGGCAGTGAAGATTGAGAACATCCAGGCCAGCAGATACAGAGTCCCCGTTACCATCCCGCTACGGGACAAGCCGCGCTTTATCGACGTCGTGCTTACCTGTGTGGAGACAGATACGGGCCTAAGGGGCTACAGCGTAACCGATGTCTACGGGCCGGCCCTCACTGCTACGATCAACGAGGAGATCGCTCCGTACCTGCGCGGCGCCAATCCTTTGGAGACAGAGAAGATCTGGCAGGACCTTTACACCAAGTTCAACATCCGCTGCCTGACCGGCCTTTGGAGTTCGGTGGCCAGCATGATCGATATCGCCCTCTGGGACATCAAGGGCAAGCACTTCGGCGAGCCGGTGTTCCGCCTGCTCGGCGGCGCCCATGACCGGGCCCAAGCCTACATCACCTTCGGCATGGGCGAATACAGCCGGGAAGAGCTGGTGGAGGTTGCCAAGATGCTGGTCGCCCAAGGGCACACCCGGCTCAAGATGGTTGTTGCCATCCAGAACGCCACCAACCTGCGGGAAGATGCCGCACGGGTGAAGGCGGTGCGGGAAGCTGTGGGCGACGGCATCGAGCTTATGGTCGACGCCAACTACCTTTTCAGCCTGCCGCAAGCAGTTGAGCTCTGCAAGCTGATCGAACCTTACAACATCTCCTTCTTTGAAGAACCCGTCTACGGCAACGACTTCCGCCTACTGCGGGATCTGCGCCGCAAGACCACCATTCCCATCGCCGCCGGCCAGCAGTTCGGCCACCTCTGGCAGCATCGGGAGCTGATCGTGGAGGAAGCGGTGGATATCGCTCAGCCCAACGTCTGCTTCGTGGGCGGCTTCACGGAAGCGGTCAAAGTTGCCAATCTGGCCCGGGCCTTCAACAAGCAGATCGCCAACGGCGGCACCTGGCCGTTCCACAACGTGCATCTGCAGGCGGGGATGATCAACGGCACCAAGGTGGAGTTCCACCTCGTCTTCTGGCGGCTCTGTGAAGTCATCTTCAAGGAAGGTCCCAAGCCCGAAAACGGCTGGGTCACACCCTTCGAGCGTCCCGGCCTCGGCCTCGAACCAAACTTTGAGCTGTTGGAGCAGTATCGGATCAAGTAGTCCCAGCGGTGAGGGGGAGCATGGTGAACAGCATGAGCTGGTTGGACAGAATCCGCAAGATAGATTTCACCAGAGTGGTCTGGATCCTCATTTCTGCACTCCTGGTTTACCTGGTCTTGACTCCCGTGATCTACATGTTCTACGAAGCCCTGACCACCGAAACCGGCAAATTCACTCTGGACAACTTCGTCAAGACCTTTCAGCGCAAGCGGATTTCACAGGCGCTGATCAACACCATCGTCGTCTCGGTTGGAGTCTCCGTGCTGGGCGCCCTGATCGCAGTTCCCTTGGCCTTCGGGGTGAGCCGGACCAACATGCGGGGCAAGGCACTGGTGCGAAGCGCGGTGATCGTTTCGATCATCACTCCGCCCTTCCTGGTAACCATGTCCTACATCATCCTGGCCGGCCCCAATATCGGCTATCTCAATGTGCTTCTGCGCAAGCTCTTTAACCTCACAACGGACTACGGCCCGATCAACGTCTACACCCTTTTTGGGCTCATCGTGCTGGCCATCCCCAGCAGCGTAGCCTATGTCTTCCTCCAGACTGCTCCAGCCTTGGAGAACATGGACCCCTCGCTGGAAGAATCGGCACGTATGGTCGGCGCCAATCCCCTGCGCACCGTTCTGAAGGTGACGCTGCCTTTGGTCAAGCCGGCGATCCTTTCCGGGATGCTGCTCTCCTTCAGCGCCCAGGTGGCCTCCTACGGCGTGCCGCACATGCTCAACATCAACGTTCTGACCATCGCCATCCGGGAAGCACTGCTCATGCAGCTCAACTTCAAATCGGCGGCTGTTCTCTCGGTCTTGGTCATCTCCATGTCCCTGGCCGTGCTTGCCATCTACCGCTACATCATCCGCTCTGGGAAGATGTACCAGACGGTGAGCGCAAGGGGCTTCAGGCCGAGCGTGATGAGGCTGGGGAGAAGCAGGCACATCTTCACCGTTCTGGGCGTGGTCTACTCCCTCTTTGCCTTCCTGCTGCCCTATGGGACGCTCATCGCCGTTTCGTTCCTGAAGACGGTTGGTCACGGTTTCCGCCTGTCCAACTTCACCCTGAAGAACTATGTGACCGCCTTCAGCCTGCAGCTTCCCAGGGTTGCTTTCCTGAACAGCACCGGGCTGGCCTTGAGCACCGCAACTATTGTGGTGGTCATCGCCATCGTGGCTGGCTCCATCATCGTCCGCACCAAGCTGCGGGGCAGGGCGGTCCTGGACTACCTCTCGGCACTGCCTTTGGGCATCGCCGGTACCGCCTTGGCGGCGGGCTTGATCATGATGTACCTGATGCCCCTGTCCTTCCTGAATATCTACGGCACGCTCTGGATCCTGCTGATCGGCTACGTAACACGCTTCTTGCCCCTGGGCATGCGCCACTGCCAGACCGCCCTGCTGCAGGTAGCACCCGATCTGGAGGAAGCTTCCCGGATGACCGGAGCGAACTGGCTCACCACCATGCGCAAGATCACCGTTCCCCTGGTCAAGAACGGGGTGCTCTACGCCTGGATCCTGGTGTTTGTCCAGAGCTTTTCGGAACTCAGCGTTTCTGTGCTGCTGCGTAACGTGGGCACTGATGTCATGTCCACCGCGATCCTGGATATGTGGGACGGATCCGCCAGGATGCCCGTGGCCACAGCCATGGGAGCAGTGGTCTTCCTGCTCATCACTTTCCTGATTGTTCTCGCCCAGAAACTTACCGGGCGTTCTTTACTGGAGAGCTCAAACTAGTGCAGTTGGACAATCCGCCGACCGAGGAGGTGGACGTAGAGAACCGAGCGCGCAGTTGAGACACCGTCTGAACCACATTTTCAACTAAAAGGGAGGATAAACAATGAAAAAGCTGCTCAAGGCTGCAGCAGCGCTGTGTGTACTGCTGCTGCTCTCCGGAGCCGTCTACGCTGGCGAACTGACAATCTACTACGGCATCGGTCGTGAACACTTCGATCCCATCCTGGATATCTTCGAGGAGACCACCGGCATCAAGACCAACCGCTTCCGCGCTCCTACCGAAGAAATGCTGACTACAGTGGAGATGGAGCTGCGTGCCGGCCGTCCTAAGGCCGATGTTATCGTTGCCGCCGCTCCCCAGATCATGGCTCTGCAGACCAGGTACGAAGCTTTCCAGGAGTATGAGCCGAAGGATGCCGAGATGATCATCGACGAGGTCAGGTACATCCACCCGGCCCTCGTTCCCATCGGAATGCAGCTCTACGTGATCAACTACAACACCAACCGTGTCTCTGAAGAAGATGTGCCCAAGACCTGGCTCGACTTCATCGACGACAAGTTCATGAACCAGCTCGCCATGGCCGATCCCCGCAGTTCCGCTTCGGTTCACGGCATCATCTGGTACATCGCCGACTACATGTACGAGAAGCACGGTGAACCCTACGGCTGGGGCTACTTCGAGAAGCTCGGCAAGCTGAACATCCGCCTCACCTCCGGCCACGGCCCCATCATGGACCTGGTGGAAACCGGTGAGCGCCCCGTAGCTATTCAGCTTCTTTCCAGCACCGTCGGCGGCATCAAGCGGGGCGAACCCACGTGGTTCGTCTTCCCCGAGGACGGCAGCCCGGTGGAGACCCAGATGATCGGTATCCTCAAGCAGGCTCAGAACACCCCAGAAGCTCAGGCCTTCATCGACTTCCTCGTTTCGCCCTATGGCCAGGAGCTGATTCGGGATCTGGGCAACATGATGCCGATTCGTCCGGACGTTGAGTATGAGTTCCCCGATGGCACCACTTTGGCAGATCATACCATTGTAGCAGTAGACGCAGAATACCTGACCTACGACAAGCGGATCGAGTACATGGAGAAGTTCCACGAACTCATGCAGTAGCCAAAGCAGCACCGGCAGTGAAGGCCTCTGTGCCTTCACTGCCCCACAAAACGATAGGAGACTGGGAGACTTGCCGATGAAAGACGCTAAGGTTCTCATCGAAGGGTTGAGGAAAGAATTCGACCATAACGTGGTCGCGGTGGACGGTATTGACCTGCACGTTGAAGAGGGCATGTTCATCTCTCTGCTCGGTCCCAGCGGCTGCGGGAAGACCACAACGCTCCGCATGATCGCCGGCCTGGAAAAACCCACGAGCGGCCGGATTGTGGTAGACGGCCAGGTCATGTCCGAGGGCCACACCGTAGTGCCGCCGGAAAAGCGGGGTATGGGCATGGTCTTCCAGAGCTACGCGCTCTGGCCCCACCTCACAGTGTTCGAAAACGTGGCCTACGGCCTCAAACTGCGGCGCAGACCTAAGCAGGAGATCGCAGAGAGGGTCATGTCTGCCCTGAAGCTGGTCAACATGGCAGATTACGCCCAGCGCAACTCCACCCAGCTCAGCGGCGGCCAGCAGCAGCGGGTAGCCTTAGCCCGGGCCCTGGCCAACGAGCCTTCCATCCTGCTTTTGGATGAACCCCTCAGCAACCTAGATGCTCTCTTGAGGGAGACCATGCGTTTTGAAATCCGAAGGCTGCAGCAGAGCTTGGGCATCACCGCCATCTACGTCACCCACAGCCAAGAGGAAGGGCTCGCCCTGTCAGACATCATCTGCATCATGAAGGACGGCAGGATCGTGCAGCAGGGAGTGCCGGAGGATGTCTACCGCCGCCCAAAGAACCGCTTCGTGGCCAGCTTCATCGGAGTCGCCAACTTCCTAGAAGGAACGAAGCAGAAAGGCGGAAACGCGGCCCTGTTCAAACTGGTAGACGGCACTGACATCAAGGTGAGCGGCAAGAGCCACCGGCAGGTAGCCGATGGCGCCAAGGCCACCATCCTGATCAGGCCGGAGAACATCAACTTGGTTTGGGAAAAGAGCGATCAAAGCGATTTCAACTTCATCCCGGTGCGTGTGGAGAACGTGGTCTTTACGGGGAACCTGGTGAACTACTTCGTAACGAGCCCCGCCACCAGTGAGACCCTCCGCATCCAGTCCACTCCTCCCATCAAGGCACACGCTGGCGACGAGCTTTTCATCGCCTTTTCTCCCGAAGACTGCGTGATCCTGGAGGACTAAGCAGGGAATCACAGGCAATACAGGGAACATTTACAAGGGTTCTAGACTGACAGTAGTCCGTAGAGAACCCTAAATTGCGTATATTTGGGGTTTGATTCAGTCATGCGGGATGTTATTGTGGGCAACGCCGGGTATATCAAGCGCATCAACGTTCTCACCATATTCGAGATGATCCACAAGCGCGGGCCGATCTCCCGCAAAGAGCTGGTGGAACTGACGCAGTACAGCGGGGCCACCGTCACTAACCATGTGAAAAGGCTCTTAGCTGCCGGGCTGGTCAGCGAAAGCAAGGAAGACGGCAGCACAGGAGGGGGCAGGAAACAGTCTCTGCTTTCTGTTGTGCCCAACAGTGCCTACATGGTGGCCGTGGGACTCAGCCCCCAGCGGCTGAGCATCGTCCTTCTGAACCTTGCTCGGGAGATTACCGCCAAGAAGACGGTTCAAGTTACTACCAAGGACTACAGGGTGATCCTGGAGCAGATCCAGCGCGAGCTGGAAGAAACCCTGACCGGCGCGCAGCTCACCCGTCAGCAGGTGATGGGGATCGGCGTGGCCGTTCCCGGCATCATCGACCAGAAGAAGGGGATCATCGAGTACTCACCGTCCTTCGGCTGGATGTCGCTGCCCATAACCGAGATGCTCTCCGAGCGCTTCGGCATACCGGTCCTTCTGGAAAACGAGGCCCTGGCCTCGGCTTTCGGGCATCTTGAGAAGGCACCCAGGGATACGGAGCATCTGGTTTATGTGGGCATCGATGAGCGCATCGGCTGCGGGATGGTTTTTCGCGGCGATCAGCTCTACGGGCGCGCCGGTGAGCTCGGACACATTGTTGTGGACCGGGATGGCCTTGAGTGCTCCTGCGGCCGCCGCGGCTGCTGGGAAACGGTCGCTTCCGAAAAGGCTCTGCTTGCTGCCGTGAACTCGGCGCTGGGTACGGAACTGAGCAGGGAGGACCTGCTTGCCCTGA
>Ga0255347_1007269_pt1 | contig 11614 bp, 8 predicted proteins | sample wastewater_treat_2_FD_192479 | JGI IMG/M metagenome (GOLD analysis project Ga0255347, IMG submission 192479) | Wastewater microbial communities from Lulu Island WWTP, Vancouver, Canada - plant24 | ecosystem: Engineered > WWTP > Wastewater > Unclassified | place: Canada: Vancouver, British...
CCTTGATTTTGTCATCCTCTTTTACTTTATCTTCAAATTTCTCAAAATACATTCGGTCAATCTTCATTCCTTCAAGCCCAATTTCATTGACTGTAAAGGTTTTTAAAGGGTCGTGTCTTGTGCTGTCGTATTCGTCAACAACATAACCGCCTCCGCCACCGCCTTCGGTTGAAGTTCCTTTTGGAGGTAACTTTAAAACTTCATCGTAATTGAATTTTTCCTCGAAAAACTCGCAGTTTGCAAAGAAGTCAAAAAGTTTAAACCTCGATTTTTGTAGGTTTTCTTCCGGTATATTTTCGATTAAACTTTTATCCTTCAAAACCTCTTTATTCGCAAAATTGAATTTTCTTGTTCCTCTTCCTTTTATTTGAATAAAGTCGGTTGGAGAGAAAATTGGTCGCATCAAACACACATTTAAAATATCAGGGCAATCATAACCTGTTGTCATCATGCCAACGGTAACACATACACGGGTTTTGCTTGTCTGGTATAAATCGTGAAAGTTACCTTTGCCACCCAAACGATTGTTAGTAAAGTTAATCGTCAATTGCTGTGCATCTGGAATCCAAGAGGTAACTTGCATGGCAAAATCAGATTGATATTTGCCCGGAAACATCTTGTCAGCAAATTCATTCAGAATTTGTGTGATTTTAGCAGCGTGGTTTTGACTTACACAAAATAAAATTGATTTGCCAATTTCACCAGAAATTGGGTCTTTATAAGCGTTCTCAAGAAATGTTTTGCAAAAAATACGGTTCGTATTTTCGGAAAATAATTTCTTTTCAAAGTCACGCTGTGAAAATGTAGTCGAGGTTTCTTCTCCATTATCGTCTGTTATTTCAACCGTGTAACCTTCATCGCTTAAAAGCTGTGTAGTTATTTCTGTTCTTGCATCAACAACACAAGGATTTACTAAAAAACCATCTTTAACGCCATGTAAAAGACTATATTGAAAAGTTGGCTTGCCATCTTCACAACCAAAGGTTGTGTAAGTGTCCAAAAGCATTCTCCTTTCTAATTCTCTTGGGTCTTTTTCGCTGAGCTCTCCTGCATCTATCTTTTTTAAATAGTCCTTTGGTGTTGCTGTCAAACCTAACTTGTAGCCAATAAAGTATTCAAAAACAGCTCTGCTGTTACCTCCGATACTTCTATGTGCTTCATCAGAAATTACAAGGTCAAAATCAGTTGGTGAAAAAATCCTTTTGTATTTGTTTTTGAAAAGAAATGATTGCACTGTCGAAACAACAATTTCTGCTTGCCGCCAGTCATCCCTGTTTTCTTTGTAAATACTGCACTTATAATCAGTTCTTAGATATTCTTTAAATGCTTTATCTGCTTGGTCTTCCAATTCCAAACGGTCAACCAGAAACAAAACTCTTCTTGCGTTTCCTGTTCGTAAAAACAATTTGATTACGGCTGCTGAAGTTAAAGTTTTGCCAGTACCAGTTGCCATTTCAAATAAAAAACGGTCTTTACCAGCTTTTACTTCTTCCTGTATCCGTTCTATAGCTCTAACTTGATACTTTCGCAAAAACCTTAACTTATTTTCTTCAATAAAAGCACTGCGTTGCGATTCATCAATATATCTTGGGTCGCTGGCATAGTCTGGTTTTTGAGTTTTTACAATGTAATCTTCTTTTACTGTTTCATTCACTAATGCATCAGCATTTGGCTTAAATTCCGTATATCCGATAACAGTATCAGGTTTCGGAAATGTTGCAATAATATTTGGATTTCCTCTCTGTAAATCCCAGAAGTAATGCAAATTACCATTTGAAAGAATTATGAATCTACAGTTTTGAGATTGTGCATATTTTCTGGCTTGTTCCTTAGCAAAGAGTGGGTTTATTTCTTCTTTCTTTGCTTCTAAAACAATGAAAGGAAAACCTTTGTCGTCAAGTAACAGATAGTCAATGAAGCCATTTTTTGTTTTTTCAAAATCTTCACCGAATTCATCTAATTCAGTTTGAGTTAGTTTTGTTTTATTCTCAAGTACAATATTGGCTCTTCCTTCTTTCGAATCAAAGAATCGCCATCCCGCTTCTTCAAGCAGTTTATTGATTTTTATTCTTGCTTTAGCTTCTTTTGACATTACAATTTTGTTCTATTTTAAAATCACAAATTTAGTTTTAAATTCTCAATATCAATTATTCAAATAAGTCGCTGTCTTTCAATGGTGCGTAGGCAAAATGAAGGCTCTTTTGGCTGCGAAGCGGTCGCCCGTGCGTTGGGGCAGCCAAATGTGCCTGAATGTGCGGTGGGTTTCCACTTCTTTTGTCTTTATGCAGCAAAAATTTCATTTTCATTGTGTCGTTGTCTTTTTTTTCGGCTTGCTTGTAACGGAAGGGTATATGAAACGTTTGGCATTTCAAAGTGATTACCTATCAAACCGTTGCGATGTTTATTAAATGTACTGCCCTTAAAATTAGCACTTTCCGCCAAATGTTTTATATACCGTGTTGTGTGCTGCCCTTCTTTCATTTCATCTTGTCTTTCAGTTATTTACATTGTCTGTTTTTGTCGTGCGTTGGCTTGGTGGCTCTTTTGCAATTTTTGATTTTAGCGTTGGATTGTGCGAAATTGCAAATGTGCCACCAAAAGCGTTGGCAATTAATTAAATAATAAACCTGTTGTTCGTCTAATAGCTTTTGCTTGTCCTATTTTAAATATTTCTATTCCTTTCATTTCTTTGGCAACACTTTCAACGTTACTATTTTGAACCTTTTTACCCGTCATTTCCTTAATCATTACTACAATCTCAGAAAGTTTAATCTCTGCCTGTTTGTCAAGTGCTGCTTCAATAATTTTTTGATATTGAATTACAATCTCTGAAGTACCTTCTTTATTGTCATTTTGTTGAGTGTTCGAACTATTACTTAGTTCTACAACTGTTGGTTCAGCTATGCTTTCTTCTGCCTGGATTTCTGTTTTTTCATCTAAATCTTTTACTACGTTAATTGATGGTTCACATACTTCATCTTCATTCTTAGTTTCAGTTTGTTTTTGTTCTTCAATAAATGGTTTAACAACTTCGTCAGTATTAGAAACAATACCAAGGTTTTCTTGTTGCACTTCTTTTTCTACTTGTTTTTTTTGTGCTTTAAAGTTTTTATAAAAACGCAAGTTTAATACTTCGTAATATGGGTCGTAGAATTTACGGAAACCGAAAAATGCACCTAAAAGAACAACAGAATAATAAAAACTATCTCCAAAACCTTTAAGATAGTCTAAGTTTTTAAACAGTTTGGTTTGTGAAATATCATCAGATTTACGTATTTCGTCACGAAGCATTAAATAAAGAGGTGCAACAATATATTGTTTTATGTCGCCTTTTGTAGTTTGGGAAACATATCCTTTTAGTTGTTCTTCTGTCTCAAAATACTTTATAATATCAAGAAATTTTATTGTTGGATAATTCGAATTAAGATTTTCTAAAAACTTATGTGTTCCACTACCTTCAAAAGACGGAAGCCCTTTGTTAAATGCGAAAACCTGTCCTGCATCGTAGAAATAGCCAAGTGTAGAGTTTGGAAAATAATCAAATCGGTCATACGCAATTAAGTATTCCCAATAATTTCCATTTTGAATTTTATTTGCCTTTGTTCCGAGTTTTCTATATTCCAAGCCATTAAATATATTTTCAAGGCCGATGTCGGCAATATATTTTTCAAATAGACCTTCATTTTTGCAAATTGACCAAAGTGCTGAGATTGCGTTTTTTATTTCGTTATGTTCAATTTCAGTTTCAATTGTAGGAAGTATAGTTTCAAAAATTGGTTTTTCAAGTTTTATTCTTTGGTCAATCCTGCCTTCAATAGAAATTTTGGCTTGTTGAGAAAGAGGATAGACCGCAACAATATCGTTGATTTCAAATTGCACAAACTCACTTTCGTTACTAATTGCTTTATCTAAATGAAGAATTAAATACTCTTCGTCATATTCAAATGGTGCAACAGTTTTGAATTGAGTAATTATTTTTTCTTTGATTTCATCATTTATAATGCCATCAAACTCAACAAGCCCTGATTTGGGTAAAATTGTATATCCAAATCTGTAAAACAGATTAAACTGATTTCTTAGGGCTATGTTTAAAAATTGCTTCATATTTAAAAGTCAAAATTATTAGTTGTACGACTAGATGTTCTTTGATTCAAGATGTCTGAAATAGAAATCTTGGTGCATTCATCCTTAAACTTATCAACTAAATCATGAGTGTAACCAAAATATGTGAGATACAGATTCTTTCTACTTCTTGTCATTGCAACCATAAACAAAGTTTCAGCGTTACTTGGGTGCAAATAAAAATGTGTATTTAGAAATGGTAAAAATACATTATCAAAGTCAAGACCTTTTGAACTATGGTAAGTCATCAAAATAGCTTCTTTGTTTTGTTCTGCATTTTTTAACGCTCCATATCCACTTCCAATAAATTGCAATTTTATTCCGTTACTCCTAAAGTGTCTGTTCAAATCTCCGTAGTCAGGTTTACCATATTGATTTTTTTTCTCACTCCATTGAGATTTACCATTTGCTGATAATACATAATTTGCAAACTTAGTAATTGCATTGGTCGTAGGGAACAGAATTACGGAAGTGTCGCCAACATTTGCACCTTTCAAAGCTTCTTGATAAATGTATTTGACTTCTTCTTGTTCGCTTGACGCTTCGCATAAACGTATGTTTACATCTTGTTTTGTCAAATCACGTTTTGCTCCCCAAATATTCATTGACGGCAAAATCTTTTGAACAGCATTGATGATACTTCGTGTTAAACGATGTATCATATTCAAAGAAAATGCCCTTGCATTGATTATGTCACCAACTTGATTTGGATTAACTACAGGTTCGTTCCAACGTGGGTCTGTGTCGTAAATGGATTGGTTTGAATCACCTGCAACAATTACTTTTCTTGCTCTGTTGTTCATTGCATACAAAACACGACTTGGCAAGTCTTGAACTTCATCGCAAAAAATGTAATCAAAATTCTGACTGTTTTTGTCGCAAAACTCTATGTAAGTCATTACAGGAATTGAGTTTGGTAAATTCAATTCCTGCATTCCTGTCTTAAACATATCAATAAGTGAATGAGTATAAACTACAACTGCAATTTTTGCGTTTGGTTCTTTTTGAATTACATTTTTCAAAGAATGAATAAGTAAAACAGATTTGCCACTACCCGCAAATCCTTTTACCCAAATATTTCCTATTTTTTTTGACTCAACGTTGATAAACTCTTTTTGGTCAGGGTCAAGTTGGTCTTCTCTAATCATCCAAGCCATAATATCTTATTGTTTTATTAACCCTTCTTCTTTTGAAGTAACGGTTAGATTTTCTGAATTATACAATTTTTCTCCGCTGAATTGAGGTTTTGATTCTCTTACTTGTTGAGCAAAATCTCTCATTCCTAATTCATCTGCTGCTGACGACAACCAACTGTAATCACTTTCATTCATTTGGTTTGTGTCAAATTTTCTTTTCCAATTTTCAAAAGCCTTTTCAATCATCTTTTTTCCTTCAGGATTCTTTTCCTTTTTCAACAATCGCCCCAATTCATACAAACTATGTGGCTCATCAGGGTCAAGTCGTAAAGATTCCTCCAAAATTTCCTTGAATTTTTCTTTGTCTTTATCTTTCAATTTGTATGCGTAGTTAAAAGCAGTAGTTGCATTTTTATTTGAATTGTAACCCATTTCGTAATATTCCAATGCTTTATCATCATGTCCCGCACTTGAATACAAAACACCAATCTGATTATAATTGTGAACACTTGGATACAATTCATTCAAGAGTTCTAATGTTTCTGCAGCTCTAAAATCGTTGCCTACTTTTTCATATGCTTTGTAAAGCGTTTCCAAACCTTGCTTAGTTGGTTTTCCGCCGTTCTGCTCTGCTTCAATATTTGCTTGTCTTTCAGCTTTTAAAACTAATCTTTGCTCAGCAGTCAGTTCTTTGTTCGCAAATGGATTTATCGGTTCAACCATAATTTGCTGACCAACGGCTGTTGCTCTTGCAAGTAGGAGTTTATCTGTTGTGATTTCCAATTCCAGTTTTACAGGTGTATTAAGTTTAAAACCTTGCGAATTGCCACTTACAATTTTTATGTTATAAAGAAGTTTGTTTACGTTCCCTAAACAAATTGGCAATTCAATTGCCTGCTGTCCTTCTTGGCTTGTAACCAAATCATCAATTACAATTAAGTCACAAGGTATGTGTGTTCCTGCTTTTAGAATTACCTTGGGCGTTTCGTCTTTTGTTATTACGAGAAAAGGTTCACTTGTAATTGGTTGTATGATGTTTTTGCCAAAACCATTGTAAACAAGGGAATGAATTGCTGCTCCAGAAGAAACGTGTGTTTGCAAATCTCTTGGAACTAATAACTCAGATTCTTTAAAATGTTCTTTTAGAGCGGCTTGCACATAGGGGTTTTTGGAACTACCACCTATGAACAAAACATAATCAATTTCATCTTTGGTTAAAGAAGCCTTTTTTAAAGCTGTTTGAATTGGATTGAAGATAGTTGTAAATTCATCTTCTACATTCTTTGTTTTATAGGGAATTAAAGCGGCTGACTTTAAAAATGCTTTCATTGCTTCATTAAATTCAGAGTATGAAAGTTTAGGTTCGCTTAATGCTAAAAGCCCTTTTCTGGTGTCAATTTCAATACGATTGCCTACCGAAACATAATCTTTACTTGTCGCAGTTGCAGGTAATATGCGATTGTTTGTTTGTAAGGCAATGTTTTCGCATACCATAATTTTCAACTGTTCTGCTGATTTTAACAATTGGGTTATGATTCGATTTTTTTCAGGTGTTCTAAAATTATCCTTATTCATTCCGCTTTCTTTAAGAAGTTGCGGAAACAAGTAATCAATGGCAATAAGTCGGTCTATGTCATCGCCACCAAGTTTTTCAAACTTTGATATAGATAAATTTTTAGAGTAAATGCCGTGTAAATCTTTTCCTAATTCAAGAATGGAAACATCACAAGTTCCTGCACCAAAGTCAAAAACCAATATTTTAGGATTGTCTCCATCGGGAATTGTTATTGGATTTTTTTCTAAAGAAGAAACTTGAACGTAGCTTAGAAAAGCTGCATTTGGCTCGTCAATCAAAGATTGCTTGTTAATAGAAATCCCGTTTTGTTCTAGTGCAAAAATCAACTCTTTTCTTTGATTTGCTTCAAAAGAAGCTGGAATACTTACCGCATATTGAACATTAGGCGGCAAATTATTTGTCTTAATATAACGGTCAATTTGCGCTTTCAAATATTGAAAAAAAACTTTTGCAGCGTCTTTGGGATTTAAAATTGGGAAGTCGCTTTGTCTGTCAAGTTCGCTGTTGTAATATTTTGAACCAAGGTCTTCGCCCAATTCCATTTTGAACGAATACCAAACATTTACACCTTTTTTAAGTTGATATTTCAAGTCAGCCGCACCTTTACCTACTAAAAGTTGTTGGTTATACCAAGCAATAACAGTAGGAATTTTTTCTGATGACATTATCGCACCATCATAAAGTCTTTGATTCAGCCAAATTGGAGCTGTTAAAATTTCTTTTGTTGTCTTGTCAATAGTTGCAACCGAAACAACGGTCGTAGATGTTCCGAAATCAATACCAACAAATGTTGTATTAAAAATGTCGGTCGTTGGTCTTGCAACCTGAGTGTTTCTTAATGCAGGGAATAAACTCTGAATGTTAATATCTGTTGCCATTGTTTAATTTAGTTCTTGTCTGTCAATATACTTTGTCTTTGGTCTGCCGTGCGTTTGGGGCAAAAGCAAATGTGCTGCATTGGTTGGCTATAAGCGTGGGGATACAGCTCTTTTGATTTTGCCGAAGCGTGGGCTTTTTCTTCTTTCATTTTTCTGTTCGTTTTCTGTCGGTGTCGTCTTTTAGGGTTGCACACAACGTTCCGCGTGTATGTGCCGTTGCGAAGCAATGGCATGTACACGCTGTTGTAAGATGTTTTGGGGTCGTCTTTCTTAATCATTTCCCCAAATCCTCAGAGCTTTTGAAAATTCCATCTCAAATTCAGTGTTGGGATATTTTTCGCTTAACCAATTGGAAAACCATTTGAAATCTATGCATCTTTCATCTTCATTATGCGTTTTAGGCTGGAAGTAAATTATTTCAATCTTCTTTTCTATTCCAATAAATTTTCCATTCAAATCAATCTTCTGAAATTCATTCAATTTCTTGATTAAATGTTCGTACTTCCTTTTATAGGAACTAGCTTGATAAATTTTGAAAATTCCTTCAATTACTTTTTTAATTCCAACTTGTTGGGCTTCGCGTAAGTAATCATCTTGTTTTATTCTTCTAGAACCAGAGTCAGTTTTAAACTCAATCAAATAGTCTTTTGAGTTTTCATCAACCGCATAGAAATCAACTTTATAGGATCGATCAGCATAATTCGTAGATTCGTGCTGAGGCTTAACTGTGGCTAAACGAATTGGGAGCTCCGGAATTATTCCAATTATTTCTACTCCTAAGAAATCTGTAAGAGCATCCTTTAAATAAAACCCAACCAAACTATCAATTCTTGGTTCAGCTTTGTAGGCTGGCAATTTCTTCCAGTCTTTCATCATTTCAAAGTATTCATTCCAATTCATATCTTGCCTTTATCATTCTTGTATTATCGACCCCAAAATGTCTTACAACGGTAAATTGTATGAGCAGTAGCGGTTTGCGTGGTATTTCCCTGTCAAATTGCAATAAATTACGAGCGGACTACAAACTTTCAAATTTGCACTTTCCCGCTATTGCTTATACAAAATGTTGTAGGCAGTGGTTTGTCCTTTGCTCTCTTTTCAATTGTTTTTTGCCGTTATTTTTTCTCTTTCCGCAATACTATTTGCCGTATGTTCATTTACAATCAAATGCACCAACAGCCAACCCCAAAACAAGGCTGCTAAAACGGTCTGTACAATTAAAGTTACTTTAAATGTTTCGGGCGCAATTAAAATGAACGTGATACCAACAAGAAACGCCATCAAAAAATATACTCCTGTAATTAGATAAAGCGGTCTACGGTAATCTGCTTCGACTTTGCTTTTTCGCACCAATAAAGGTGTGAGTAGCAATACGAAATAGGAAAAATGGATAAAACCGTAAGATATCCACACAGAGGCTCTGAAAGCTACAATATCGCCCAATAAAAAAAACAAAAGGTTGAACACGATTAAAAATAACGATCTCAACAAAGTCCATAAAATATTAGTCCACTTCATATTACTATTTCAATTTGTTTAAAATTTCTCGTTTTACTGCGTCAAATTCCTCTTGTGAAATTGCGCCCAAGTCAAGCATTTCCTTTAATTGTTTGATTTTTTCAACAGGATTTTGTTGTTGTTCCTGTGGATTCATCGGGTTAAACACTTGTTGAGCCATACCTCCAAAAATACCGCCTGCGCCTATTCCCATTCCTAAACCTGCTCCTGCAGCGGCAACACTATCGGATTGATTATTTGCTAAATCTTTCAAAATGGTGGCGGCTTGTTGTCGTGCCCAATCTTCCCCCAAAGTACCCATTACGACTTTGTCTGCTTGTGCAATTCTCATTTTTTCTATGGCCTCAATACCTATTTCATCATATCGCCGTCTTAATTCATCATCTTCTACATCAACTGCTGCAACAGAAAACTTTATAAGTTTTACTCCACAATTAACAAGAATTTCCTCAATGAGAGGATTTATAGAATCTGAGAATTCGTCTAAACGAGCATCAATACCCAAAAGTTCTTTTGTAGATTCGTTGGCTGCTCTAGCAATACAAGATTTTATTTTACTCTGAAATTCATTTCTGAAAAATTGTGTTATTTCTTCCTGTGTCTTAAAAGGCACATTATTTCCTATCAACTTTTCAAGAAAAATCACAGGATTAACGATTTGAACTTTATACGCACCTCTTGCTTTTAATTTTGTAGCAATTCCCAGAAAGTTGTCTCGAACTTGAATTGGCGAGTCTGTACCCCAAAGGATTTCCATACTGTGTGCTTTTCGCACAAAGTAAACTACACAATTGAAAGTGCTGACACCACCTGTAAAGGCATTTCGCAAGCGACTGATAAACGGATAATTCTCTGTTGAAAGTTTATAAGTTCCGTTCTCAAATGTTTGTTCAATTACGCCACCTCTAATAAAAATTGCTTCTTCGCCGGGCATAACAATAAGTGTAGAATTGATATTAAAATCTTCCTCTGGTTGTCTCCAAATCAAAAGATTTCCATCGCCACTATTTTTAATGACATCAGCCCAATTTTTTTTCCCACCAACAAATGCTGATTCATTCTCGTTTTTCAAAATAGACATAATTATTGGTTTTTTAATTTTTGAACAAAATTATCAAGCAAGTTCCTGAAAATACTATTAAACCATTTTGTTTTTCCAAACCATTTTACTGTTATTGGACTAATAGCATAATAAGATTGAATAAATACCCTCCCATACCAAGTTTCGGCTAAAACATTGTCGCGATAGCTACGAAGAACCAAAACTTGCGGACAATTATAAGAACCATAAACTGAGGTCGCTACATAACAGCCACCACTTGATGGCGTTGCGGGTGCTTGATATGAAGTGTCATATTTTTTTATTTTGTCTTCATATAAGGCAATTGTTTTATTATTACTTTCTTTGTCTGCTAATAAGTTGATAACTTGGTTATGAAATGAGATACCTGATTTCCAAGAAAGAACAGATAGGTCAGAAACATATTTTTTATTCTCAAAATAAATTTCTAAAATATCGCCTAAATAATAGAGAGTATTAAATGAAGCAAAAGCATTATTTATATACTCTTGGTTATAGTTACTTCGAATTTGTAAATCAATCCCGTCAAAATGGTTTTTGGCTCCGTTGAATAGCATACTACAAATATCTATCACACGAGTTGATATTTCTGTAACGGCAGCTTCTTTTTCTGCCTCATCACTTACATAACTTTTAATAAGTTCAAATACAGTATCAAGACAATTATTTACAGAAATCGCAGCAGATTGAATATGAGCGATTTTGCAACTTAAAGCTTTGAAATAAACAATATAAAATGCAGCCTCCCAACTTTTTGGATCCTCAACGAGTATCATATCATAATACTTTTCAGCATTCTCTGCATTATTATCATTTTTTGCTCGCCTTGCAATTTGATACAAGTTGCTTAATTTGTCTGAAGTATCGACTTTTACGCTACCTGTTACTTCCACAATTCCATTAACCATCATTTTCTTTGCTTCTTCAGCCGAATACTTTGTTCCACAATGTTGACAAACAAAAACTCCTTCTTGTTTGATTATTTGGTTACTACCACATAATTCGCAATTTATTTTCTTCATATACAATTTTTAGTTATTAATTTACTCGTATTTAATATCTCCCAACCTAATATTCTTGTCAGTTTTGCTCACGCTGTTCCACCATTGCCTACAACGGTTCGCAGCTATGCCCAGTAGCCGTTTTGCGGGCTTCGTCACTGTCCAACAGAACAATGTTTCTGCGGGGTACACGGTTTCAAATTGCTCTTTCATAGGCTATTGGGCATAGGTGCTGTTATGCAACGCTATTTTTGATTATTCAGCATTTCTTTTATTCCACCAATTGAGCTTAGGATTCCTGT
>Ga0255347_1007277_pt1 | contig 11609 bp, 8 predicted proteins | sample wastewater_treat_2_FD_192479 | JGI IMG/M metagenome (GOLD analysis project Ga0255347, IMG submission 192479) | Wastewater microbial communities from Lulu Island WWTP, Vancouver, Canada - plant24 | ecosystem: Engineered > WWTP > Wastewater > Unclassified | place: Canada: Vancouver, British...
AGTGGCCAGAAAGCTACCTTTCTCTAATACAAACCCAATATTTGTTGACGTAGATGGAGACGGCTACACCCCACTTCACAAACAAGGGCTTCCCTCAGACAAATAAACCCAAAATCACCTGCCCCTGTCCCCGCCCCTGTCCCTGCCCCTGTCCCTGTCCCTGCCCCTGTCCCTGTCCCCGTCCCTGCCCCTGTCCCTGTCCCTGCTACAGATCCTACCAGTTAGCATGTTCTGGCTCCTGATTGTGTCTTCTTTGTTGCGTTCTTCCTCTTCGTTACAGTTTTAAAACATGTCCGGGGGCATCCTTCCGGGCCCAAAATCTCCCGTAGCCACCCCGACTGTCTCTTAGTGACATCGTCCGGGCGAGATATACGATTGCTAACGTGTACGTTCATCCTTTTGGCCCGGACGGGCCGCTGCGCGGCCTTCATGTCAGCTAAGAGACGTCGGGTCCCGGCAACTCCCGATAGCGCCCTCCAGGATTGCCCCCGGACCATGTTGCAGGGTGCCCTCTCGACCTCCTTTTAGCTCCAGATCCTGCAGAATTGCACAATCGTCTCCCTGCCTCCTGCCCCTGTCCCTGTCCCTGTCCCCGTCCCTGCCCCTGTCCCCGTCCCTGCCCCTGTCCCCACCCCTGTCCCTGCCCCCACCCCTGTCCCTGCCCCCGCCCCTGCCTCCCGCCCCCAAACCCCTTTGAATCTAAATAATTTGCATCTTGGGACTGTGTTTTCCAAAATCTTGTCGCTATACTTTGCTGCATCACTCGTTGTGTGGTGGGCTGGCATCGCGAGGGCGTGATACCAAAAATTCTATTAATACAAATTTTGGCAGAAATGACCTGCAGTTAAAAGCATTGGGAGCTGATGATGGACATGATAATTAACGAAGGATTGGTTAACGAGGTCCTGGCAGTCGGCCAAGATCGCAGCGCTCCTCATGTTCGAGAAGTCTTGGCTAAAGCTAGGGAGATGCGCGGACTTACCGACCATGAAGTCTCGGTTTTAATGGGTATTTCTGACCCAGAACTGTTGCATGAACTGTTTGATGCCGCGAAATATGTAAAGGACACCATCTATGGCCGCCGCCTAGTCTTGTTTGCCCCTTTGTATGTTTCAAATCTTTGTCATAACGACTGCGTTTACTGTGCTTTTAGGGTGCGCAACAAAGAAGTAAGACGCCGGGCCCTAAATCAGGACGAAATCGCACACGAAGTAAAAGTCCTGGTTGAGCAAGGACACAAGAGAATTCTGCTGGTGGCAGGCGAATCGTACCCAAAAGAAGGTTTTGATTACGTTTTAAAGAGCGTTGACACAATCTACAAGGTCAAATCAGGCCGAGGCGAGATCAGACGCGTCAATGTGAACGTCGCTCCTTTGGACATGGATCAATTCAAGGCGCTAAAGGCCACCAATATTGGGACTTATCAGTTGTTCCAGGAAACGTATCACCGTGAAACTTATGCAAAAGTCCATCTGGCCGGAAAAAAGCGTGACTTTGACTGGCGGATTACCGCGATGGATAGAGCCATTGAAGCCGGGATTGACGACGTTGGTGTTGGCATCCTATTTGGCCTTTACGACTGGAGGTGGGAAGTTTTGGCGATGTTGCAACACATTCGCCACCTGGAAGGCCGGTTTGGGGTTGGACCGCACACCATCAGTGTCCCTAGGATGGAACCAGCAGTCGGATCCGACATGGCATCCCACCCTCCAATGCCAGTTTCCGATGTAGATTTTCGAAAGCTGGTTGCGATCTTACGCCTTGCAGTCCCATACACTGGCATCATCATGTCAACACGTGAAACGGCCAATCTGCGACGCGAATCATTTGCACTTGGCGTTTCCCAAATCAGCGCTGGTAGTCGTACTAATCCTGGTGGATACGAGGAAAACGATATCAGCAAAGAATTCGAGGCTGCCCAGTTCCAGGTTGGCGACCACCGTCCCTTGGATGAAGTCGTGCGTGATGTGGCCTCGATGGGCTATATCCCCTCGTTTTGCACCGGCTGCTATCGCCTAGGTCGTACTGGGGCCGACTTCATGGATCTGGCAAAGCCTGGAGCCATCAAACAACACTGCGATCCAAATGGACTGTCCACCTTTACCGAGTATCTGCTGGACTATGCCTCGCCTGAAACTCGCGAGATTGGGATGGCATTGGTAGACAAGGTAATGGGCGAAATGGATGGCAAGCCCCAAAGGACGGCACAAAAGCTGGTTGAGGCCGTCAGATCTGGCAAACGCGACGTCTATGTTTGATTCATCTGTCATTCAAGACCAAAAAGGGCTGCAATGAAGCAAGGAACTCCAAAGGGACTACGTTTACATATAGCGCTGTTCGGCAGACGTAACGTTGGAAAATCCAGCCTTTTGAACGCCATAGCACAGCAACAGGTGGCTATTGTTTCGGACAAGCCTGGTACCACGACCGACCCGGTGGAAAAATCTATGGAACTGCCGGTGATTGGGCCGGTGGTCTTGATTGATACTGCTGGAATAGATGACCCTGGAGACTTAGGTGCACTTCGAGTTGATAAAACGAATCAAGCGGTTGAGCGCGCAGACATCGCATTGATCGTGGTTGGAGCCGGGCAGTGGGGCAACTATGAAGAGGACTTGGTCACCAGATTTAGTGAAAAACAGACCCCAACAATTGTAGTTTTTAACCAAAATGACGTGGCAGGTCCCAACGAAGAGGTACTGGACCGCTTAAGCCAATTAAAGATCCCGTGGGTTTTCACGGTCGCCAGTAACAACACAGGCATTTTCGAACTTCGCAGCGCCTTGTTAAACGCGGCTCCTGCTGATAAAGACGAAACCATCATTGGAGACTTGGTTGCACCTGGTGACTTGGTGGTTTTGGTGACGCCAATTGACGACCAAGCACCTAAGGGGCGGCTGATACTGCCCCAAGTTCAAACAATTCGCGATCTTTTGGATCATGATGCTTATTGCCTAGTCGTTAAAGATGGCCAGCTTTCCAATGCGCTAAAAGACCTTAATGCCCCACCAAAGCTGGTGGTGACTGACTCGCAGGCTTTTGCCAAGGTCTTTACAGTGGTCCCACCTGATGTCCCAATGACATCGTTTTCCATCCTGTTTTCGCGCTTCAAGGGCGATTTGGCCACGATGGCCGCAGGTGCAAATGCCATCAAGGGACTAAAACCAGGCGACAAAGTTTTGATTGCCGAGGCTTGTGGACATCACCCTGGTGAAGAAGATATTGGTAAGGTAAAAATTCCCGCGCTGTTAAACAAATTCGTCGGCGGCCATCTGGAATTTTTCCACGCTCAAGGCCGCGATTTTCCATCTGATTTGTCCCCATACAAGCTCGTCATCCACTGCGGCGCTTGCATGTGGAACAAAAAGGCGATGCTAAACCGACTGTTGGAATGCCATAACCAAAACGTCCCAATAACCAACTATGGGCTTACTATAGCCTTCGCCTTGGGCATTCTTGATCGGGCCATCAAACCATTTTTGGCTGGAAGATAGATAAAACGCCCTTTGCTAGGGCCTCATCGACGACCTTTGACATCAAACAAAGGGCGATTTTTGGCCAGCAATTGTTGCATGATTTATTTTTCACACTATAATTCACCGTCCTTGTGTTCTTTGAAATGGCGGAGTGGCCGAGTGGACGATGGCAGCGGTCTTGAAAACCGTCGGACGACGAGTCCCGTGGGTTCGAATCCTACCTCCGCCGCATGTGGCAACTTCGCTTGTTGGAGAGATGGCCGAGTGGCTGAAGGCGCTCGCCTGCTAAGCGAGTGTACGGGGTTGACCTGTACCGTGGGTTCAAATCCCACTCTCTCCGCCAAGGCTGGTTTTGAAAACATCCTGGTCTTTGATTGGAATTTCAGGATGTTGCCAGTGTTATTTTCTTTGATATGCGCCCGTGGCTCAATTGGATAGAGCATTAGACTACGGATCTAAGGGTTGGGGGTTCGAATCCCTCCGGGCGCGCTTAAAAGCTAAATTCTATCGATTGAAGAACTGTCACAACTGAAGTAAAGTTGAGTCGGCTTTTTTAGCTAATTGGCCTTGCCAAATCTCATAGGCCGTGGATAGAATGGGACGGTTTTGAAAACTTGTCAGATAACACCCACTGGCGAGCACCCAGTGGCTCATTAGAAAGAGGGCAACATGCTTGGAGACACGCTGGCTTCCCGCTTCGAATTCGGTAATCAGACTACGGAAGACAAATATGGACGGCACGTCTCGGGGACCTGTGTAAGGGATGGGTCCCCTGTTGTTATGACTGTGCTGGATCCTCAGTTGCAGCCTAAGGCAGACGATGCCAATGCTGTAATTAAGGTGTCGCAGACCCTTGCCAAAAAGAAGCTAGGAGGAATCTTACTGGCTGTCGAAGCTGGCAAGACAGAGGGGGGGAACATCTACATAATTAGCCGGACTAGCTCGGCCCCTACCTTGAAATCTTTGCTTAAAACGTCTGGTGGTATGAGTCCTGAGGACGCACTGACTATCGCCTACCAGATTGCGGTCATCTTAAAAAACGCGGCGGACGCAGGCGTTCACCACCTTGAATTGTCTAGCAATTCAATCCTGGTAAACGTTGATGACACCCCACAGGTGCAGATTGCCGGTTTTGGTATTGCCAAGCTTTTGCCAAGTTACAACCCATCCAAGAAGAATGTGCCGTACCATGGGGTCGCTGAATACATGGCTCCTGAGGTTTGCGCTGGTAGAGAGGGTGACGCGGCTTCCGATCTGTATGCGCTTGGCATTTTGATGTACGAAATGCTTGCTGGGAAGCCTCCGTTCCAGTCGTCAAGCCCATCGACCACCATCAAAAGGCAAGTCTATGAAAAACCCTTGCCGCTGCACCTTGTTAAGCCAAGCGTAACCAATCTTGATGCATTTGAGCAGCTAACCAATCGCTTTTTACACAAGGAGCCTAAGCAACGGCCGGAAACGCTTGCTGAGGCAGTGTCGCTGATTGAAGAGTTGGCGAATAGTTCTTTCCCAGACGCGAAACTAATTGTTCCTGAAGCTCTTTCAGATGAAATCGAGCCTATTTCCCACCTTGCCCAGGAGGTAGTAGCCGAGGCGGCCGCACCTGCTCCAGTTGCTGGTGGGACCATGGTGTTTACTGGTTTGGCTGAGGCGATGGCCGAGGGGCAAGCCCCAGGGGGTACGCCAAAGACGCCAAGCTCAGGTCAGGCAACCGAGGCTTTCGATGCTGACTTTGTTAAGGCCGCGCTTGAGCAGGCCGCTGCAAAGGGAGGCGTACAAAAGGAAGAGGCAGCCCCAGTTGCACCAGCTCCTGCTGCAAAAGAACCGGCTGCTGAAAAACCGGTTGAGGCCCCTGTGGCAACTCCTGAGCCAGCTGTTGAAAAAACGCCTGCAGCCGAGCCAGCAGCCAAGGAAGAAGTACAAGAGCCAGCGCCAAGTACGGAAGCTGCCGATACTGCAGCACCTGTGGCTGATGCTCAAGAAGAGCCTGCCCCGGTTGTCACTCCGGGCCCTGCGGTTGAAGGTTTTGCACAAAAACCCGACCCAGAAAAGAAGAAAGAATCCAGAATGGTGTGGATTCTTAGTGGAATTTTGATCGCGCTAATCGCTGTCGGTGTATTCCTATTCATGAAGTCGAGTAAGGTCGATGATGTACCGCCACCTCAGCCAACGCCGACTACCCAGGTAGAGGTAGCCCCAGCTCCTGAACCGGCTGCTCCTGCTGAGCCTGCAGCCCCACAAAAGGCTGAGGAAGCAGATAAGGCGGCGGTAAAAGAAGAAGGGGACAAGAAGGCAGAGGAGGCTAAGGAAGAGCCAGCAGCTGAGGCCCCCGCACAAGAAGAGGAAGCTCCCAGGGTAGTAATTAAGCCGGCAGGCCCAACACCACAGGAAAAGGCCGCTGCACTGGTGAACCGGGCTAAGGTCGAGATCAAAGAGGGACGCCCCGAAGATGCCAAGGATTCCTTGGAAACGGCCCTCCAGATGGATCCTGATAATGCAGACGCCAAGCTGCTGCTTGAAGTCGTGGCGGGTAGGATCAAGGCTAAGGCGGCGGAAGCTAAGGCTGAGGCAGCTGCAAAGAAACCAGCTGCTCCTGCCACCCGGAAAGTGACTACAGCGCCTGCCAAGCCTGCTCCTAAGGCGGCTACAGCCGAGAAGCCTCCCAAGGCCGAGCCTAAGCCCCAGATGTCCGATGCGGAACGAAACGCTAAGATCCAGGAATTATTGAAAGCTGGCCAAGCAGCGCTGAACGCGGGCGACAATGCGAAAGCAATTTCGTACTTTAATCAGGTGCTCAAACTAGACCCAAATAACAAGCTTGCCCCAAGGCTGTTGCAGCGGGCAAAGGCCGGACAATAACTCTATACAAAACCGCTGAAAATCCCCCCTTTTCGATTGCAATTCTAGGCGTTTTGGTGTAGGCTAGCGCCGCGTTTTTGGAGAAAGAAATGGCAGAGGAAATCGTCTCCCAAATAGTTCCAGTAAACATAGAAGATGAGATGCGCACATCGTATATGGACTATGCGATGAGCGTCATAATTGGCCGAGCTTTACCTGATGCCAGAGATGGCTTAAAACCAGTTCATCGTCGCGTGCTTTACACAATGCACGAGACAAAAAGCTTCCACAACAGTGCGTACAAGAAAAGTGCCCGCATCGTCGGTGATGTCATGGGTAAGTATCACCCCCATGGTGATGCCGCTATCTACGACACCATGGTTCGCATGGCCCAAGACTTTTCCATGCGTTACCTGTTGGTTGATGGACAGGGAAACTTTGGCTCGGTTGACGGCGATAGTGCGGCAGCCATGCGTTATACCGAAGTCAGGATGACCCGCATCGCCGAGGAAATGCTGGCGGACATCGAAAAAGACACCGTTGATATGGTGCCAAACTACGATGGGTCTTTGACTGAGCCAGCCGTTTTGCCTTCTCGTATCCCTCAGTTGCTGATTAACGGCTCGTCTGGTATCGCGGTCGGCATGTCCACCAACATCCCGCCACACAACCTAGACGAGGTTGTCAGCGGTACGATTGCCTTAATCAGAAATCCTGAATTAACTGTCGCAGACTTGATGGAACACATCCCAGCGCCAGATTTCCCCACTGGCGGTTTAATTCTGGGTAACGCTGGAATCAAGGCGGCTTATGAAACGGGCCGTGGCGCTGTAAGAATGCAGGCCAGAGCGACAATAGAGGAAGAGAAAAAAGGCGAACGAGCGGCCATTATCGTCACCGAAATCCCATATCTGGTGAACAAGGCCAAATTGCTGGAGCGGATTGCCGAGCTACATAAAGATAAGAAGATTGAAGGCATCCACGACCTGCGTGACGAGTCAGACCGTGAAGGAATGCGCATTGTGATTGAGTTGAAGCGTGATGCTGACGCTCAGGTCATCTTAAATCAGCTATATTCGATGACCGCCATGCAAAGCTCCTTCAACGTCATAATGCTCGCGATTTCCAGGGGTCGCCCAATTCTGCTGACACTGAAAGATGCGCTTTTGGAGTTCATAAACCATCGTAAAGATGTAGTGACCCGTCGGTCGCTTTATGAGCTTAGAAAGGCAAAGGAACGCGAGCATATTTTGCTTGGTTATCAGATAGCTATCGATAACCTGGATGAAGTGATTGCTTTGATTAGAGCTTCACGCAACCCTGAAGAGGCGCGTAACTCGTTGATGGAGCGCTTCGGACTGACCGAGATTCAGGCCAAGGCCATTTTGGATCTGCGCTTGGAGCGCTTGACCAGAATGGAGCGTGACAAGATCCTGTTGGAACTGGAAGAAATCAGGAAAACCATCGCCAGGCTGGAAGAAATCCTTGGCTCAGAAGCCGTCTTGATGGATGTAATAGTTGGGGAACTTGAAGAAATACGCACCCGCTATGGCGACAAACGGCGCAGTGAACTGACGGAAGATCTGGGTGAAATCGATATTGAAGACCTGATCCCTGAAGAAGACATGGTCGTTACCGTCTCTGCGCAGGGCTTCATCAAGCGTACGGCATCTGCAGTTTTCAGGAGCCAAAGGCGAGGTGGTAAGGGCAAGGCCGGAATGCAAACCAGGGAAGAAGATTTCGTGACCGATATGTTTGTCGCGTCCACCCACACGTGGGTTATCTTCTTTACTGATAAGGGACGAGCGTTTAGACGGCGTGTGTATCAGATACCTGAAGGCTCTCGAACCTCAAAGGGTCGGGCCATGGTCAACCTGCTTAGCCTTGCCGGCGATGAAAGGGTCAGGGCCATTCTGGCTGTTGATGATTTCAACCCTGGGCCCTCCTTTGTGTTTGCCACCAAGAAGGGTGTGGTCAAGCGAACCGAAGTCGTGCTGTTTAAGAATATTCGAGCCTCTGGTCTTAACGCGATCAGACTTGATCCAGATGACGATCTTATTTCCGTGCGACTGGCTAACGAAGGCGAACACATTTTGTTGTTTACCAAGCAAGGTAAGTCGATTCGCTTTGCTATTGACGACCTTAGAAGCATTGGCCGAGATACAAGAGGCGTTCGTGGAATGACTTTAAAGTCTGACGACTGTCTTGTTGGTATGGAAGTGTTGACCCCTGGTCGACAGATCCTGGCGGTTACCGACCGTGGCTACGCAAAGCGCACGGAGGCCGACGAATACCGAATTCAGCGCCGTGGGGGTACAGGCATTTTGGCCATGCGCACCAACTCCAAGGTCGGCTATGTAGTCGGCATGAGGTCGGTCATTGAAGATGACGAGATCATCCTGACCAGCTCGAAGGGAACAACTATCAGGGTCAGGGTCTCTGACATTTCGCTTATCGGACGTGTGACACAGGGTGTCCGTGCGATGAATGTCGCTGACGACGAGCAATTGGTAGCAATTGACGTCGTAGTTGACAAGGACGACGAGCAGGAAGAGACCTCAAGCGAACCCAAGGCTCCGTTGGCCATCGAAGATATGGATTAAAGCGGCTGGCCGTCTTTGTGCCCTAAATCTGCCTTAATAAGTCTGTACAAATCTGTGATTGCAGAGATGTCCACGTTTGCAGGCCGAGTCTGGGGGTCGATTCCAGCATCAATTAGCCAAGCCTGACATTGGGCCTTTTTAGTTTTCAAGCCGTCAGCCAGCGAGTTTAGGCATGTCTTTCTTGGCTGTGCGAACAGGCCGTGGGCTATCTTTGAAAAGTCAGGGTCATTAATCATTGCCGCCATTTCAGGGCTAAGCACCTTTGGCACCACCTCGACCACAGCTGACCACACCTTGGGAACAGGTTTGAATTTAGTTGGAGACACCTCAAAAAGCATGCGCACGTCTGCCCTTGTCTGGATCAAAGCGGAAACGGCCCCAAAGTTTCTGTCACCTGGTTGTGCAACCAAACGCTGGGCCACCTCGCGTTGAAACATCAAGACCAGCTTTGTTAAGCACCCCTGATGCTGCATCAGGTTGAAAAGAATCTGTCCTCCTACGTTGTAGGGCAGATTTCCAACAACCTTGGCCTTCTGGCCATCTTTTAACACTTCGCAACAATTCCAAACAGTTGCGTCACTATGGATGACTTCAACGCTTGGGTCATCTGTAAAACGTTCCTTGTGAAAAGCCGCTAAAACATCGTCTTTTTCAACAAGTACAAGACGCCCACAGGCACCAATCAGATTGTTGGTTAAAGCACCTCTACCGGGACCAATTTCGATGACAGTATCTTCCAAAGATAGGTCCAATGAGCTGACAATGCGATTGATTACCCGTTCACTGTTTAAAAACACCTGACCCAAAGAACGGCGTGGTGGGGGTAGTGAAGTCACTTCAGTTCAAACTCCGGTCCTATAAAAACTCGATTTTCTGTGTTACACGCAGTGGCAGTTTTTCCAGGCTCACACCCCAGTAGATATATCACTTCCGGACGAACAGTCCCTTGATACATTCGATATTCAAGCCCTGAATCGCCTTTCAAAACAAGGGCTTCCCCACTAGATAACCGCATCAACATCTCTGGAGCGTCCAGCGGCCAATTGGCGTCATAAAAATACCCAACAGGTATCGGAGGATCCGGCCACTGACCATTGAGCATCATCTGAAGGGACACGACGTAGCGTGGGTCAAACAATATGGGAGTGGAGGTCCTGTTTATCAAAATTGCCTCTGGCGCCCCCTCGTCAGGAAAGGAGAAAGTCACCTGTAAGCCTTGGCCATCTTGTGCAAACAGACCGCAGACACCTGGATGCATGTCCCATGAATAACAAAGCGTGTCTGGAGCACATATTCTGGCCCCAAGACAAGATTCCAGATCATCTTCACACTGCTTATGATCCCAGCAATCGCCGCCACTGACCCGAGGAGCCGTAACACACCAGCCTTTGTGCCCACCAGTGGTATAGCCAACGCAAAACATTCGAGCAGGACATTCAGAATCTCTTTGACATCCAGGCTCAATCTTTCCTGAGCAGGAGCCAAGCTTAGATTCACAAAGACCTTGAACACACAATTCAGCCCCCTCACAGTGTTGGTTGGCTTCACAGTCACCGTTATCCCAGCACCCTAAGTCACCACTTTTAGGCAGACAGACCCCTGGAAATGGGTCGGCTGCACAAGGGACATCTTTGGGGCAAATGGAAACGCCTGCACATTCCTGGTCGGCTGCACAATCCAAGTCAGACCAGCAGCCGCCAACAGGCATAAACCTGCATATTCCACGATCTTGCGCGGTCGACGGTTTAGGCTTTACACAAACCTGATCACCACTACAGTCGGCGTTGCTGTAACAGGCATTGAAATCGCCATCAGGCGTGCAACTTCCTGGGGTCATATCATGGCAGATTTCACCCCAAGTAAGCCCTGGGACAACCCCAGTACAAGCAAGCCACTGTGTATCAACACCAAAGGCGGTGCTGGAACAGCCACCATCTTCAAGGCATAGAAAATCGATACTTTCAACCAATTCCTGACAGGTCTTAGCTTTTGGATTGTCTTCATCCCCGCTGAAGACATCAGGTTTTGGTTCATCGCCTGCTGTATCTTGCAAGTCTGTCACATTGGCGTCGTTTGTTGGTTCAATCTGTTCTTGTGTCGGGACATCTTCATAGACATTTTTATCACGGTTGGGCAGGTCTGCAGATTGGAAATCATCCTGGCAGGCGCTAAAGGCGATTGCGAAAACCAACAAAAGTCTGTAGTAACGCATTTGAAACCTCCACCTTAAGCTTGAGGCTTCTTAGCCACCAGTTGCCACCAGTCGCGTAAAGGGGTCCATATCAAGGCCCCTAGGACAGTCAAAATCCGAGCACGCGCCAAACAAATATTGGTGACCAAGACCGGCAATCATTGCTGCGTTATCGGAACATAATTCCAGAGGCAAAGCATGTAATATCAGACCCTTTTCAGCGGTCCTTTGCCCAAGCACCTCACGCAGGCGACTGTTTGCAGCAACGCCACCCGCGATGACTATGTCTGACACGTTGCAGTCGACTGCTGCTGACATCGTCTTTGCGACCAATACATCAACGACTGCCTCTCGAAAGGCTGCCGCCGCGTCATTGATTTCCTGGTCAGATAACACCCGCCCTTCGACGTGGCGACGCATGGCCGATTTTAGGCCAGAAAAGCTCATGTTATAGCCGGGTTCTTTGATCATGGATCTGGGAAACGCGACTGAGGCAGGGTT
>Ga0255347_1007279_pt1 | contig 11608 bp, 12 predicted proteins | sample wastewater_treat_2_FD_192479 | JGI IMG/M metagenome (GOLD analysis project Ga0255347, IMG submission 192479) | Wastewater microbial communities from Lulu Island WWTP, Vancouver, Canada - plant24 | ecosystem: Engineered > WWTP > Wastewater > Unclassified | place: Canada: Vancouver, British...
GTTGAAGCAACGAGTTTTCTAATGACAGGTGAACATATCAAATACATTTGTGGATTGCTCAATTCAAAATCTCTATCTTTTTTCTTTAAAAAATATTACTCAGGTGGAGGATTAGGCGAAGAAGGCTATAGATATAAAAAAGCATTTTTAGAGAACTTACCCATTCCTCCTATCACCCCATCTAACGAACCAATTGCACATCAGATAGAAAAGTTAGTAGATACGATATTGGAAGCAAAGAAACAAAATCCCCAAGCAAATACAAGACAGTGGGAGTCAGAAATTGACCAATTAGTATATAAATTATATGAGTTGACTGAAGAAGAGATAAAAATAATAGAAAATAATATGCAAACTTAAATTAAGCATATATTAAACGACCTTTAGGTTTAGGAATTTCACGACCTAGTTCTGTTGCAGTTTCAAGCCATTCCTGAATTATCTGAGTAACATTTTTAAGTACATCATCATATGTTTTCCCATCAGCCATACATCCAGGAAGTTCAGGAACTTCAGCAATATAAGCATCATCCTCATCGCTCCAGTAAATAATTATTTCATATTTAAACATTCTACTCACCTTTAATTTTATATTGAATAATAATATTTCTAACTTGTTTTACCTGGTAAGCCTTGGCATTCGAATTTTTCGACAAGCTCAATGCCAATGATTTTTCTTAAAATATAATAAAGGTTATTTATAGAAATTGCTGATATATAGCCATTAATTTTTTTATCAGAAATTAAAGACCAAACTTGTGAGTTGTATTTATAATGAGGCTGCCTCTTTAATATAACATCTAAAAAGATATTGGTTGAGTTTATCATTGAGTTGAGAATTTGAACTAAGATTTTATGGTTAGGACAAAATATCTATTATTTTTGCAATTTCGGGCGCATATATATTCTTTATGCGATTGAAAATCTTTTCAGAGGTTTTCTTATCATAAATATGTGAAGTATTATTTCTATCTTCCAGCATATCAAGAAATATTTTTTCATCATTTATTATGTTAATCCTAAAAGCTTCCATAAAACTCTCTCTTGGAGTCCTTACAATTATGCCTTGATATTCAAGATAGATCTTTAAAGCTTTCCATAAAAGTTCAAATGTAAATTCAAACCTTTGAATAACACCATCTTTGTCAAGTTCATCTTTGGCTTGCTTTATACCCTCATCTAATTTTTTATAAGCATCTTTCAACTTTTTGATAGAGTATTCAAGCACATCTTTCATATAGAATTTCCCCTCTCTTTAGAATTATATCCTTGAATTCCTTATCAACAGATTCTAAAAATACTATATCCACTTTATACAAGCCTGATATCTCTTCCAGTTTTTCTCTTAATTCTCTCATCTTTCTTACGTCGATTCTTCTACCATCTACAGCAATATCAAAATCTGAATTAGGATTATGCTTTCTGCTTGCTCTTGAACCAAAAAGAAAAATCCGTTCTGGTTCTAAATCTTTCTTTAATAAGGAGGTTATTTTATCAAGAATTTCTTCTTCTCTTTTTTTATAAGATGTTGTTTTCATCGAAAATCCTTGCTACACAATAAAAAATATATTTGTTGTATATTTAATTTAATATTCATAGCTAATATAAAAGTGATATTTAAATTATATCATAAAGAATCTATTTAAAAATTTTATTGACAAAATCTTTCTAATTCTAGTTTGTTTATATAAAACCATTTGCTGTATTCGCGTGTATTCATTGCATAATTTGCAGCGTATACTATATTTTGTAGAAGTCTCAAATACTTTGTTTCTTATTCTTTAATAATAAAGTTATATTCATATTATGTTTGTGCTATTCTATACTAATATTCTTAATAATAAGACAAGAATTATTTTATGAGGATAGCTGAGTAACTCAGCTAAAAAAATCACAAAATAGAAAGAAACTCTGCAGGACCTATTATCTTGATTCCTCCATCTGGAAAATCATTCTTATTTCTGGTAATAATAAAATCACAGTAACAATTTATCGCAGAAAAATACTGGATTGAGTCTTCATAATCCTTATTTTTAATCGTTCTTGCCTGCCTTAATATTTCCTTTGTTAGAGAAACAACTTCAAATTCATCAAGTATTTGATCGACCAATTCTTCGACAAGCTCAATTTCAATGATTTTTCTTGAAATATAATAAAGGTTATTTATAGAAATTGCTGATATATAGCCATTAATTTTTTTATCAGAGATTAAAGACCAGACTTGTGAGCTGTATTTATAATGGGGCTGTCTCTTTAATATAACATCTAAAAAGATATTAGTATCAATCAGTATTTTCATACTTTTTTAACTTCTCTTCATACATTTTGTCCCGAAGTTCTTTATAACTTTCATCTGGTTTAGCTGCTTTTGAATTTGCTATCCCTATCCATTTTTCAACTTTTTCTGAAACCATATAATTAGTGGTATTATTTAAATTTAAATCCTGCTTATAAATAAAATCCGATACAATACCTGAAATAGACTTCCCGGTAATTTTTGAAATCCTTTTTGCTTTCTCACTTATTTCTTTATCAACGTATAAAGTTAATTTTGTTTTACTCATGTACCATCACCTCTACGTATAAGTAATTATATAATACGTATAAAGGAATTTCAACCAAATGATATTAAAATAATTCAAAAAATTATAACAAAATAGTACCAATAACGTCACTTAGAATCATATTTAATTATAATAATTTATTATAATAGAATAAGTTTTTAAATATAACTATTTTTTATATATTTAGAAATACATTAACAAGAGTTTAACAAGTATTTCAAGTTACGCATTATTTAAGTATTATGTTTACAGCTATTAAGAATATTTACAATATTTTCAAGTAATAGCAAAATTAATATATATGTTATAATTATTGATATGGAAAATAAATTAAAAAACCATAACAAAAAAATAGTCATACCAGAAAAACTACAACCAATACTTTGGTCAAAAAATATTAACAATCTTGACCCTGAAATTGACAAAATTTATATAATCCATCAGGTTTTAGCTTATGGAAGCATGGATGATATAAAAATAATTCAAAAAATTTATTCAGAAAAGGAAATTAAAAATATCTTTAAAAATTTTCCTAAAAAGATTTATACCAAACCAGTTTTTTTATTTATAAAAAATTTTTTGCTTAACATAGATGATGAATTAAACGAAAAAGATTATGTTAAAAGCCTCACTTGATATCCTTAGTACACTAGAAAAAGATACTCTTTTAAGATTGCAGCCTTTTTTTAAAGAAAAAGGTTTACTATCTGGAGGAACAGCACTTATGCTTCAAATACCAGTTAGAAGGTCTTATGATTTTGACTTATTTTTTCCTAATGAAATACCCCAAAATTTTTTAAGAAAAGCTTCAAAAATCTTTGAATCTAAAATAGAGGTTTTAATCAATAATATCGATGAACTCACTTTTATTGCATATAATCAAATAAAAATTTCAATGATATATTTTCCTTTTTTAAGAAAATACAAACCAGTCAAACTTGATAATTCGATAACTTTATCTTCATTTAAAGATATTGCTTCAGATAAAGCTTATGCTATTGGAAGAAGACCTGAATTTCGAGATTATGTTGACCTTTTTATAATTTTAAAAAATGGTTTCAATTTGGAACAAGTTATATCTGATGCAAAATATAAATTCAAAGGTGAATTTTCAGAAAAGCTATTCTTGTCTCAATTAAATTATTTTGAAGATCTGAAAGATTTTACCATTGAATTTATAAATGAAAAGTATAGTACGGATGAAATAAAAAAATTCTTACAACAAAAAACAAAAAAATTAATGAGCTAATAAACATCCCTTAATTTCCCTGATTCTCTGTAACTTTAACCTAAATTATAACAAAATAGAACTAATTTAAGCACAAAAACAGTCCAAATATACTATTAATAATAATTCCTTTAAAAAAACAAAAAAATTTTTACAAATCTCATTTTATAAATCATAATAAGTTCATATGGAAGAATCAAAAGAAGTTGTAGCTATCGATTTTGAAACAGCAAATGAAAAATTATCAAGTGCATGTTCGCTTGGCATTGCTGTTATAAAAGATTATGAAATAGTAAAAACACTTTACTGGTTAATAAGACCTCCCGAACTTTATTTCAGACCTTTTAATGTAATGTTGCATGGAATAAGTGAGGAAACTGTAGAAAAGAAACCTGAGTTTTATAGAATATGGCCTGTAATTAAAAAGCATCTTGAGGGTAGAACAGTAATAGCTCATAATGCTTTGTTTGATATCTCGGTACTTAAATCCCTTTTAAATGTTTACCAGATAGATTATCCCGAATTAAATTATGCATGCACCGTAAACTTAGCAAGAAAAGTCTGGGTAGGGTTAAATAACTACAAGCTTAATACTATATCAGAATATCTTAATATAGAATTTATGCATCATAATGCCTGTGAAGATGCAAGAGCATGTGCTTCTATTGCAATAGAAGCTGCAAAGAAAACAAATGCTTATGATTTTAATGACCTCTTTTTAAAGACAAATACAGAAATCAAAAAACTTAAAAGAGATTCAATAAAGATTGACTGCACTTAAAAGATTTCGATAATTTATTTTAAAAAAATAAATTAACTTCTAATTGATTTCCTTTTAGGCGGCAATATAATTATTTTAATTTATCTTATGCATTGATATGTGATAAAAAACAGATACAAAGATTTGCTATCAAATAAGCAGATAAGTCTGCTGACAAAATGAGAAAAATTTATTCTTTCTTTTTAAAAAATAAATTATTATTTGTTTCTATCCTTTGTGCTTTGATTCCTTTTATTGTCTATGTGCTGACATTGGAAAGAAAGCTTGTAGGTGGCGATACCTCATCATACGCTTACGAGCTTCCAAAAATGATGTTACTTCCACCCACTGGCTACCCTATTTTCTCAATAATAGGAAAGATTTTTTCACTGATACCTATTGGTGAACTTGCATTTAGGCTCAATATGATATCAGCGGTATTTGGTAGTCTTACCATATTGTTTTTGTTTTTAGGAATTTACAATATAACAAAAAACATAGCTTCAAGTTTTTGCGCAAGTCTATGTTTTGCATTTACTGTTCCATACTGGCATGTTGCAAACAGGCTGGAGTTTGATACATTAAATAGCTTCATCATAGCTCTTTTGATATTTGCAATAACTGTCTATATGAACAATCCATCGATAAAGAATCTATATTTTTGTTCTATAGCCCTGGGTTTGATGCTTACCAATCATCCAATAGCTTTTTTTATAATGCCAGCTTTCCTTATTTTAATTATATTGATAAAGCCAAAGATATTTAAAAGGCTTAAAACAACTATAAATAGCATACTTTTATTTATTTCACCTGTTATCACCTATTCATATGTATATATAAGATCTAAACAAGGGTTTGGCCCTATTAATACCTTAAAGAAACTCTTTTATTATGTTACTGGAAGAACCCTTGAAGGTGAAGTATTTGGAGGAAGTTTTGGCGATAAGACTCTTAAAGGGATTTTTATTGTAATTAAAGATTATCTTAAGATAATTTATAATGCATATGGCCCACTGCTAATAATAATATGCATTGCTGGATTTATATTTCTGTTATATCGAAATTGGAAATTTGGTGTTTTTACTTTTCTTGCCATAGTCTTTAATTTAATAATTACAACCCAGTATCTTGATTGGGCAGTCGAGAATTACACTCTAAATATATTGCTTATCATGGCTGTTTATATAGGTTGTGGCTTTAAGTTAATATTGCTATTTATTGGAAATGTGGCCACAAGGATAATTAAGAAAAAATCTTTTGCTATAAAAAAACCTGAAAAATCAAAAGCTTTGTTGCTAAGCATTATTCTGCCCAGCATCCTTTTCCTTGCGTTTCCAAGCTGGATGCTAGTAAAGAATTATGATGAGTGCAACCAAAAAGAGCCAGAGGGTATCTACCTGTTCTGGAATGAAGCCTTCGAAAACATGGAAGAAGGTTCAAGACTTTACGTTTTTTCACCATCAACAAATATTGCTATGTTTGTAAATGAATTTGAAAAAAAAGAAAAAAATATAATTTTGACAGACATTAATAGCGACAAATTTTCGGTACAAGAAATGGTTGAAAATTTCAACGCTGGTATTCCTGTCTATATAATGGGCAAAGTTGGGTTTTTTAAAAATATATTCACACTTGAAGAAGTAGGAGCTCCATATCATTGGGAAAGATTCAATGAAGATTTACAACTTTATAAAGTAATAAAAGCGGAACCAATAGTTAAGATAGAGGCTCAAGTTGCTGAACCAGAAGTTAGTTTTGGCAAAAAATCCACTTTAAGATTTATCATTCAAAACAACAGCAATAAGAGAATAAAAATAGATTCAATGGAATTAGAACTTCCAAAGGGTCTTAAATTCAACTCAGTTTCCAAAGAAGGGGATATCAAGGAAAATCCTGGAATAAGCCGTGGTATGTATATGTGGGTAAGAGATGATTATTATGTAGATGCTGAGGATAAATTGATACTTTCTGTTAGGTTCATTCCAGAAAGAGTTGGCGAATTCACAATTAAATTTAGAGTTACTACTAACGATATGTATTTTGACTCCAAAGATTTATTAATAGAGGTAAAATAATATGTAAAATAGCATTCCAAGTAAATAAAACATATGAAAGGAAGCATCTAAAATTCCTTTATAGTAATAAAAACAAAACTTTAAGAGCTAGGATGAGTTACTTTAAGAAAACCATTTGAAGGCGAAGCGGGCATGGTTCCTCTTTCAAGAGGAGAGCGAGCCTGAAACTTGAGCAAGCTTTCCTCGCCGGGGAAAAGCTTGCGTGTTTTCTTAAAGTAACTGTATCCTAGCTAAATAATTTATCTTTATCATAAAATTTTAGATGTTTACCATATGAAAACATATGTTTATAATATTTAAAAAATTGATAAAATTTTACATTATTATTTTTGTGTTCTATTTAGCTTAAGCTTTAAATTATTTTTTTATTTTTAAATTAAACAGTATATTTTATGTAGTTATTATTGATTATTATTGTTAAAAATTTTTCATTGTTTTTATTAATTTTTAATTATCTTTTGATTCTAAAAGAGTTAGGCAGAAGCAATCGGATTTAAATAAATGAAACTTAAGAATTACTTTAAGAACACTTCGAATATTCTAACGTTTGTTTTTCTTTTGGTTCTTTGCCTTACAGGCTTTGTAATAAGGGTAAGGAATCTAGGTTACTTATCTTTATGGGGAGATGATGGCCATACATTTCTTGGAGCAATCAGTATTTTAAAACATGGTTATCCCAGACTTCCTTCAGGAAATATTTTATGGCATGGTATTTTTGATTATTACTTAAAAGCATTACCAGTACTAATATTTGGTGCAAACGAATTTTCACTTAGAATAGTTAGTGTTTTATTAGGTACAGGAACAATTCTTGTTACATATTTTACTGGCAAGGAATTAGCAAATAAGTTCGTTGGTTTTCTTAGTGCAGCAGTTATTACTTTTTCAACATGGTACGTTCAATTTTCTAGAGAAGCAAGATACTATCAAGATTATCAATTCTTTTATATGATTTCTTTTTTATTTTTTTATCTGGGATTTGTTAAAGACAAAAAACCTTACAGAGCTCTTGCAGTTATTTTCATGGTACTTACTCCTTTAGTACATGGGGTAGGTGTAGTCCTGATTTTTTTATTCATATTACTTCTATTTTATAAAGGAAAAAAGTTTTTTAAAAAAGAAATCATAATACCATTTATAGTAGTTTTTGTATTAGATGCTCTTCAGGTAATAAACCAGGTTTTCTTTTGGAAAGTAGGAAGAAGTTTTTATTCGGAAGGTATCGGTTTTAAGGCACTTGTGAAAGCATATCTAAAATTCCCTGACCCATATTATTTTAAAATAATCAAAATGATGTTCCCAAGCATGTTTTATGTTTTTATGACAGGGTTTTTAGTCTTTATTATATTTTCGATAATAATTTCCATAAAGAAAGATAAAGATGCTAAGAACTATCTTTTAAATGAAAATTTTGTTAAATGGGGGAAAGTAATATGGCCATATAATTATTTTCTTATCCTTTTCAATTTTCTGCTTGTGGTTATTTTTCTTTCACTCGGAGAGATGTATGGGCAGCAAAGATATGTTTATTTTTTAATGCCTCTCTTTGTAATAGGTTTTTCTTATACGATATTTTTAATTTCGCTTTTCCTAAAGAACATTATAACAAAGATTTTCAAAGTAAAATCCTTAAAGGCTGGGACCGCAATTTTAGTAAGTATTTTTATTATTGCTTCAGCTCTTTTAGTTAACGGCATAGATTTTAAAGAAATCTGGCAACTTCCATATAAGCCACATAATGCCAAACTAAATACTTTCTATTCTATTTCAAACTCTTGGTCAGTTCACTGGGATGCAGCTACCCCAGCAAAATATGTAGCCGAACATGCTCAGGAGGGCGATATAATAATTACCACAGATATATATAACTCTCCTCCCTATACTGGTAGGATAGATTACTGGCTTTGGACTGGCAATCTTGTTTCATGGGCACCTTATCATGAAGAAGATGGAAAGATAATTGATGATACGTATGGAGTTGAACTTTTAAGAAGTCCTATGGATTTCATAAATGTTTTAAACAATAATACTGATAAAAATATCTGGGTAATTACCTCTTACTCACTTTTTATAAAAGAACATGTTGATCCGCTTGTGCTTGAAATTTTAGATGGATTTAAAGAAAACCTTGTGCTCACTGGAAGAGATGACACTGCAAGACTTTATCTTTTTCCAAAAACTAGCGAGAGCCAGAGAGTTTTACTGACTGATGTATTTAAATCTAATAATACCAACACGGTAAATCTTGGTGAAGATGGCAAGGTATTTTTTGATTTTACAAATAAAGCTGCTGAAAAATACTTGATTTATGGATTTAGTCAGGTGGAAGAGGGGGTTGGCACATGGGCAACCGGCCAGATGTCTGTTTTGTTTTTAAATATAGATGACTTGGATTCTGACTATAAAATGACTATTGAATCTAAACCATTAGATAATAAAAAAAGCAGACAAAGTATAAGTGTTTTAGTAAACAATAAAAAAGTATTTGATCATAAATATGAAAATATTTCTAAATTTGAAAAGGTCAATTTTATTATTAAAGGTGGTTTACTAAACAAAGGACCAAATGTTATTACATTTAATTATGGATATAGCACTACTCCTAAAGAACTTAAAATAAGCAACGATTCAAGAGAATTATCTGTATTATTTAAAAGCATTGAAATTGAAAAACTAAAATGAAAAAATCATCAGCCCCCAGTAAAAAAGACCTTATAGTAATAATAATATCCTTAACTATAGTTATCGCATTTGGGTTATTTATGGGTATTAGATATTTTTTAAAAATAAAGGAAACAGAATTACAAACAGAAATATATAATGAAGAAAATTTTCCTCTAGGCCCACAAAACTGCATAAAACTTGTTGGTAGTGAGGGAGAGGGCTCAGTAAAAATAATTCCTGGCAAAGAAGTGCATTTTATAATAAATTTTAAAAATCTTGGCAGCAGTAAAGTAAATGACGTCAAATTAAGGGTTAAGATACCTGATCATCTTAATATTTCTAACAATTTTAATACAAATTATTCTTATCGTGTGGATGAAAATAATAACAATATAGTTATTGATATAGGCGATCTTGAAAGTGGGCAAGAGGGTAGTATTAAAATAAAATTTCAATCTGAAATTCCTTTAATCAATGGGTTATACATAGAAAGCCCTGAGGTTAAATTAAAATATACAAAAGCAAATGATTACCTTGGTGTTAGTACTGAGAAAATTGTTGTATTTACTCCTTTAAAAGAAAAAATGGTTGTTTACTCAAGCCCAGATTTTAATGGCTCTACTATTTCATTGGCAAAAGAAAATGAAGAGAACAGTAAGAAAGACGGAAGCGGAAATATAATATTGCATGAAAATGACAAATTAAAACTAATAGTCACTCTTAAAAATGAAGGAACTATGAATTCAGCAGACACTGAGGCAGTTATAAAAGATATAGATTATTTTAATATAGTTGAGAGCAAGCTTGAAAGTACTGGAGAAGTGACTGTTAATGAAAATAGTATATTTATTAAGGAAAAAGGTATAAATGTAGGAGAAGAAAAGCAATATGAATTTATTCTTTCACCTTTACTGGATATTCCAAATAATCATGTTTTAAAACCTATCCTTCAAATAAAAGATAAAGATATACAGAAGGAAGTAAGCATTGCGGTAGAGTCAGGTGCAATAATAAAACTTTTTCCATCTTTTGAAAATTCAAGCGTTGGTATAGTAGATGCCAATGGAGGAGATGCATACGCAAAGGAACAGATAAACTTAAGAGCAATTATAAAAAATAGTGGCAAAGTTTCAGCAGAGGATGTTATTGTTAAAATAGCCCCAAGTCAGGTATTTGTAAATACTTCAGGAAAAACTGAATGGCATTTTAATGAAATAAAAGCTGAAGAATCAGTGGAGATAAGTGCGACATTCATGGTTTCAGAAAATATTTCAAAAGATATCAGTGCGGGTATAAAATTGGTAGTCAATTCATCAAATAGTGCAAATGAGTATGAGATAAATTCAAATCAGATAAAAATATTTTACTCAAAACCTTTTGAGGGAGCTTATATACCTATCATTGGGCTTCATGGCATAGAACCTTATGTGGCTGGAAGATGGGAGATATCTACTGGAGATCTAGATTCCCTTTGTAGCTTGTTGAAATCATTAGGTTATCAGACCATAACTTTGGCAGACCTTCGCGATTATCTTATTTTTGGGAAAGCTCTTCCTGAGAAACCTATTATAATAACAAGCGATGATGGATATCAAAGCGTATATTCAAATGCATTCCCTATAATGAAAAAATATGGATTTGAGATGTCAGTATTTTTGCTTACAGGATATATTGGCAATTCTGAAGCAGATAGAATGATGAACGATTTTGATAAAAATGAAAAATCCGTCGTAAGAAGACCGATGCTTATTTGGCCTGAGATTGCTGCTATGTCAAGTTATGGTTTTGAATTTGGTTCCCACGGAATCAGTCATGCATATCTTAACCAAATTTCAAGGCAAGAAGCTGAAAACGAAATAAGACAGTCAAAGATTGATATAGAGGCACATATTAAAAAACCCTGCATTTTCTTTTCATGGCCCCATGGGAACTATAATAGTGAACTTATATCTATTGTTTCACAGTCTGGGTATGGAGGAGCTCTAAGATACACTGGAGGTGTATTGGAGATTAGCAATGCCAATTTATTCAATCTTCCCAGAGTAATATTTACAAATGATATATCTAGTTCTTCGTATGTTTCTCTCTTAAAACTTCAGTAAGAATAAAAAAATATTGTAAAACATAAGACGAACAAATATACTCTTGAATTTGAATACAATCAAATATTTATAATTATAAGGTTTCTTTTGTTTTAAAACATGGGAAATGAAATATTTTTATCTTATATAATTTTTATTCCAATAGTTGGCTCTTTTGTTTTACCATTTATTGGCAAATTTTCAAAACAATCGAGGAATATATTGGCTTTGATTTT
>Ga0255347_1007300_pt1 | contig 11572 bp, 7 predicted proteins | sample wastewater_treat_2_FD_192479 | JGI IMG/M metagenome (GOLD analysis project Ga0255347, IMG submission 192479) | Wastewater microbial communities from Lulu Island WWTP, Vancouver, Canada - plant24 | ecosystem: Engineered > WWTP > Wastewater > Unclassified | place: Canada: Vancouver, British...
AAGGGAGACAACATAATATCCAACCTCCTTTGGTTGTACAACCTGATATTAGGTGTCCAAATTACTTAACAGTTTCCATAGCTACTTGAATTCATATTTTGAACATTCCCCCGAGTTTAATCAAAAAGATATTCTAAATTTGTAAGTTAAATTTGAATTCAGCTCGAATGAAGCCCTAAGATAAAATAGATTTTAGGAGAGGGGTAAAACTAATCTCTGAATGGGAGAGTTTCAAGATAATAAGGTCGAATATTGAAGATTTCTTTAATATAGCTAAGAATTTTCTAGGAATGAACCGAAACCATCAATATACGAAGGTTAGCATCGAAAAGAGGGTTGCCCGAATAATTTTCTTGACCCAAACGTTGATTTGTTTGTTGGATGATCTAAATATTGATAAAAGGGCCATACCATATTGGTGATCTTGGGAGAGGGGTAAGCTCTTTCGTAGCACTTCCTGGCTTCCTTGAGGTCACCCTGATATTGCAGCACTGTTCCGAGGTTGTTGGCCATTGCGGCCACGTTGGGATGGTCTGGGCCATAGGCTTTCTCGCCGATCTTCAGAGCTCTTTCGAAGCGTTTCCTGGCTTCCTGGAGGTCACCCTGAGCTTGCAACACCAATCCGATGTTGTTGACATCTCTAGCCACGTTGGGATGGTCTGGGCCGTAGGCTTTCTCGTCGATCTTCAGCGCCTTCTCAAGAATTCTTTTAGCTCCCTCATAGTCCGCTAAATCTTTCAGATTCACTCCGAGGTTGTTCCACAGAGCCCCGGATGACTGCAGGTTCGATTCTTCTGCTGACCTGGCCACAAAATCAAGGTGCTCATGTAGGGGCTTCATATTTTCAGGCAGGCCGCTTTCAATAGCTTCAGTGGTGATTTCGACCATTGCTTCTGCCAGGTCAGGTAAAACGCTTTCATCAGAATCTTGGTCTTGAAGGCGAGCAAATTCCGCTAGGAGACTATGCATCCTCCTGCTGCCTTCAGAAGAATCCATCAACCCCAGGCTGGTAAGCTTACGTAACGCCCTGTCCAGCTCATGGTCAGGCACATCTGTCCCCATGGCCTTAGCCAGAATCTGCCGGGGTATAGGTATATTGGGAGCACAGTATCCTCCTATCTTGAACAGCTGCTTTGCCAGCTCATCGCCCTCGGTGAGCCGTTCCCAGCTAAGGGCGAAGGTGGCAGCCAAGCTGGTCAAGTGTCCAGTAGGGCTGTGTCCCGCCCAATCCCTGAGAGAAGTATGCTCCAGGGCTGAACCAGCCTCAAGCTCTGCCAGATAACCCTCTACCGGCAACTCCGGCCTGTCCGCCAGATACCGACCTGCCAGGTCCAAGGCAAGAGGCAGGTCGCCCAGAAAATTAGCTAGATTGTCCAGCTGCTCGTCAGGCATCTCCTTCAGTCTGGCAGCCAGCTTACACAACAGCTCGATGCACTGTCTGCGAGCGAGCACCTCCAGTTTCTTGACATTCAATCCCATATCTATAGGCCAGCTCTCCCGCCGAGATGTAATAAGCAGCCTTGCTGACTGGAGCTTCGGCAGCCAGTTCTGCAAAACCTGCAGATCCTCAGCATTGTCAAGCACTATTAACCTCTGCCCACCTTCCCCCTGCCAGACTTTTAGGGTGGCCTGCACCTGCTCAGGGAGCTTGTCAGGCCAGTAAGGAAGGCCCATGGCCAGACCGTTCTCGGCAATCTCCGCCTGTATATCCAGGTTGGCCTGGATCCAATGCACTCCCCGGAAGAACCGGCCGTAACGATAGCAAAACTCGACTGCCAGCTGGCTCTTGCCCAGGCCACCCATGCCGCTAACTACTACACCGCGTTCATCATGTGAGTAGAGCAGGTATCCGCCCAGCTCGATCAGGTCATCCTGCCGGCCGGTGAAAACGGCGTTTTGCAAGAAAGTCATCCTAGATCCGGGTGGCAGGTCACCGTGATCTGGGATATCACCTGGTTTAGGGGGTTTCGGGGGTTGATAGGAAAGGGATTTGGGTTTCGTGGCTCCTGGTGGATGTATATGTGTATGGATCTCACTATTAATAACATCACGGCCAACTGCTGCTCCTGCATTCGAGGCACTTATGGTTTGATTTGGCTCGTAAAAGTAACCCATCAATGCAGCAAGGCCAAGGAGAAAACCAGATATAGCCTCAAAAGGAACCTGGCCGTTATGCCAGTCGTAGATGGCCCAGGGTATTGAGATCATCCAACAGATGGCGGTAAAGCCGAGTGATATCGAGCGCCAGGATACTGCTATAATCTCACCTAATTCGATAATCGATATTGCCTGAATCCACAGCCTGCTATAGCTTACTTAGATCATCCCGCCTTATCAGATCTGAGCCCAGGCGGTTCAATGTCGCGGTCAGAAATTCAACTGACATCTATGACTCAGACTTCTTACTGCTTTCGTGATAGCCTGCGGTGATCGTGCTGCCCGATACACTGCCTCCGACGGCCACGCCTCCGCGGTCGGCAGAGGTGATGCGAACCTCGCTCCTGCTCTCGGCGACTATCTTCTGGAGCTCGGCTAGCGTCTCAAGCGGAAGAGTCAGCTTCTTCAGCTGCCAGGATAGAGCAACCTTGGCGTCAGGATCTTTGGCATTTTTTGCCACATCCTGTATGGCCCTGTCAACCTCCGGATCCTTCTTTACCTCTGGCCGTAGGATATTCCACACTTTAACTGCTTTGCTCCAGGCGGCTTCACCGGCTTTGCCGGCTGCAGACTCCAAGACCTTCATGCCACCGGCAGCTGCAGTATCCATGAGTTTAGGCAAAAAAGGTGCCAGAATACCAGCCAGTTGACCAGCCAATGCAGCTTCGATCATGTCTTATCCCTCGATTATCTAATACAACTGTTTTCTAGTACAATTATTACTATTTAGTTATGGCCCCGAATGGTGCCTTGATTTAATATGTAAATGGCACTCGGATGTTTGGCATGCTGTACCAGGACAGTGATCATCATCCAAAAGTTGTATCCGCCGGTCCAAATTTGACCCCCCCCGCGCCGATCCGATTTTGACCCCCTTAGACGACTAACATGACTCATAGAGTATAAGTTCACATCTCGCTACTTTCTGCGGAAACTCTCTCCGTTCATGTTCAGTATCAGCGCGCGGTGGGTAATCCTATCCAGAATTGCTGCCATACGTCATCGGTTAAGGCTTGCTTTATATATCAACCCTCTTTTCTGATGCAATCCAAGTTATATGAGATTAAAGATAGCCTGGTTAATAACATATGAATATTATAGAGACTCTCTCAGATCTTAAGGGGAGTAGATTGAGGTGCCCAGGCAATATTCATTCGATGACAAAAATCTGATTGAGCGGACGCTTTGTGAGCTATTTCCATTGGAATGGCTCAGAGAAAAAGCAAAAGAGACAGGACTGATCAAGCGCGAGCGTAAGATCGACCCTGTTATCATGTTCTGGACGCTGGCTATAGGTTATGGGACATTTCTGCAGCGAACCCTTGCTGGTCTAAAGCGCAACTACGAGTCCGCTTCGAATCTGATTTTGAGTGATAGCAGCTGGTACTATCGCTTTACCCCTGAACTGGTAACCTTTCTCCGCGAATGTGTATCTCATAGCCTCGAACACCTGGCTCAAGAGCCAATCGAACCCTCTGTGATCGGCTATCGCCTTTCGAAGACGTATTGATCCAGGACAGCACCATCATAAGGCTACATGAAAAGATGGCTGATATCTGGCCCGCTACCCGATCACGCCTTGGGGCCTTCGCAGCACCATGAACACTGGCTTTAAGAGGATCGAGCCGGGGATGGATATCAGGTGGATCTTGAGAGGAGTAGGGAATGGATGTGAGTCTGGCGAGAGAGAAGTAAAAAATTGATTATGAAGCGGCTTCTGACAGGAGGCTGCACCGTCATCCCTTAATACTCTCTCGCCAATCTTTTATTGGTGTAGGTCTTGGATGCAAAAGTAGGAGACATCGTGGAACTCCGCAGCCGCTTGTGGCGTGTGGACTCTCTTGATGCAGACATTCTTGCAGCTACCAATATTGAGGGGGGAGAGATCGAACAGAGGCGATTCTTCCTTCCTTTTGAGTCTATTCGCAAAGCCAATATCGAGTCGCCAAACCCAGAAATGTTGGGCGATCCAGCTTCAAATAAGCTCCTGATTCAAGCCTATCGTTATTCTATGCTTCATGGAGCCGCCCCTCTATTGAGCCTTCAGCGCAGCAGCGTCATCCCTACCAATTACCAGATTGTGCCAGTAGTCATGGCCCTTAAGAAGAGCAATAGGGTCAGGATGTTGATTGCTGATGATGTGGGTTTGGGAAAAACCATTGAGGCCGGCCTGATCGTATCCGAGCTTATGGCCAGAAACCTAGTCTCCAGAATACTCGTGGTCTGCCCTCGAAATCTTCGTGATCAATGGCGTGAGGCCCTGGAGTACTTCTTTCACATCGATGCAAAAGTTATTTCATCTATGCACCGCAGAGTTCTGGAGCGCCAGCTCCCTCCTGGGGCGAGCCCCTGGGAGCATTATCGCTGCCTTGTTGCATCCATAGACTACGTGAAGAAGGATCCCATAAGACATCAGGTCCTGGAGATTCCCTGGGATCTGGTAATTGTAGATGAGGCTCATCTTGCTGCCAAGCCTCACCAGAGCGGAGAGAATCAGAGCGTCTCCATGGAGCGATACGATTTCGTCCGTGAACTGTCCGCCAGGGCCAAGCATCTTCTTTTCCTTACGGCCACTCCCCACAATGGCTATACCGACTCCTATGCCAGCTTGCTTCGAATGCTGGATGGCAATATGGTCTCCGGCTCCTTCAACGAGCCTAGGATCAATCGAGAGCTCGCCAGAGAATATATCTGCCAGCGGAGGAGAAAGGATGTCGAGGATTGGTTCAAGGAACATTCCGAGGAAGAGAATCCGTTTCCAGAAAGAATGCAAGAAGAAGTGCTGGTAGACCTGGTTTTTGATGAAGAGAAGCAGATCCTTCGAACCCTAAGCAACTATGGAACGAAGATCCTTGATTCGGCAGAAGGGGGTTCCTATAAGACCCAAATAACTGCTAAATGGACTGTGATGCACCTGCACAAAAGAGGGATCTCCTCTCCTGCCGCTCTACGTAAGTCCCTCAAGAACCGCAGAGAGAAGCTGCTTTCCAAGATAAAAAGTGCGGAGTCCGAGGACCAGGCGAGCCTGACCTTCGAGCAAGCCAAGGCTACAGTCCTGGATGAAGACTTGGGTGATGATGAGACCGATGAGGAAGCGTATTATAAAGCAGACAGGAACGTCTTTGGATCGCTTGAGGCCAACAAAGAGGAACTGGCTGAGCTGGAAAAACTGGTGCCTTTAGCTGAAAAGATCACGCCCGCCAAGGACAGCAAGCTAAGAAAGCTGACCCGAGATTTTCTGAGCCAAGCCATATCCGGATATTATGGGCCTGCCAAGATAATCATATTCACTCGCTATAAGGATACTCTGGATTATTTGGAAAGAGAGATTCCCCAAAGGCTTCCAAAGTCCAAGTCTGACATAAAGATAATGACTGTTTACGGCGAGCTCAACGAGGCGCAGCGGAAAGAGCGACTCAATGAGTTCCAAAGGCTGCAAATAGGAATCCTTATCGCCACCGACTGTATCAGCGAGGGAATCAATCTCCAGCATATGGCCAACATCATGGTCCATTATGAGCTCCCCTGGAATCCCAACCGCCTGGAACAGAGAAATGGCAGGATCGACAGATACGGCCAGAAGGTTCCCCAGGTGCACATAAGAACCCTGGTTATGAGCGATACCTTGGATGCTACCATTCTCAAGGTGCTGGTGGAGAAGGCCAGGCGCATTCGAGAGGAGTTTGGCTTCTCTCCACCCTTCTTTGGGGATGATGCCAATGTTATCGACATAATCCGAGAGCAGGGCATCGAGGTTCCATCTGTCCAGAAGAATCTGATAGATTTTGGTGAAGACCGCAGGAGCCATGAGCAGATCAATCCCTTCGATGAAGAGACCATTGAAAGAATAAAAGCGGAGAGCTTCTATGGCCAATCGGATGTCGATTTTTCCGAGGTGCGTAAACGGATGAAGGAGACGGAAGTGCTGATAGGCAGCGAAGAGGATTTTCGCAATCTGGTTCTTAATGCCTTCAGGAATTTGGGCTGCGCCGTAGAAGAAAACCATGACTTCGAAAACACATTGAATATCAATTTCAAGGACTCTCAGCTTGTTATTCCTGGCCAGGATAGAGAGATCAAGAGGGCGACATTCGATCCCAAGTTAGCTCTTCAGAATAAAGATATTGTCCAGCTTAACGCAGGCCATCCCATTGTTCGCAGGGCCATAGAGCTGGTCCGACAGTTTGTCTTTGAGGGAAAGACGGCAGGATATGGTAGGACGGCTGCTATTTCCACTGCTGCCGTCCAGAAGGTCACACTCCTTTACCATTTCCTGGCCAGGTTCACAGTAGACACTAAGCCAGCAGGGATTATCGAGGAGATTTTGCCCGTGGCCTGCGATCTGACCGGCTCAAATTCGCTTGATGCCAGAGAGATCGAGGCTATCTGGAGGTCCAGGCCCATGCCCATGAGGCGTACACGTGAGGAGATACTGCCTCACCTTAAGAAAGCCATTGATCCTGGGGTTTACCTGCCAGTTCTGCAAAGCCGTCTGGAGAAAAGGCTTGAGGCCATAAAACAGGAGCGTGCTGAACTAAAGGAGAAGTTCGATGAGTCCGACCAACACTGGCTGGAGGGGCTTGATGACGTATCACAGGCATCGACTGATATGCTCTCTGTGACCATCTATTATCCGGCTGTTCCAGGGGGTGCCAGCAGATGAGGATCAAGAACAAAGAGCTAGAGAACATCAACTACTCGGGAGGGCTTCTGTCAGAGCATTTCATAGCACTGATGAGGGAAGAATCCATATCTCATCCACTTGTTGCGCCTAAGACCTTCCGGGTTCCCTGGTCGAAGTCTGTTGCCGCTCTGGATAAAAATGAGTACAAGCTTCGGATATCAAGGGCTTGGAAGGAGATGCTGGAGCGTTGGGATCTCTATGGCTATGGCAAGCTTCAAAGTATGGATGCGGCTGATGCTAGGCGCCGCTGGACTATGCCACTCTTGGAGGCTCTGGGGTTTGAGCCCGTCTCCACTCCTAAGCACATCGAGATTAGCGACTCCATGAAGTTCAGGTTCTCCCACAGGGGATGGATAGAGTCCCCGGATAACGGCAAGCCTCCCGTAGTTCATATTGTCCCGCCTGCCCAGGACCTGGATGAGCGACCTGAGAAAGGGCAGCCCTGCCCCCATGACGCTCTTCAGGCTTATCTCAATGTCCATGGGGATAAGTGGGGACTGGTCACTAACGGCCTTTATCTGCGGCTCCTGAGAGACTATCACCACACCTACACCAAGGGCTACATCGAGTTCGATTTAGAGGCTATCTTTTTAACCCGCTCCTATAGCGATTTCCATGCTCTATACCGGCTGGCTCATGCCAGCAGGTTCATGCCGTCCGAGTCAGGCGAGATCTATCTGGAAGAGTACTTCAATCATAACCAGGCGGTGGGAGAAAAAGTCGGTGCTGGCCTCAGGAGGAGCGTGATCTCGGCCATCAACACCCTAGGCAATGGCTTTCTCGACGCGGCGTTCGTATCAGAGCTCAGGGGTGACCAGGACAAGTGCCACAGATTTTATGAAGAGATTCTCAAGACCATATACCGCATCATATTTCTGCTCTATGCCGAGCAGCGGGGGATGTTGGGTGGATCTTCAGGCAATAATCTCTACCTAGAGGAGTATAGCCTCTCTGCCTTGAGAGAGAGGGCAGCGAGGCACAGCAAAGAGGATGGCCATAAGGACCTGTGGATTGGCCTGCAGAACACCTTCCGGATGATCTGGAAGGGAGTTCCCGAGCTGGGGATTTATCCCTACAACGGGATGCTTTTCGAGACATCTGGAGAAGAATATACCAGCCGGTTCGGCTGCAAGAACTCGGACCTGCTGGAGGCCATTCGCTTTCTAACTCTCACAGAGATTGACGGCACAGCCCGAAGGATCAACTACTCGGAGATCAACGTGGAGGAGATAGGCTCTATCTATGAGAGCCTGCTGGACTTTGCGCCCCGCATCACTGACCAGCCGGAGGAGATAGAGGGCATTTCCTATCCCGCCAACAGCTTCATCCTTGATCCCAGGGGCTCGGCCAGGAAGACCACAGGAAGCTACTATACCCATCCAGATCTTGTGCAGGAGCTGATTAAGAGCGCTCTGGAGCCGGTCCTGGCAGAGAGGCTCAATAGTGCAGGCTCGGGCAAGGAAGTCAGGGAGAGGGCAATTCTATCCATCAAGGTCTGCGATATGACCAGCGGCAGCGGGGCTTTTCTAATTGCGGCCTGCAACCGTCTGGCTCTGGAGTTGGCCAGGGTAAGAACGGAGCCGACAGTGCCAGATGATGATGCTATTCAGGAGGCCAAGAGAGATGTCCTGCAGAGCTGCATCTACGGTGTTGATCTGAACCCGATGGCTGTTGAGCTGACCAAAGTATCCCTCTGGATCAATGCCATGGTCAAGGACAAGCCACTCAATTTTCTGGACCACCATATCAAGTGTGGCAACAGCCTGATAGGGGCTACGCCGGAGCTTATCGCTCAGGGGGTTCCTGATGGGGCCTTCAAAGTGGTTACTGGGGATGACAAGAAGGTTGCCAAATACTTTAGGGATATTAACAAGAAGCAGCGCATGGGCACCACTCTGGATAAGTGGGGCGAGAAAGCCCAACCAGGTTATGTCGAGGAGTTCGCTCGTCTCGCCAGTATGGAAGAAGATTCTGCGAGAGGGGTCGTTGATAAATGCCGAGCTTACCATAGGATCAATGATACTGAAGAGCTGCGCAGGATGAGGCTGGAGGCGGATGCCTGGACAGCAGCCTTCTTCGCGCCACTTACAGATATGCGCTCTCTAGTGCCGACAAATGGGGAGGTAAAGAGGCTTGGAAGCCAGGCGTTACTTGATGACCCAATGGCCAAACAGGTAAAGAAAATTGCTGAAAAATATAGGTTCTTTCACTGGTACCTAGAATTTCCGGAGGTCTTTGCTGCAGGCGGATTTGATGTTAATCTTGGCAATCCTCCCTGGGAGAGGATAAAGTTGCAGGAGAAGGAGTTTTTTGCTGCCAAAGATGCAGATGTGGCAAACGCCCCCACCGCTGCAGTCAGGAAAAAGTTTATCCAGAGGTTGAGTGATACTAGGTCAGAGTTAGCGAAGGAGTACGCAGAGGCTTTGAGAAGAAGCGAATCGGAAAGCAAGTTCATTCGCGATTCCGGAAGGTTTCTGCTTACAGGCGTAGGCGATGTGAATACTTATGCAATCTTCGCAGAGCTAGCCCAATTATTAACGAGAAAAAATGGAAGAAGCGGTATTGTTGTTCCCAGCGGAATCGCCACGGATTATACGTATAAGGATTTTTTCGCCTATTTGATGGAAGATGGCAGACTGGTGAGCCTCTATGATTTTGAGAATCGAGAAGGCCTGTTTCAGGGAACGCATCGAAGTTACAAATTCTCACTACTTACGACTGCTGGAGGTGGGGTTTCATCTGCTGAATTTGGATTCTTCCTTTATAATGTGAGAGACTTACAAAACCCTGAGCGGCGCTTTAACTTGAGCAAAGAAGATCTGGCACTGATCAATCCAAGTACTAGAACGTGCCCAGTATTCAAGACCCGGAATGCTGCGGAGCTGACACGGAAGCTTTACAGAGCTGCGCCTGTTTTGGTAAATGAAAACGCCAGCCAGAATCCATGGCGTGTCTCTCTATGTGCAATGTTCCACTCCGGTGGTGCAAGCTACCTGTTCCGCTCTTATGAAGAACTCGTGAATGAAGGACTCGAACTTAAGACCGGCAACCGCTTTGAGGGGAACGAGACGTACTTACCACTATATGAAGGAAAAATGTTCATGCAATATGATCATAGAGCATCTCAAGTTGAAGTCAATGTTAACAATATTTCGCGAGCAGCCGTTGCCGAAAACAGTTCAACAGAGCAAAGGAGCGATCCTCGTTATTCTCCTATTCCCAGGTTTTGGGTTAATATAGATCACGTCAAATCCGTAATCCAGCAAGATCCACATTATTTTATAGCCTTTAAAAAAGTTGGTAGTCTACCTTAAGTATGTTTATATGCCATCATTGCATAATTTGGCTGGGGAATGCAATGAAAGAGGATAGATTAGCCTTGGCGGGTTCTTTTTGCTGGAATAGGGACTGTGCAGCTTATGGCAAAGTGGCTCACGGAAACATCGTTCGATACGGCCTGACCGGCAAAGGCACTCAGCGCTTGAAATGCAAAACCTGCGGAGAAGTCTTTGTGGAGAATAAAGGAACCGTATTCTATGGACTGCACCATAGCCCCAAAGAGGTCCTGGAATGCCTGGCGATGCTTGCCGAAAGGAGCAGCCTGGCGGCCATCCATAGAATCAAAGGGATAAAAGAGGAAACGGTTATGGATTGGCTCCGCAAAGCGGCGCATCACGTTGAAGAGATCGAAGCGCTATTGATCTCCAACCATCACCTGACGCGGGTTCAGCTTGATTCCATGTGGACCTATGTGGGCCATAAGGGGGAAAAAGCAACCACCCTGAAGAACCAGATCGAGGAACATTCTGGCGAGGCACTGCTATAGATGTTGATACGAGGCTGAGGGTGGGCAGAGCAATCGGAAAGAACGAAGAAGAAGTGGCATTGGCCATGATGTCGCAAATCAAGGAACGCTGCAATCCCGTTGAACCACCTGCGATAGCGAGCGACGGGAACGATAGCTATCCTGAAGCAATGCTTGAAACTTGGGGGAAGACGCCTGAATATACTGGTCGAGGAAGACCTCCAAAACGCAAGCAACCACAACCGGGATGGAGATGCCTTCAGGTGATCAAACATCATTCTGGCAGCAGATTAATCCGGATAACTAGCAGAGTGATTTATGGAGATCCTAACGAAGTACCGGACTTTTTGGGCCTTAACACAGCCTACGTCGAAAGGACTAACCTGGCTTCGCGGCAAATGAATGGGCGAATGGTTCGAAAGACCTTATCGTTCTCTAAAGAAGAGGAGATGCTACAAGCTTCATGTGCCTTGGAGGATGCGGTTTATAATTTGGTGAGACCAGTCAAAACCCTACGAATCGAGGTCAATGATGATACGCGAAGATGGGAACCCAGGACTCCTGCCATGGCTGCCGGCCTAACTGATCATACCTGGACAATTGAAGAGCTCATGATGACTGTAGTGGTGCCGGAAGCCATAAACACATAATGGGTAGACTACCAAAAAGTTACAAGCCCTACAAATGAGCATACCCTTTTAGCAACAATCTTGCCGTATGTATCGGCAAATGATTCTATTCATCTTATTCAATTTGAGGAAACTATCCCTAATCAAATTCGAGCTGCCTTTTTAGCAAATTTGGGCACTATCGCATAGGTTAGTGATGGTGGCAGAGCACATTTAATCACATAGTTTATATACTATGAGATACATATGCTCTGTGTCCCCACCATGACAATAATAGCCACTAATTTCTTAAACCTT
>Ga0255347_1007325_pt1 | contig 11537 bp, 5 predicted proteins | sample wastewater_treat_2_FD_192479 | JGI IMG/M metagenome (GOLD analysis project Ga0255347, IMG submission 192479) | Wastewater microbial communities from Lulu Island WWTP, Vancouver, Canada - plant24 | ecosystem: Engineered > WWTP > Wastewater > Unclassified | place: Canada: Vancouver, British...
GTTCACTGGTGAGAAGACATGGATAATCAGCCAGCCTCATCATTGCAGACATCCGGACAGTCATGGCACATGCAGGATATGCATACCACTGCGGGTTCATGAGGACTTCATTTTTATGAATCGGAGAGAGATCCACCTTGTGACCACTGACTTTTGGAACCAGTATTCCTTTATCGGTTTCCTGCATTCTTCTGGCCTTGTCCATTAATTTCCAGCCACGATAGATCATGTCCATGAAATCACAGTTATGCAGCTCAACCGCTGCACCACGGTCCGGATAGAGCTGAACATAGTTGTGGTACCGTTTTGTCAGAAGGTCCACGATCATTATGGCATTAAACCCGTCAAGCTCAAGGATGTACTCGGCAGCAGCTGCAGTTGATCCGGTTGCAAGAGAGAGAAGTTCGTACTCATTTTTTACTTTTGAAACTGCTTTGTTCAGGGTTGACTCCATGACATCTGTGGTTGCTTCAATTGCTGCCATCACGACGTCATCCTTGCACATGTTAAATGTTGACTGGGCGATATGATGGGCAATATCACCAACACAGTAGGCTGGAATAGTAACAATATTCCCATAATGGACGCCTTCATCAATCGCGGCCCTGACATACCCGGCCATCTCTTTACGGTATGATTCCATGTACTTCCGATGATCAAATGATTTCTGACCGACAGAGTCCATAAGTTCTGCCTGCGATCTTACCGGGTGATCATATATCGATTGCAGCATCGCAATCTCCCTGTTTATCGCATCTGTCAGTGTGGCACCTTTTTCCACTTCATGGGCGAAGACGTCCCCTACCCCATAAGAAGTATTCATACCCCACGATTTTGCCGCAAGAATGGCCTGTTTATGATCAGCAGGAATATTCGTGTTTACAAGGATCTGGTTTACAACATTGCTTGTAGAACCGGGTATGAGAGCAAAATCAACTACACAGGTGGGACCATAAAATCCCCCATAACGTCTTGTACTCTCTTTCCCGATCAGAGCTTCAGACTTTTTTATCTCTTTTACAAAGGTTGCCAGGCTTTTTGCGAACTTTTCATCCTCTTTGCAGAGAATCTCAAGTATTACTGGTGTCTGGTAATGTTCTACAAAAGGATCATCTTCGGGTCTTATGGTCTTGGTCAGACCTTTCAAAATGTCAAAATGGGCTTTTACTGACCCGGTGTGTAGCTGAAACACTGCGTCTGATTGTTCAGCTGTCGGTTTCATCTTCGAAACAGCATCAAGGTATGGCTGTGCATCAGCAATAACGAAATTTTGTCCGCGTTTTTTCTTTATCGTCTCTACGTCCGCACGCTGGGCCAGCATGGCCTCTTTAATCATTTTTTTATACAAAGCAGTCATCAGCTAACACTTCCAGGAATTTTTTGTAAAGCCCGAAGTAATAAGACCTCAGCCTTACATCAGTGTTCTTTCATGCATGAAATAATAAAAATTCTTCGGAAGATTGCAGAATGAATGTGCACAGTTTTTTGTCTCATTTGTCTCTTAAAAATGCAGTAAATACCATAAATGCCTCGGATATCGTATAAATCGAGATTTGGGCGCCTGTTTTTATGTTACTTTGCCTAACAACAAGTTAACTGGCATAATTTAAAAACTCTTGAGATTAAGTTAACATAGAGGCCACATGATGGAAACAAGTAATAAGAGTATCGAAAAGAAACGATCGATTTTATCAGGCGAGTCAGATCTCACGCTTGAAGTTGTCATCCTGATTATATTCGGGATTTTCATGTTATTGTTTGGCCTTTTCCTTTTTAAGATACACACCGGCGCTCTTCCATATGCACCAGACAGCACATATGGACTGTTCCTGCTTTTGGTTGCTACCCAGATGATCACGATGGGAAAAACACCTTTTGGTGATCTTCAACGTTCCTGGTTTTTAATTTTAATAGGGATATCTGTTGCAATTGTTGGGATGGCGGCAAGTTTTATTCCCGGTTACTTGTCTTTTCAGGTGAAAGAGATCGTAGGAATTATCCTTTTAGCTGGAGGAGCAGCTCTTTTACTGCAACTTTTCGTCAAGGAAGACAAGGCCAGGACATGGAAGCAATATCCTGGAGTTATACGCCAGCTTATCCTTGCATGTGGACTGGTATATGCCATATCATGTATATGTGGCCTGATAACCCTTGCACCGGGGATTACCACCGATTACCAGACTGCGGTCATTTTAATACTATATTCAATGAGTTTTTTCTACATTGCATTCTGCATTCATAGAGTTAAACGCCAGTACCCCCTGACCGGGCAGACCGACAGCAGGGTGCAGGAAGAACAAGTTGAGCAGGCAGAAGGATTTAAGAAGATATTCAAAGAAGTGACTTTGTCTATCTCAGTTGGAGTAGTCCTTCTTGTCGCAACTCTTCTAACACTCCTTGGAATCCTTCTTATACCTGTAAACCTGGGGCTTCTTCCATTTTCGCAGGATGGCCTTCTTGGAATGCTGCTGGTAATCTTTTCCATCCAGATGATGGCACTTGGTGAAACACCGATAGGACCGTACAAACGCTCCTGGTTTTTGATAATTATTGGAATTATCTTTGCGACGCTTGGAATAAGCGCATGTATCCTTCCAGGTCTGCTCACCAGCCTGCTCCAGGTTCTTGTAGGGCTATTAAATATCATAGGTGGTGTGATACTGCTATTCATGCGGTTTTACCCGATTATACAGGCGAGGAGGAACCCTCCGGAACAACCGGCCATATCTCACCCGATATTATTAAAGATGGGTATTACTCAGACCATATTGAACTTTGTATCAATAGCTTTTGGTATTTCAATGCTTATACCTGGCATAATTCCAGGGATCATCAATGCAAATATTATCATAGTGAACGGGTTGCTACTCTTCGTTCTTACGAGCTTTATTCTGAAGGCCGAAGCAATTGCCAGGGAACTTCAGATATAATTTATTTTCCATGAAAAACCGGGTCTTCAAAGAGAAAAAACCTGTTCGCGAAATAATATACTTAATAATGTGAAAAGTATGACAAGAGTCAATTACTTAATGAGGTGTAATCCAAAACTGTGATTAATAAGGATAACAATGGAGATTGTCTTTTTAAGTGATGAGTAACTTACCGTTCGCTGATTTTAAGTACTAGTTTCCTGAATTGATCCCAATTGAGTATAAACACTCAAATCAATGAGAATAGCTAATAACCCCCTTTTGAGGTTTATGAGTATAAATACTCTTTATATATTCATTCAAAAAAAAACTGAGGGTTTTTAGCTATCCTTCAATATTCATTAGACCAAGAATCTCTCTATGTTTCTTATTTATCCCAGTAACAGTGTAAATAACTTTTTCTTCATAAATTGAAACTTACAAATAAATCTCATTAAAAAACTCAATAATCCTTTCGGTTTTAGGATTATTAACAATTATTGTGGGATTATAATCGAAAAGACCTTTCAAACCCCGCCCTCTACTTTTTAACGAATCTCGGATTTTTTTTCTCAATAATCACGAGAGGTCTCAATACAATAGTCAAAAACTTAACCAGCCCGTCAATCCTGTCATCCCGTTGGATAAACATTGGAGCAATTGATAGTGCTTTTCCCTTCAGCCGATGAAATTGGTGTTCAATAATGTATTGATCACGATATGTCAGGACAACATCCTGCACTTTTTTAAGAGCGGGTAAGTTAATAAAGGGTTTCACCTGAACTCGCGTTGTAAGTTCTATTCTGGCGGGTTTATCCCCGTATTTGCGTTTAGGGGTCTCAATAATGCTCTCTATATACTCAACGTTGATTACTTCTGCTAATCGCTTATCTGCAAGAATTGATGCAACTTTCTCCTTGGCTGCATCAATTGTCCGATAAATAGCCCTTCCCTTTCCTCTTTTATTCATCGAATTTATCTCTGTTAGGGCTGATTTTACTCGTTCGCTGAATAATATCCCGAATTTTTCTGCATGAGCAAATGACTTTGCATAGATAAGCCGTTCCTCCCAGGTTATGGTTTTCCCCTCATGTTCCATTGAATGGGTAATTGATTTCTCAAATCCCTCTGCAATAATCGCATCGTTTCCGTCATAATACGTCCGAGAAACTTGCGTAAAGGGGAGATTTGAATCCTGATGTGCCTTGATTGCTGAATAAATCTCTTGGTTAGAATGTGAGACTTCTGATAACGGGCATAAATAATAGTCATCATTAATTACCGCATGTAAACGTGTTGCAATGGCCCCCATTTTGCAATCTCCCACAAAGAGTAAACCAGATTGCCCTGTCGATTTTTTGACCTGAGTCATTGCAGGAATATATAGTGGATCATCAGCGCAGTTTCCAGGGACAACACTGACAGTGAGGGGTAAACCGAGTGTGTCAAGCACTGAAAGAACGATTTTTATCTGAGGAAGGGAGGAGTCATCCTTTGAATTGCCAAATTGAATAATGCCGTTTTCACTGACAAGTCCATTACTGTTTACCGTTGTCATGTCAAGACGGACGATGTTGTCATGATTTAGGCCGTAGATGCGGAGTGTTGAGCGATTTAATTCTGATTCAAAGCGATTCCAGAATTCAGAATCATGTAAGAGCGATAATACCTGAGCCAAATGGTCGTCGGTAAAGCATTTGGGGCTAAATGAAAACCCAATCAATTTTCTCAGTACTGTGATTTTTGAGGTAACCCACTTCTCCAACGGACACATCCGGTGATCATTTTCGCTCAGGCAGTAACAGATCCAAACCGCTATCGTCTCACCGATTGGCAAACCTACCCAGTTTCTATGAGGAGAATAGACCTCATTTAAAATTCGAATGATTTGAAGTTCTTATAATATTTCATAAATAAATGGGATTCCACCGATATGGTCAATTTGGTGTGGTGGAGAGAGCATCCCACATATATGCACACTTCTTATATATAAAATTAAGCTTTATAAATTTACTTTTCTTCATATAAAATCAGCGAAAGGCAAGTGAGAAGATCAAACTTTTTGTACTATCTCAGGGAGAGATTATTCAATCTGAAGTCAGTAAGAAAAATAGAGAGATTTTGACTGCATTAAGTCTATGCACCTAAAGGTTTTCGGGAGGTGAGGATCAATCTCCAAAGCTGTCTTACATAGATAAATTTTTGTGTACCGGTAACAAACAAAAATATTAAAATCTGAAAAAGATGTGGTAAAGATGACTTTGAAGATTAATTTAAAAAAACCCTCAATTTTTCTTTCGTTAGTCAGAAATTTTTCCTTTTTTTTGGTGATTCTGATTGTTCTATTCCTTTTCATGGTAATCTCACCAGTAAATGGAATCGAAACAATCCGGGGTGAAGGATTCAGTGTCCCTGATATTATACCTCATCCTATGCCACAGGTTAGCCATAAACCCATACATACTGATATATCTTCAGGTGCACAAGTTTTCACCCCAGAGAAAGTATCAGGTGTTACCCAGGTTGGCAATCTGTCATCATACATGACAGAGTCTGTCGGACCAGGCAATCCGACTCACGTAGGTCTTCTCCCTAACGGAGAGGGGGGAGCATATTTTGAGCAACCAAAAAGTCTCTTTGTTTCAGGTAATTACGCATATATAGTGGGTTATGGTAGTGATAGCCTCGAAATCGTTGACATTTCAGTACCTTTTTATCCGGTATGGAAAGGGAGCATTACAAATGGCACGGACGGAGCGAAACTAAGACGTCCAACATGTGTTTTTGTTTCAGGAAATTATGCATATATAGGGGCTGAATGGAGTGAATCTCTTGAGATTGTTGATGTAACCGATCCAGTACATCCAAAACATAAGGGGAGCATTACCCATGGAGAGGATGGTGCAAATCTCTTATATCCCAAGAGTATCTTTGTATCAGGTGACTATGCATATATTGCTAAAGGGATACAAGGAGGTGGATCAACTATTAACAATGGAGTTGAAATTATTAACATCGCAGACCCGGAGAATCCGGTTCATGTTTCGTACATTGGTGACAATGGTCTTGCTCCAAGATTACATAATCCCTTTTCTATCACGATAAAAGATAATTATGCGTACGTTTTTACCGAAGGCGGATTGACAATCCTTGATATCTCCAACCCTGCCAGCCCTGCTTATGTCGGGAGATGTCTGATTTGGACTCTTGGGGACGGTCCTCTATCAAGATCGGTGAAGTCGGGCTATGTATCTGGAAATTACGCATATATTGTTACTGATTCAACAGATCCTCCAGGCAGACTTGAAATCGTGGATATCTCAAATCCTGCTGCCCCTGATAAGAGAACTGAAATTGCTCTTTCTACATCTGCATGTCCTTTTTACGGATTATCGGTTTATGTTGTTGGTAATTATGCTTATGTAATAGATTATGATGGTAACAGTCTGGAAATTTTTAATGTATCAGATCCTGATAACCCCAGTAGTGCGGGGATTATTACAAATGGTGAGGGATACGCTAAATTAAGTGGACCTTTAGGATTATTTGTCCAGAACAATCATGCGTATATTGTAGGACATAAATACCTCGAGGTTGTTGACGTTTCCAACCCTGCAGCACCTGCTCACAAAGGCACCGTTATTAGAGGGGATGGTGTTGCAAAACTGCATGAACCGAGAAAAGTCTTTGTCGTCGATGATACCGCGTATGTGGCAACCAACAATGACGCTTTGGAGATTGTCAATATTTCGGACCCGTCAAATCCAATCCATAAAAGTAGTATTGTTAATGGTGTAAGCGGGGCAAAACTGGATAATCCGTTAGATGTCTATGTTTCAGGCAACTATGCATATGTTGCTGCTTTAGATTCCAATGCTCTTGAGATTATTGATATATCAAATCCCTCCACCCCGTTTCACTGTGGATCTATCGTAGACGGCACGGGAGGTGCCATATTAAGTGGGCCAACGAAGGTACATGTTGCAGGGAACTACGCGTACGTTATCAGTTTATATGGCGGGTCATTGGAGATTGTGGATGTCTCCAACAAGACAAACCCTACTCATGTTGGCTTCTTGCAAGATATTTGGGAGCCACATAGTATCACCGTATCCGGGAATTATGCATATATCGGCAGACGGCAAGGAATTCAGGTAGTGGATATTTCTAATCCATCAAACCCGGTAACCACGTGTATCCTTCAAAATCAAGCCGGTGGTGCTGAACTGGACTATCCAAATGATATAAAAATTTACGGAAATCATGCCTATGTTGCAGCAGGAGGCAATGCACTGGAGATAGTGAATATTTCAAACCCAACAAACCCGGTTCATGCAGGGAAGATCAAATGGGAGGGAGATGCCTACCTTCCGCAACCGAAGGGCGTGGCTCTGAACTGGCCTTATGCATATGTCGTTGGTGGGGGTGGTGGTCAATCATCATTGGAAATTGTTGATGTGTCAGATCCAGCTAATCCGGTTCATCATGGGTACGTAAAATACGACGATGGAAATGGTGTAATGTTGCAATATCCGACGAGTGTCGATGTTTCAGGGAATTATGCCTATGTTACAAACAGGGATGGCAGCTCTCTGGAAGTACTGATATTTGAACCGCTCATTCCCTCAATAACCTCTATCACTCCTTCCTCCGGTGTGAATACCAATTCAGTCAATGTCACTATAACCGGGACGAATTTTCTACAAACCACAAATACTGTCAACCTCACAAAGACTGGGCAGTCAAATATTTCAGCAACAAACGTGGCCTGGGTATCACCAACTCAGATTACCTGCACCTTACCCATCACCGGGGCAGCGGCAGGATACTGGAATGTAGCGCTTAAAATCGGAGGGCAGATGGTTACAAGAAAGAACGGATTTTCGGTTACCAATCCTCCTCGTGACGCAATGATCGTGAGTAACAACTTCCCAACATCAATGACTTCCGGTCAGAAGGCTACCGTATCAGTCAGGGTGAAGAACACCGGAGCGAATACATGGAAACCGGGAACGAACTACAAATTGGGGGGACTTGGAGATGCAAACAAGTTCGGGCCTGTCAGAGTCAACCTCCCAGCCGGGGCTTCAATAGGCCCTGGAAAGGAGCATACGTTCACATTTTCGGTGACTGCACCAACTTCTGGAACTTATACACCCAAGTACCGGATGCTCCAGGAAGGAGTGGGATGGTTCGGACAGACCAGTTCGAAGAAGGTAACCGTTAGATCCCTCGGTAGTACTTCCGGAGTTACCTCTGGTGATACATCTGGTCGTCCTAATTCAGTATTCGCCTCCCCAACAGTCCAAGTCCCTGATGCTGCCACTCCTCATGTTTTGAATTCGGTACGAGGAGGTCCAGTGGTCTTGCCATCGATCAAAGGAATAACCTCTGGTGAAAAGTCACTTGCAGCCAGAGAGGGAGTAAGGATGGTGGAGAGGACGGTTCTTTAACTTTTTTTGATCAGATCTCCGGGTTAATCTGGGTGATCAAAACCTTTAAACTGATATAATTAGGGAATATAGAGTACTTCGTAACTACTCAACTTAAAGAAGTTGAACAATTGCCAATCTCGACAGCTGCTTCAAATTCCATCAAGGTGTCCATTCCCGCCTGCCTCCAATTCGCCGGATTTAGGCTTTTTTTCCACAAAAAACTCCAATTTGGGAGGTTTTAATCTCTATATAAACCTTTCGATAAGTTGCTTGGTGCTGTCGAAAAAATCGGACATTGCGCGGTTTTTTGAGGATGGTTTTTTCTCCGCAATCCGAACCACGCGAAGTTGAGGGCAAATGGAAATGCTTGTTGAATTTAAAAAGTGATTAACTTTTTAGAAGAGCGTTATAGAAATAGGTTAGGAAATGTGGGATTTTTTACTCTACTGCTACTTTAATAATTATAAACATATGGTTTGAATATAGTTTTATGCAAATCATTATAAGCTTAAATAACGTAATAATGGTTATGAGATTTGTAGTGATTTTTTTTCTACTCCTATGTGTAACAGCGATAGGGATTACCCCTGTTTTGGGTGCAGATAGAACGATTACAGTTCCAAATGTTGTTAAGGGAGTTGCAAATGATTTGAGTATGGGTAATACAGCTCAAGTATTGATTCCTCCTCCAGTAGTTCAAACTGTTCAATCATCAGCTAATACGGTGAGTACAGAAGCGAATAGTTTTGAGATTGTTGATATGACTATTACTACGGATTCTAATATAACTACCAATGATTGGCGGGTTAGGGGATATCTCCTCAATGAAAAAGGACTCTATGAAGAAGCAGTTCAGGCATTTAATACGGCGCTTGAATTAGAACCTAATAATGCTGATATCTGGTATAACAAAGGTTATGCACTGAATGAGCTTCGACGGTTCGAAGAGGCCATCCATTCATTTGATAAAGTTTTGCAGATTGATCCAAAGTATGAAGGGGCATTATATGGTAAGGGACTTGCTCTGAATAATCTGGGGAAAAAAGATGAAGCAGCAGTCATGTTCAATACCGCATCTATGATTGAACAGGAGTAACTAGTGCATCGATTCCAAATTAATCGTACTATATCAAAATAACTCCAGAAGGATTCATATCCATTTTGTATGACCACTTGAATACAACTGGAGATTGATTGATACTATCAATATAATCTGATATTCGTTCTATAATTTCCTCTTTAGATTTTACTCGAATCCCTCGTAAAACAGAGCGGGTTGTTTTGCTAAAAAATGATTCAATAATATTCAGCCAAGATGCATGTTTAGGAGTGAAAACAAATTCAAATCGATTTGGCACAGTATTGAGATATTGCATTGTTGAAGATGACGTATGTACACGTAAATTATCTAATATGATTTTCAGCTTTACATTTTTCGGATATTGATAATCAAGCATTTTCAGAAACTCAATGAATTCTTCGCTATTATTTTTCTCTGTAATTCGGTAATGAACAAAACCAGTTATCAAATCAATTGCTGCTTGGAGACAGACTGTACCATTCCGAATATATTCATAATCACGAGAAACATACGGGTATTTACCAGGAATAGGCATTAGGTCTGGGTATTTATTATCTAAAACCTGAATTCCACTTTTTTCATCAAATGAGATGATGAACATTTCGGGTTCCTTTCCTTCTTTTTCCATGATCTTCAAAATATTTGCTTCTTGATATGTGTGAAGGACGGCTGCCGACTTTTCTTTAAAATCAGGATCTCTTTTTTGTATGTACGAGCGGATTTTGAAAGGTTTTATTGTACTTGCGTTGCAAATTTTTGATATAGTTCCTTGAGAAATTTTTGAGAGTTCAGGATAACCCTCATCAATTGCATTTTCCTGTATGTACTTTTGTAATAATCTTTGGGTCCATATTTCATGAGGATAACCAAATTCAATGGGTTTTCTACAATATACTCCAATAATCCAAGTCTTTGCTTCCGGAGATATAGTTTTACTTCTTCCTCTTCCAGGTAAATCATTTAATCCATCTTGGATTCCGATTTTCAAAACTCGGGAAATTGTCCTTATAACCTTATGGCGAGATATTCCCAATTGTCGCGCAATAGATGAGTCGGATATTCCTTGATTACTCATTAGAATTATTTTTGCACGGAGAGAAATTCCGGCTTTAGTGTTTCTAGATCTTACAAGTTTTTCAAGATACCTTACTTCCTCATCATTAAGGATAAGAGGTTCACGGGAGGATACAAAAGGCATAAAATTATTATGATGCAATCTATTATTATTGTATCGTTTATTTAGAATCTATGCACTAGTGCATCGATTCCAAATTAATCATACTATATCAAAATAACTCCAGAAGGATTCATATCCATTTTGTATGACCACTTGAATACAACTGGAGATTGATTGATACTATCAATATAATCTGATATTCGTTCTATAATTTCCTCTTTAGATTTTACTCGAATCCCTCGTAAAACAGAGCGGGTTGTTTTGCTAAAAAATGATTCAATAATATTCAGCCAAGATGCATGTTTAGGAGTGAAAACAAATTCAAATCGATTTGGCACAGTATTGAGATATTGCATCGTTGAAGATGATGTATGGACACGTAAATTATCTAATATGATTTTCAGCTTTACATTTTTCGGATATTGATAATCAAGCATTTTGAGAAACTCAATGAATTCTTCGCTATTATTTTTCTCTGTATTTCGGTAATGAACAAAACCAGTTATCAAATCAATTGCTGCTTGGAGACAGACTGTACCATTCAGAATGTATTCATAATCACGAGAAATATACGGGTATTTACCAGGAATTGGCATTAGGTCTGGGTATTTATTATCTATAACCTGAATTCCACTTTTTTCATTAAATGAGATGATGAACATTTCGGGTTCCTTTCCTTCTTTTTCCCATGATCTTCAAAATATTTGCTTCTTGATATGTGTGAAGGACGACTGTCGACTTTTCTTTAAAATCAGGATCTCTTTTTTGTATGTACGAGCGGATTTTGAAGGGTTTAATTGTACTTGCGTTTGCAAATTTTTGATATAGTTCCTTGAGAAATTTTTGAGAGTTCAGGATAACCCTCATCAATTGCATTTTCCTGTATGTACTTTTGTAATAATCTTTGGGTCCATATTTCATGAGGATAACCAAAT
>Ga0255347_1007332_pt1 | contig 11524 bp, 9 predicted proteins | sample wastewater_treat_2_FD_192479 | JGI IMG/M metagenome (GOLD analysis project Ga0255347, IMG submission 192479) | Wastewater microbial communities from Lulu Island WWTP, Vancouver, Canada - plant24 | ecosystem: Engineered > WWTP > Wastewater > Unclassified | place: Canada: Vancouver, British...
GAATCGCTCTTGATAGGTGAATCCCCGTTTGTTATTCCGAATGCGTTTTGATCATTGCTCTGTGCGCAGCAAAAGTAATTTGCAGACAAAATTCCGACAAAAGCTGCTATCGAAATAAAAGTCTTTTTACTCTTCATCATAGGTCAAACTCTCGCTATTTTCTTTCCGCTCATGACTGCTTTTTTAAGCAGTTCTGAAGCATTAGGTTTTGTTCCTGATACATAAGCTACTGTAGAAAAAATATCTTTCAATCCGTTTGCATGAAAAAAAGAATTGAGGTAAGCGCTGAATTTCTCAATTGCCCCGAGAGCGGCAGCTCCGACAGGAGATAAAGTCTTTGTGTTAATAGCGAAGATGAATCCTCCGCTCTGTTTTTTTATGATTTCGGGAATGAAATATTTAACAAGGCAGATAGTTCCGTCAACAGAAGAAGATATTTCTTTTTCAACTTCATCAAAAGACATGTCGATTATATCTTTTCCGTCATGCAGATCGATGTTTATTAGAATATAATCAGCCATTTCAAACTGTTTTTTATAAAGAAGGACTGCATGAGCAATTTCTTCTTTTGAAGAAAAATCGCATTTGTAGCCGTAATTTCTGATTCTTAGATTTCCGAGTTCTCTTTCAAGTTCAATAAGCTCATTTTTATCAGAATGAAAAATTCCGACATTTGCTCTGTCCTTTGCGACATCAAGAGCGAAATTTCTAGACAGACCGGTTGCTCCGGCAATAAGTACGTTTTTGTTAAAAAAAGTGATCATCTACCCCTCTCAATTTTTAAAATAATCATCTTCGGGAACGTAAGCTTTTTCTCTTTCTGTTTTTATTTCTTTATCCAGGATTCTGCGGTAATCAAAAGACCCGTCCGAATTAATATTTTTCAGATCGACCTTATTGGTTTCTTTTTTTTCCTTACAGGACAAAAAAGAAAGCGAGATGCTTAGAATTAATATCAATTTTAACATGACTGTCTTTTGGACGCTAAACCCCACGTCAATGATAGTTTAACGTAAATGAGACGCAAGCATAAAAATTGGGTCTTTTCAATTTTGGTTGAAGAAGATGAAAATAGAATAAATGACAAAAAGCCGTTAAAAATAACGGCCTTTTGTCATGATTAGAAATTCTTCTAATATTGGTTAGCGCTAATAATTGATTATTTTTGCCTGACGAACGGGGAGGATATAATTAAAAGTATCTTTATCAGTGATTTCTATTTTCTGGGAACTTGGAATAAAACTATATGCATAACTTGCAGAACTGCTTGTTGATGTCCATAGATACCGGTTCTGGTATGTTATAAAAGATTTAAGCCAATCAAGACTTTCGTATTCATAATTTGTTAATGATTCTATTTCGTTTATATTCGGGAGCGTCCAGTCAGTATAGCCATAATTTTTAGGGATACCAGAATTAATTTTATTCGATATATAAGTCATTGATTGGCCCCATTTGTCTGTCGAGCCCGAAAGTACTGGTTCTATAAAATCAGAAAACCACATTAAAGAAGTCATATTGTCTACAACTGCGCCGGATTCATCTGTATAAAAACGGGGAGTAGGCCATGTGACACCTTTTTGAAAATATCCGTCACTTCCATCAATAGCAGAATAAGTTTGTCCTGTTTTAGGTAAAACTTTTGACTGATTTCTGACTGCTAGAAAAGAATAACGATCATATCTATTTACTGAAAATGCAGAGTTATTCTGAAAATTAAAATTAAAACCATATCCTGTATTTCCCATATCGACAGTAGAAGTCCAATAAGTATTACTTATATGATAATTGTCGAAAAAACCATTAAGATTATTATCATCAATAGAACCGTAGTTTGCGATACTGCGCATCTCCTGGATATTTGGAAGTCTCCATTTTTCAGAAATCGCCTGAATACCACATGTATCCTTAACGGCATTGTCATAATTTTTTGTTTCTGACCAATTTATAGTATCCTTGGTTGTTCCTTCCAACCAAAATAATCCGGTCAATAAATCTCTAATATATGTCTCTTTATTATCCACACCTCCATCTGAAATTGAAGTTGACAATCGATGGAATCTTGGATTAGGCCAGCTGACGCCCCTTTGTGTCGCGCCGTCTTCATAATTATTCAGGTCATATCCTGATATCTTACCCGCGCCGGTTTTAAAGATCGGTATCGCGCGGTACATATTCAGATTGTACTTTTTGGTTGTTTTTTTATCGGCTGCAGTTACTATGATAGTCACCTTATTAGGTCCCACTTCTATCTCCGGAAAAACATGCTCAGTAGCATTTTCTACGGATACTTTTCCGTTACTTTCTAATTCCATCGTCATGGTTGCTATCAGAATCTCAGGATCGGCAATAAGCGAATTGGACTGTTTATCATTATAAGCGGGATTTGCTGAATCAGAAAAAGGAATCGGAGCGTCAAGGTAATCCTTTATGGAATCATTTAGTGCAGGCTGGAGCTTTCCCTTTTTTACTTTAAGCACGAAGAGATTCGCGTTCGACATTTCGGCTGCAGTAAGAACTGTTACTGAAACAGTATAAACAGCAGTTGTTCCGTCTGTGGCGGTTACTGTATATGTTACAGGATTTGTAAAATCCTGTACTACTCCGGATTCCGGAGAGATTGCGGCTCCATTATAAGTTATAACAGGTGCAAGTGCTGTAACAGATGTCCCAAGTGGAAGAAAGGATTTAACGGTAGTGCCGCTTATTCTTGCTTTGTATCCGTTTATTGAAAAAGAAGTAATCTGTTTGTCTGATGTAATTTTTGAAGATGTTACATTGTCCCATAAGTCATTGCCGAAAGAAGTATCTGAACATCCGTTTGCCGAAAAAAACAGCATAATGCAGATTGAAATAAATAGTGTGTTTTTCATGGTTCTTTAGTAATAGCAAAACTTTAGATGTCAAGTCATAATAGGCACAATATTGTTTTGGGCATTAGCCAAATCCATATTATATATTATATTAATAGAGAGTCGATTGATTTTGAAAATTAATATTGCTTGATTTTGCTGAAATCCTTTCTATCATAGCCCAATTCTACGGAGGAAACATGGGATTATTTGATAAATTCACAGATGTTAAAGGTCAGCTTCGTTCGGTCATTCAGTGGGAAGATCCGGATCCGAGTTCAATCTTCTACCGCTGGAGCGGAAATAATGATGAAATTAAAAATGCTTCAAAACTGATTGTAGGTCCCGGTCAGGGCTGTATTTTTGTTTATCAGGGTAAGGTCGAAGGCGTTTTTGACGAAGAAGGTCTTTATGAACTCAAAACGGCGAATATTCCTTTCTGGACGAATCTGAAAAAATTTCTTCAGTCGTTTGAAAGTGAGCACAAAGTCGGATTGTATTTCTACAGAAAGACTGTTTTTCTTGATCAGAAATGGGGAACACCTTCTGTTATAAAGTACAATGATCCTGTTTACAAATTTCCGGTAGGTCTCCGCGCCAGAGGAAACTACTCATTTAAAGTAACTGATCCTAAACTCTTTTTTGTAAGTGTTGTAGGCGGAAGCGACGATTTTTATGCTGATGATATCAGACCTGTTATTTCAGCGCGTCTTTCTCAGCCGATTGTAGACTATTTTGCTGAAAGCGGTCTCAGTTACGGAGAGATTGACAAAAAGCGTGAAGAGATTTCTGCCGGCGTTAAAGAAAATTTAAAGAAAGAATTTTCAGTTCTTGGTTTCGAACTTGCTGATTTTCGAATTGAAGGGACTGATTTTGATGAAGATACAATGCGCAGAATCGGGCGTATTGCGGATATGCAGGCGGAAGCTCAGGCGGCAAACGCTGCGGGCGTAAGTTTCGCACAGCTTCAGCAGCTTGATGCTATGAAAACCGCAGCCGGAAATGACGGAGCCCCGGGAATGATGATGGGAATGGGCGTCGGAATGGGCTTCGGACAGAATATGGCCGGTGTCGCGGCCGGGGCAGGTCAGGCTGCATCACAGGATGATCCGATGCTGAAACTGAAAAAGCTCAAAGATATGCTTGATGCAGGCCTAATTTCTCCTCAGGATTTTGAAGAGAAGAAAAAGGCCATATTGAGCACAATGTAATTTTACAGGAAACCGCTTCGGCGGTTTCCTTTTTTCTTTATAATTATTTATTGCCAGCAGTTCCTCATAATTTCTTTTGTCCTCATGGAATATTCAGATAAAAAACTTATCAGAGATGTCCGCAAGCAGGCGGGAAAGACTATTTTCAAATATCAAATGCTCGATCCTGATGATCATGTTCTGGCGGGACTTTCAGGTGGAAAAGACTCTCTCGCGATGATAGATATCCTTGCTGAAAAAATGCGGAGAATTCCCGTTAAATTTAAAACAACTGCCGCTTACATCGAACTTGCCGGTATACCTAATAAAATAGATCCTTTGCGTCTTAAGGAATTCTGCCAAGAGCGTTCAGTTGGATTCATTCACCGTATGGCTGAAATTGATCTGACGCGTGATGAAGCAAAGGACAGATGCTATGTCTGCGCTCTTCACAGAAGAAATTCTCTTTTCAAACTTGCTAGAGAATTAAACTGCGCAAAATTGGCCTTGGGGCATAATCTCGATGATATGATTTCAACACTTTTAATGAATATGAGTTTTCACGGAAATATTTCAACCATGCCGGCGAATGTTTCTCTATTCGGAGGAGAACTTCACATAATTAGACCGCTTGCCGAAATTGAAGAAGAGGCTGTGGCAAAATACGCCGAGTTTCTTGATCTTGGAGTTCAGATCAGTCCTTGTCCGTTCAACGAAGGCGAGAACAGACATTTTATAAAAAAGCTGATAAATGAACTAGCTCAGAAAAATCCGCATGCGAAAACAAATATCTACAGATCGATGCGAAGAATTAAAACGGATTATTTGTCATAATTCAGATTCTTAGGGCATATCAACGTAATTTAGGCAGAATATAATCAGAATATTATTCTTGACTCATGAGATTAAGGGTCAATTAGTATTGCTTCGTAGCGGAGATAATATGTTTAATAAGATAAAAAAAGTTTTTAAAAGAATTAGATCAAAAAAGAAGGGAAAAACCGTAAAATTCGGTCCTGTGTGCAGATTTCTGATACAGAAAGGTGTACCGCAGAAGGAAGTGGCATTTCTGAAAACATTAACAGAGTATGCTTTTTTGATTCTTCTTTTTCTTGCATTGCGATCTTCGGTTTTCGGAAATTACAGAATTCCGACCGGATCGATGGAAACTACACTGAGAGTCGGCGACCATCTTTTTGCTAACAAACTTGCTTACAGCCTTAAAATTCCGTTTTCGACATCTCATTTGATAAGATGGCAGAAACCTCAGAGAGGAGAAATCATCTCTTTTAAATATCCCGGAAAAAACGTAATCGGGGCTGATAAAAAGGACGAAGGATTCATTCCATTTATGAAATGGATATATAATGTTCCAGAATACACAAAAAGAATAGTCGGTATTCCGGGAGATAAGATTTCCATGAAGAATAACAGACTTACGATAAACGGAAAACTTCTACCGCTTAAGTTTATCAAGAAAGAAGAAAATTTTGTTTATTATGAAGAAGACCTTCTTGGAATTAAACATTTGGTAAGATTTGAAGATTATAGAGATCCGTTAAATCCTGAAAATGAATTTGCGCAGCTAGAAGATAATAAAAATAAAGAAGAAGACGACATGGGTTATGAGCTCATGACTCGGGATGCCTTCAGAGAAATTACCATTCCGGAAGGATTTTATTTCGCAATGGGAGATAACCGCGACAACAGTTCAGACAGCCGTGAATGGGGTTTTCTTCCTATGGAGAATATAGATGGACGTCTCGGCTTCAGATGGATTCATATTGAGATGAACGATTTCCTTAATATTCCTCTAGTCGGAATTCAGCTTCCGTGGTTCAGTGATGTTTCATTTAAAGGCTTCGGTCTTGTCGGAAACGAAGGAAGCAAAGATATTAAATGATTTATAAGTTTGAAGAAAAACTTCCTCAGATAAAAGAGGGAGTTTTTCTTGCTGATGGAAGCCGCGTGATCGGAAATGTCGCTATTGGAAAAGATTCGTCTGTGTGGCATAATTCCGTTATACGCGGCGACATCAACAGAATAGAAATAGGCAGCGGAAGCAACATTCAGGAACTTACAACAATTCATGTGAATACCAGAAATGAAGGAACGTTTATCGGCGACAATACGACTGTCGGTCACAACGTAATCATTCATGGATGTGTTATCGGAAATAATTGCCTCATCGGAATGGGATCAATAATTCTTGATTGTACAGAAATTTCTGACAATTCGCTGGTTGCAGCAGGATCAATAGTTACGCCGGATAAAAAATTTCCACCGCGTTCTTTCATTATAGGTTCTCCTGCACGGGCAATCAGAAGTTTGACTGATGAAGAAGTATTTGCAATAACCGATTCTGCCCGAAAATATGTTGATTTAAAAAATAAATACCTTAACAATTCTTTATAATAAAAAGCAGATTCTGCCGAAAATATGGTATCCGGAAATATGAAAAAAACAGCAGCATTAATATTATTACTTTTCCCTTTAATGATTTTCCCGAGTGTAAAATCTGTTAAAAACAACATAAAAGAAGAAGTTGTTCCTTTCCGCGAGGTTTGGGGATATCTTATGCGGGGTGAAGAGAAGATGCTGAAAGGCGGAGAGCCGTTTTCGGATATAGGTTATTTCAGCCTGTGGGTGAAAGCCGACGGAACTCTTTCTGAGAAGGCGCCGCGACCGAGAATAGATCTCAGAAGCAGATTTCCGCGCGTTCATATAGTTATTTCCGAGCTTACGGGAAGCGCTTTGACGAAAGATATTCTGGAGAAAGATTCCGAAAAGCGGACAAACCTGCTTAATTCAATTGTATCAGCAGCTGAAGATTTTGACGGAGTTCAGATTGATTTTGAGCACGTTTCTGCCATGCAAAAAGATGATTTCATTTCATTTCTTTCTGATTTGAAAAAAATGCTTTCAAAAGAAAAAATTCTGAGCGTTGCGCTTCCGGCAAAGAGAAGCTCTTCGCCTGATGATGCTTATGATTATTCGATGATATCAAATATTGCCGACAGAATTATCATCATGGCGTATGATGAACACTGGAGCAGAAGCAGGCCCGGACCAGTTGCATCTTATGAATGGTGCTCAAAAGTCGCGGAATATTCTGCGTCTATAATTCCGAAAGAGAAACTGATTATGGGGCTTCCTTTGTACGGACGCGAATGGTCGAAGAGATCGAGCCGTTCTGTGAGGTACAAAGAAACCCGGATTCTGGCATCAAAAAAACGCACTCAGGTATATAACAGCCGCAATCCTTTTCTCGTCTATAAAATCGGAAAAGCGCGCAAAGTTGTTTATTTTGATAATGAATTCTCTTTATCGGAGAAACTTAAGCTGTATAGAAGAAAAGAAATTCGTAATGTATCATTCTGGAGAATAGGTCAGGGCCCGAATGAAATATGGGCAAGATTGAACTCGGAAGGCTTAATAGATACGGACGCTCTTTCGCGCGCTTCAAAAACAGCCTCATACTTCAGAAGAAGCGTTTTTTCCGAAAAGAAAAGAATTTCTGATGTAAGCTCGGCTCTTTCCGGAAAATCGGCTGATAGAAAATAATCAGATTTCGTAGTCTGTTACAATCCTGTCGGTTCTTGCTTCAAGAATAAAAGGCATAACGGCCTTATGTTCAGGATGAGCCTGATAGTTATCCAGTGCCTGCTTTGATTCAAACTCGGAATAAAGACAGATATCAAAACTGCTCTCGGTGTTTGAAAAATCGAACCCGACCTCAATTTTTAGAAGTCCTTCAATTCTGCCGTTGAGCGCTTCGAGCTTTTCCTTGATAAGTTTTTTATTTTCTTCTTTTGTGTTGCCGCATGAATTTTCTTTCAAGCGCCACATTACTATGTGTTTTACCATTTTAATCTCCTAATAATTAAGCATTTCTGACGGTTTAATAAGACGGACAGGGAGAACGTTGTGTTCCATTGATTTTGTCCATGATGACTGAGTTTGTCTTTCAAAATCTCTACGAATTGCAAACGATGCAGGTGTTGTTGCATTATCGCTTGTTGAAGTCCAATAATTAACTGAAATTGACAGGTCGAATCCAAAAGGTTTGAGCCATTCACTAATGTCAGATTCTCCATAATTCAAAAGAGTTTCGAGTTCATTTGCATTCGGTAAAGTCCAATTATGGTAGCCCTTATTTTTTGTTTCTGCTCCAGAATTCAATAGAGCTATTGAATCAAAAATAAGAGTCCATTCCATTGCTCCCGTCTGACTCTTAAACCACATTAGTGATGTCATGTTATCTACCATCGTACCACTTTCATCTTCATAAAAACGCGGATTAGGCCATTCTACACCTGCTCTGATCTCTCCGTCATCAGAAGACTTATATATTGAAGATTGTCCAGTTTGGGGAATTTTCGACGAACTTCCAAGTACAGCCCAAACACGTTTTGTTACTGTATTCATGTCGTAATTAAAATCATTACTTCCCATTGTAGTATAATACTTATAATCCGTATATTTAGGAGCAGTTGTAGATGTCCAGAATTTATCGGTAGAAGAACAATTATCAAAAACACCTTTTAGGTAATCAAACGGAGACATTCCATAATTTATAAGACTGCGCATTTCGCGAATATTAGGAAGTTTCCAATTGTAATTACCTAATTCTGAAACAGCAGCAGCATTCTGCACTGCGAGAGTAAAATTAGAATCAGAAAGAAAGTCTCTTGCGTCTTTCAACCATATTAAACCAGTCATTTTATCTGTTACTGTTCCATTATCGTGTACTTCAAACCTCGGATTAGGCCAGCTGACGCCTCTTTGTGTGGCACCGTCTTCGAGAGGATTTATGCCTGAATAACTTCCCGCGCCGGTTTTGAATATTGGTATTGCACGGTACATGTTTACAGTGTAAGTATTCGTTTTTGTCTTATCAACAGATGTTATTTTAATTACTACAGGATTAGGTCCCACCTTAATACTAGAAAAAACATGCTCTGTTCCGTTTTCAACTGCTATTCCATTAATTGTCATGCTTGCTATTAGAATCTCGGGATCTGCTATAAGCGAATTGGATTGATTATCATTATACGCGGGATTTGCGGAATCAGAAAAGGGAATCGGAGCGTCAAGATAAGATAAAGTTGCGGAATAAAAATCCGGCTGGAGCTTTCCTTTTTTTACTTTGAGTACCGAGAGATTTGCATTTTTCATACCGGCTGCGTCAAGAACTGTTACCGAAACAGTATATTGTTCTGTTGTTCCGTCTGTTGCGGTTACAGTGTATGTTACAGGATTTGTGAAATTCTGTGCTACTCCGGATTCCGGAGTGACTGCGGCTCCATTATGAGTTATAACAGGGGCAAGTGACGTAACAGATGTTCCAAGCGGAAGAACAGAAGTTACCGAGGTGCCGCTTATTCTTGCTTTATATCCATTTATGGTAAAAGAAGTAATTTGCTTGTCAGATGTAATTTTTGAAGATGTTAGATTGTCCCATAAGTCATTACTGAAAGCAGTATCTGAGCATCCGCCTGCCGTCAAAGAGAGCATAATAATAGAAATAAATAGTGTCTTTTTCATGCTTCTGTAGTAATAGCAAAACTTTGCGTGTCAAGTCTAAATAGATTTAATTTGATTTGACTATTAGCGGAAAATGTCTTTATTCTGATATAAGGAATGGTTGGACAGGATGAATTTATCCAAAAAAGCACTTTTAGTTCTTGTTTTATGTATGCCGAGCTTCATTTTTTCGGAGATATCTGCTCAGGAAAGCCTGGGGCTTTCGCAGGAAGAGAAAGAGTGGCTTGCTACGCATCAAAAAATTACCGTTGTTCAGGACCCGGGATGGCCGCCGATTGAATTTGCCGATGAAGAAGGAAGAAGCGCCGGAATTACTCATGATTATCTGACTGTCATTGAATCAAGGCTTGGGATCAAATTTGAACGTATTTCGGGACTTTCATGGCAGGAAGCCTATTCCCGCCTGAAAAAACACGAAATTGATATGACCACCTCCGTAACTGTTACTCCAGAACGGCTTGAATTCTGGGCTTTTACAAAGCCTTACATGAAAATTCCTATTGTTATAGTTACTCACTCAGATGTAACATATATCTCTTCGTTGAAGGAGCTTGAAGGCAAAGATGTAGCTGTGGTTGACGGATACGCAATGGGAGAATGGATTGCAAAAGATATTCCGAAGATTAATCTTGTTAAAGTAAACAGTGCCGAAGAAGGTCTGATCGCTTTAAGTGAAGGAAAAGTTTTTGCTTTTATCGATAACATGCTTGTTACCGGATATTATATGGCAAAGCTCAAAATTCATAATTTGAAAATTGCCGGTGAAGCTCCGTATATAAATGCCCAGGCTATGGCAGTCAGAAATGATTGGCCGATACTTGCACGGATACTTGAAAAAGCACTGGATTCGATTACGGAAGAAGAAAGAAATGCTATTTATTATAAATGGGTTCCTATAAGATATGAGCATAAGTTTGATTACAGTCTTGTCTTGAAAATATTTCTTTCCGCCGCGCTAGTTTGTTTTGTTTTGTTTATGTGGATAATAAAGCTTCGCAAAGAAATCAGTCTCAGAAAAAAGACTGAAGAAGCTCTTCGTGAATCAGAATTCAAACTGCGATCGCATATAAAAAATACTCCCACCGGAGTTATACAATGGGATGATAATTTTATTATTTCTGAATTTAATCCGGCAGCTGAGAAAATATTCGGTTATACAGAAGAAGACGTAAAGGGGCGGAATGCCGGATTTTTGATGACTGAAACATCCTCTGTTCATTTTTCAGAAATACAGAAGATGATTGCGGATAAAAAAGAAAGCGTTTATACAATTATTGAAAACTCGCGCAAAGACGGAAAGATAATAGTTTGCGGATGGACCAATACCCCTATTGTTTCAGACGAAGGAAAGCTTCTTTCTATAGTATCTTTGTGTAAGGATATTACTTCCGCGATCGAAGATAGAGAAGCTTTGGCTGCGTCTGTGAACGAAAAAGAAACTCTGATAAGAGAGCTTTATCATAGAACAAAAAACAACATGCAGATAATTTCTTCATTTATACAGATGCAATCACGCAAAATCGGAGACGAAAAAGTTTCCGCTTTCGCGAAGAACATCGTATCTAAAATACAGACTATGTCGCTTGTCCATGAGAAACTTTATCAGTCAAAAAATCTTTCAAAAATAAATTTTAAAGAATATATTGAAGAGCTGATTTCTCTGATTGCAAATTATAACTCCGCTGCAAATAACAATATCGCTGTTGTTTTTGAAATTGCCGATACAGAAATTTCGATTGATTCGGCTATTCCGCTCGGACTTGTAATCAATGAAATTATAACAAATTCCTTCAAGCATGCTTTTTTGCCTGGAGCAAAAGGGCGTATAACAGTTTCATTAAAAAAAGAAAAAGACGGTTCACTGATTCTTATAATATCCGATGACGGAAAAGGTCTTTCCAAAGATTTCGATGTCCGTGAGACTGCTTCTCTCGG
>Ga0255347_1007338_pt1 | contig 11516 bp, 5 predicted proteins | sample wastewater_treat_2_FD_192479 | JGI IMG/M metagenome (GOLD analysis project Ga0255347, IMG submission 192479) | Wastewater microbial communities from Lulu Island WWTP, Vancouver, Canada - plant24 | ecosystem: Engineered > WWTP > Wastewater > Unclassified | place: Canada: Vancouver, British...
CTGTCTCCTCGGCCGTCGAGGAGACGCCGAACCAGCTGACCACCTACGCCTACGATGCTCTCCACCGTCCGGTCACCGAGTGCGAATACTCTGACCCGCAGACTCATTCCACTGTGAGCTCCACCTACAACGCAAGCGGCGAGCTCACCGCCCAGACGACCTACGACGCAGACGGCGTCACGGTGCTCGCCGCCGAGACGCACGAGTACGACGCCCAAGGGCGGGTGACCAAGGACAGGGAGCTCGTCTCCGGATCCGACTGGACCGAGACCCAGTACTCGAACTTCGCCCCCTGCGGCGAGCCGCAGACGACGGTGAGCAAGGGAGTCCAGCTCGGTTACGGCGGCGCCGCTCAGAACCTGACGCGAACGGCCGGTTACGACGCCTTCGGCAGCCTGCTCTTCCAGACCGACAACGGCGGCCGCACCACCGCTACGAACACCTATGACGTCGCGGGCCAAGAGCTGACCAGCACCGACGCTGCGGGAATCGTCTCCCATACCGTCTACGACCGCATGGGCAACGCGACCGAGACCTGGCGGACCGCGAGCGGGACGAACGTGAAGGCGGATTGGAGCGTCACCGTCTTCGACGCCCTTAGTCGGGAGATCAGCGTGACCACCAAGCTTACCGATACCTCAGGGAACTCGACGACGCAGAGTGTCATCACGACGAGCTACGATGGAGCTGGCAACGAGCTCAGCGTAGACGACTCGACCCTCGCTGGTCAGGCGGGAAAGTCGGTCTATGACGCCAGCTCCAACGAGACCCAGTACTGGTCCGAGGGCGTGACCAGCGCGATCGCCCCGGAGCGCTCGACGCGCAGCGTCTACGACAAGGCCGGCAACGTCATCTTCGAGTGCGCGCCCGGGAATGCGGCGACGCCAGGGCCGGCCGCGATCTGTCAGGCGGCCACCTACGCCCCCGACGGCAGCACGCTCGCCGAGAGGCAGCCGGATGGGGCAAAGACCACCTTCGAGTATGACGGTGCGAGCAACGAGGTGGCGTCCAAGGGCAACGACTCAGTCACCAACGATGCGCAACCCTACGAAACCGGAGCCGAATTCGACGCTGCCGGCAATCATACGATCCGTACTGACCCCCAGCACAGCCACGCCGGCCTTGTGACGACGAGCACGTTCGATGCCCTCGGCCGGGCGATCGAGGAGGCCGCCGTCCGCGACGGCGGCAGCTCGCCCGCGACGACCACGACCCTTAACGACCTCGGTGAGGTCCTGCGCAGTGTCGACGCCAACGGCGTGACCACGCTCACCACCTGCAACGCACACGGCGAAGTGGTCACGGTCGTCAAGGGCACGAAGACGACGACCTACTCCTATAGCCCGACCACCGGCCGCCTTCTGAGCGCCACCGACGGCGACGGCAGCGTGCTCAGCCTCACCTACGACCCCTTCGGCAACGTGAGCCGCGAATGGCACAAGACGGGCGGCGGCGTCACCCTCCGCGACGTGACCACGAGCTACGACTCGCTGGCGCGCCCGGTCACCCGCTCCGAGGCGGTGAGCGGCCGCAGCCAGAGCTGGACCTATCCGGTCAACGAGGACCAGAGCGGCGTCGACGAGACGCTCCACTACTCGGCCGCTACCCCCCGGACGACGCTGTCGCTCGATCGCAGCGGCCGCGGCGTCGAGCTCTCGCGCACGGTGACGATCGGCGGCGGCGTCACCGTCACCCGCTCCGTGGCCGACCCCGCCGGCCGCGACGCGGCCGACCGCTGGACGAGCGCCACCGTCCAGCAGAGCGGCCGCGGGGCCAGGACCGTGGGCCGCTCCTTCGACGCCGCCGGACGCCTCACGGCCCAGTCGGGCATCGGCCTGACCGCCGCGGGAAGCTACGGCTACGACCCGGTGAGCGGCCGCAAGACGAGCCAGAACCTGCCGCTCGCCCTCGGCGGCGCCATCACCGACAGCTACGCCTACTACGCCGGCGGGCGCCTCGCCGCGGCGACCACCAACGGAAGCACGGCGAGGACCACCTTCGACGAGGTCGGCAATCTGGTGGCTGAGGAGATCACCGACGTCTCGAGCACGGTCTACGGCTACGACGCCGCCAACCGCCTGACCAGCACGGCGGCCACGGCGGCCGTCGACGGCGCCGCCCCCGAGATCACCTACTACGGCTGGGACGCCGCCAACGCCTGGCGCACCTGCCAGGGCCCGAATGCGAACCCCACCCAGGCGAACTCCCCGGTCGACTTCTCCTACAACGCCCAGGGGCGCATGGCGAGCTACGCGAACGCGGACGCCGCGACCACGGCGAGCTACACCTACGACGCCTCCGGCCAGCGCACGAAGAGCGTGGTCACCGTCGGCGGGACGCAGACCACGACCACCTACGACTACGACGGCCTCACGCTCCTCAGCCTCTCGGCGACCCAGGGGGCGGCCAGCTGGCGGATCGACTACCTCTACGACGAGGAGGGCGCCCTCTACGGCGGCGTCTACCGCAGCCCCGCGACCTCGACCGGCCCCACCTACTTCACCGCGGTGACCGACGACCACGGCGACGTGCTCGAGCTCTGCGACGCCGACGGGGCGGCCTTCGCCGCCTACCGCTACGACGCCTGGGGCCTGCCCCAGGGCGCGGGCGACCTGGCGACCGGCGTCTGGACGCAGGCCACCACCCTCGTGAACCAGGCCCTCGCCGGCCAGATCGCCGCGCGGCAGATCCTCCGCTACGCCAGCTACGCCTACGACGCCGAGAGCGGCCTCTACTACTGCTCGGCGCGCTACTACGACCCGGCCACGCGGCAGTGGACGACCGGCGACCCGGCCAAGGCGGACGGGGAGGAGAGTGCGTATCAGTACTGCGGGGGGGAGCCGGTGGGGCGGGTGGATCCCGACGGCGAAGCCGCCTTTCGCCGCAAAGCAGCCGTGGCGTACGCCAAGAAGTGGTATAACAAGTTCAATCCAAAGTACAAGAACATGTCACCTGCTGACTGCACGAACTTCGTGAGTCAGTGCCTCAAGGCTGGTGGCTGGAAGGAAAAGGGACGGATTATTGGAATTCTCGACCAAGGTAATGTTGACTACTGGTTCTATCGGAGCTCCTATTGCTATAGTGACACATGGTCTATTGCGCCCGACCTAATACGATTCGCAATTCGAAATGATAGACTGAGATTACGTCGAAAGCCAAGAAATGCCGTACGAGGTGACGTCTTTGTTGTTCTAGAGAAAGGAAAGAGAGCCCATCACGCCATGTTCTGCATTGGTCGAAAGAATGGTTGGCCAGTAATTGTTCAGCACAGCAGTCAGATAAAGAAGCGGAACGCAAAAGTGCTACAGCGGGAACTGAAGAATATGAAGCCTCGTCAGTATCTTTTTGCCTATCGACATGTATGATGAATGATGCAGAGTCTGAACATGGTGAATACCGCGTACAATACTATTGTGATGCTTTCTATTTCCTGTGACCGTGGATACGAGTCGGCCTTGACCGCGATGCTACGCGGAGTCAGTCTCGCGCAGCAGGAGGTGATACATGATCGACGCTGCTTTTGATGCGCTCCCGCTGATCGTCTGGTTCGTGCTGCCGCTTGCTTCTCTCGCCGTGCTCGTCGCCGGTCTCCTGCGCCGGGGGGACAGGCCCGCGTGGCTGCTCTGGTGCGCCGCTGCGGTGTCGGTGGTCGCGATCTCGATCTCTCTGATCGCGCTCCACGACGTCTACTACCCCCTGACGCTGGGTTTGTTCGTCTGGTTCGTACTCTGCCTGCTCGTCCTCGGCCTGGCCCTCGGCCGCCGGCGGCGCGGAGAGCCCAGCCGGCCGGTGGAGCTCGCCGGCATGATCATGCCCGTCGTGGTCCTCCTCCCGCTGGCTGCGTTGTCCCTTGTGGCACTGCTCGACCAACCCCCGAAACCGCTGCAGCCCACCGAGGCCGAACTCTCGCAGCCCGATCGCGCCGACCGACTCATCGGAACGTGGGTCTACCTCGGCAGCGTCATGTTGCCCGACAACAGCTTCTCGCCAGGAACTCGTGAGGCGTGCACGTTCAGGGCTGATGGTCGCTGCAGCTGCGACGGGGCCGACCGCTGGGAGGTGGATGCGCAGGGTCTGCTCCACTTGTGGGACAGCAGGGGTCCGTCAGCTGACGGTGAGGATGATGATGGTTGGGCGGAGTTCTTCTTCCGCAACGGGAAGCTCTACCTTACGGGAGACAGTCAGTGGGAGGTGTACCGGCGTCAATAAGAGGGCAGCTGTCATGGTGAGTGGCCCGGCCGACAAGCGCGTCCACCTGACGCTGCCAACGGTTCCTGTGGCTGCACCGCTCACCCTCGCGGCCGTCCGGGGCGCGGCCAGCTGGGGATCGACTACCTCTACGACGAGGAGGGCACCCTCCACGGCGGCGTCTACCGCAGCCCCGCGGCCTCGACCGCGTGACGCACTCTGACCGCGCTCTCGCCGAGGGACCAGGGGAGTGAAGCAGAGGGTCTTGTGGCAACTCCACGGATGCACATTCAGATGGTGAGTCGATGTCCGCGAGGGGCCGGGCGGCCTGTGCGTGAGATCGCCGCGGAGCGCAGGCGGCGTGTCGACTGCCGGATAGGGCGGCCATCCGGGGCGAAGCTCTGTGTCCTGCTGCTTGTGGCCCTCGCTCTGTGCTCGGCGGCGGGGTGCGGCGACGCCGTCGACACGGGCGCGGCTCACCGGTTCGCGCTGCCCGCCGCCTCCGACGGCGCGGGCCCCCTGGTCGTGTGGGACGCCGTCCGCGCTGCGGGCGACTGGGAGGAGGGTGAGGCCGTCGAGGTCGTCGCCGCTCGCATGGGGGCAGAGGACGCCCCGGTCGTCCTCAGCGAGGGAAGGTGGGCGAGTTGCAAGGCGCTCTCCCGCCGCTGGCTCGCCTGGGAGCAGACCGGCATCCGGAAGGACGGTCTCCCTACCGCCTGTGTGTACGATCTCGACACCGGACGTCGCGTGTGGGTCGACCGCAGTTCCAGCGCGGGCACGGCCCCCCGGGTCTCCGGCTCCACGCTGGTCTGGCTCCGGATCCGCTCCGGCTGGGCCTTCTTCAGCATCCTCGGCGGCGGGTCGCGCTGGGACCTCATGTCGCTCCGGCTTCCGGACGGGGAGGAGAAGGTGCTGGTCTCGCATCGGTGGCCGATGCTGTCCCCGGCCGTCGCCGGCCGCTGGGTGGTCTGGACCGATCATCGGCGCGGAGCCGAGAACTCGGACATCTACGGCTACAACCTCGACACCGGCGAGGAGCGCGCCATCTGCACCGCGCCCGGGTCCCAGCAGGGCGCGGACGTGTCCGGCCCCTGGGTGGTCTGGACCGATCACCGGCGCGGCGTCGACGATGCAGACATCTACGGCTACGACCTCCGCACCGGCGAGGAGCGCGCGGTCTGCAGCGACCCGAGGACTCGGAGGAATCCGTTGCTGCCCTCGGACTGAACGGCGCGGTTCACGCGGACCACCTGCCGCCTCACGTGAGAAGGTACTCCACGCTCTCTTCGTCACCTCGGGGAGCCGTTCGCATGAGCCCATCAAGCCGACCGACTGTGACGATCGTCATGACAGCGCTGCTCACCGGATCCTTTACGGCAGTGGCAGCTTGCGGTTAGTGCTCGATTCTCGCATCTCGGCTTGAGCATCTTCGCGACTCCCGTGCCGGCTGCGTATTAGCCTCTCGCGCAGGCGGCGATCGGGGCGTCAGCGCTGGCGCTCTTTCCGGGGTCAGTCGTCGGCGCCCGCAGGAGTCCGAGACGGCAAAGCGGTCCGTGCCGACCTGGTCGTTGTCCACGACCAGGTCGGCATGGCGCTCGCGCGCCGGAAGTCGGTGAGGTCGCCCCTACGGCGTCGGCACGAATCCCAGGTTCTCCCCGTTCGTCATGCCGGCGAGAAGGTCGTACACAAGCGCGTCGGCCCCGCTGGGATCGTCGTCCGGCGTGAAGTCCTCGTCGTAGTAGGGCCAGTCCCGCACCACCAACCCTCGGTAATCGCCGCCGGCGGTGTGGGGGCGACCCTGGCCTTCGAGGTAGTTCTCGCCGAGGCTGAACCAGCCGCCGCTTGCCCCGCCGAAGGGCTCCGGGGCGCCGGGGTAGGCGCTTGTGGCTTCGAGGTGACCGTTGACGTAGAGCTGCATGCCTGACGGGCCGTACTGGGCGGCGATGTGATACCACTTGCCGCTCACGACCGGGGTCGTCCCCCGGATCGTGTGGTAGGTGCCCGGTGCGCCGGGGTCGCCTCCTGCCCTGTTCTGGGCGAGCGTGAACGAGAAGAGGGTGGCGTAAGAGCCGCCCACAAGGACCTCGTCGGCTGCGATCGACATCGCCGGGAAGCGGCGCAGGCCGCCGCCCTGCCCGTCGGGGTAGTCGTAGGTCACCTGGGCGATCTGGTTGCCCCATTCCGTGCCGGACAGCGAGAAGGGACGGAACCAGAACTCGTAGCTGCCGCGCCCGGTCACGGTGGGCACGCCCTCAGACCAGCGGATGCAGGCGCCTCTCTCCGATTGCATGCTGTATCCGCCCAGTTCCTTGAGGTGGATCGTGCCGACGTCCGTGATCCTCCCGCGCGTCACGGTGACGGTGCGCCTCAGCTCCTCGTAGCCGCCTTTGCTGACGGACAGCCCGTGCGTGCCGACTGCCATGCCGTGGCGTTCATATCCGTCCAGGACGAACGAGCCATCCGCGGCCGTGAACACTTCGTCTTCCACGTAGCCGCCCGTCTCGCCGCCGTCGTCGGCCATCACACAGGCGCCCTCGATCGGGTCTCCGGTCAAGCTGTCGACGACCCTGCCGAACACGCCCTGAGCCCGGAACGCGACAAGGTAGAGATCGACGTTCTCGCGCAGCTGTCCACCGGAGAGGCTCACGGTCACGCTCTCGGGGTAGCAGTAGCCGGCGGAAGCCTTGATGCGGTAGTTGCCGGGTTCCAGACCGGTGAACTCGTAGGATCCGTCGGCATAGGTGACATACGACTGGAGCGGCCTGGACCAGATCGAGGTGTCGTCGGCATCGTAGAGCTCGACCGAAGCCTCGAAGATGGGGTAGTGGCCGGCCTCGGCGAAGACGTGGCCCGTGATGCCCTGGTACTGCTCCCTGGTGAGCGCGATGTCCTGGCCGGTGGTCTGTGTGCCCTCGACCACGACGACCGTGCGCTGGTTGTCGGCGTAGCCGTTCTTGCCCGCGGTCACCGTGTAGGAGCCGGGAGAGAGGCCCGAGAACACGTACGTGCCGTCGGCGGCGGAACTCGTCCGGCGGGGCGCCGCCCCGCTGCGGGAGACCTCCACCCACGCCGACTTGACGCGCGCTCCGCTCGTTGCGTCGAGGATCTTGCCGCTCACGCTCGGCGCCTGGTATTCGCTCGATCCGTCGTCCGAGCCGTCAGAGCCCGCCTGGGCGATGTTCCACGGACCGAAGACGTCCAGGGGGAACGTCTTGCTGAGGACTGCGTGGTCGAGAACCTCGACCTCGAAGCCGATCTCCCCTTTGACTCCGGCGCTCAGGGTCCACCAGGGGTCTAACTGGGTGTCCGCCGCCAGTTCTACGTATGGCTTCAGCTCCACGGTGGGACCGGCGACCCCGTAGACCTCGAAGTCCAGCCCTGCGCTGGCGAAGCCCGTGACCGTCACCTGGCCGAAGACCTGCGGGCGCTTCGGCGTAGCCTCGTAGCTCGAGCCGCAACCAAGGCGCCAGTTGCCGTCCCAGGAGATCTGGGCCCACGTCTCCGTTGACAGATTCATCCCGGCGGTGACGCCGGCCACCAGCTCCCCATCGATGCCGACCTTGACCTCGAACTCGGGGAGGATGACTACCGGCACCGCGCCGACCATGATGGTGATCGGCGTCAGGGTGCGTTTGTAGAGGGTGATGTCCTTCGTCCCGCTGACGGCCTTCTTCACGCTCACCGAGATGTCGGTCGAGGTAGTGAGCACCTGTCTGTAGGAGGCGCTCTGGAGACCTCCCCAGCCGATCTGCCAGTTGACGTACGCGTCGGGGTCGAGCGTGATCTCGCCCTCGACCTCAGCCCAGTCTGCGATCGGTACGGTCAAGGCGAAGGTGATGCCGTCGGGGTCGTCCTTGCGACGGGCGTTGGAACGGACGCCCGGCGAGGGCCTCTCACGGACGATACGCACACCCCGGGCCCTGATGCCGTCGTCGGCCAGGTCCTCGGCGGTGATGTTCATGTGCAGGGCGATCTGACCCTGGTCGATGACGTCGCACAACTCGGCCTGAGCGGTCTTGACGACGACCTCGCCGTCCTGCGTACCGACCGAGAGGACCTTGCGGCAGAGGCCTGAGGGGAAGGCAGGACCGGCGGGGGCGAGAAGGACGTCTCCCGTCTCCAGGCGGGCCACCTGCCCCGTCTTGCCGGCGAAGGTCAGCGTGCCGTCGGCTCCGACCCGGCGCAGATACCGCCTGGACGCGTCGGTGAGCGGCTCGGCCTTGTCGGAGACAGTGATGCCGACCGAGGGAGCCACCCCCAGGCTGACCGTCGCGTAGCGCCATGCGCCCGTGAACCAGAGCTCGGGGACGAAGCCCGAGCCAGAAGAGACCCAGGTCGTCACCCGCGTCCGCGCGCCGGCGGCCGCGGCCGTGAGGACATCGGCGCGCCCGTCACCGGTCACGTCGCCGACGCAGAAGCGGCTCGCCGCCGGTACTGGAGTGGCGCCGGGCTTGTACCACGCGACCGGCTTCTTGAAAGCTTTTCCGGAGGACGCGAAGACGTCGAGGCGCACTTTGCCGTTCGGCTGCTTCATGAGGCAGACGGCGTCGCAGTCGCCGTCGCTGTCGACGTCACCGGCGGCCAGACGGGCGCGGCCGGCGGCGTAGGCGCCGCTCCAGAAGACCTTCTTCGTGAGCTTGCTCCCCTTGCCCGAGAAGACGAGCAACCGCGCCTTTTTGGCGGTCGCTGCGTAGAGTATGAGGCCGTCGCCGCGGCCGTCGCCGGTCACGTCGCCGGCGGCAAGCTGCGCCTTGGACCAGATGAGACCTGAGCGCTGCGAGAAAGCCAGCTTCTGCTTGAACTTGGCGCCGGTGGAGATGAAGCTGTAGAGAGCGACGCCGGTGCAGCCGCGATCGTAGAGGACGAGCAGGTCATCACGCCCGTCCCGATCGAGGTCGGTAACGGCGAGCTTGGCCTTCGCCCTCTTGAAGGCGCCCCGCTTGGAGGTCCAGGCGACCACCTGCTTGGCGGTGAAGCCGTCGCTGCGGTAGATCAGAAGCCTGGACCGACCGCCGCCCAGCTCATAGAGCACGATGCCGTCGGCGATGCCGTCGGCGTTGACGTCGCCCGCCGCGAAGGTCGCCTTCCGGGTGTCGAAGGCGCCCTTCTTGCTGCGCCACAGCTCGCGCTGCGTGAACGCTCCGTTCTCGGCCACGAGCTGCACCAGCGCGGCTCGCTTGCCGCCCATGTTGCGCAACACGAGGGTGTCGTAGCGACCGGCGGCGTTCGCCACAGTCGCGGCGTCGGCTTGGGGCGGCCAAAGGACGGGGGCGACGAGGATGACGGCCAGCCCGACGATGAGCGCCCCCAGCCGGAGTCGGACGAATCGACGAGAGCCACGCACGGATTCCCCCCTCGCTCGTGGACTGGCCTGCCCCGGCTGCGCAGTCGTGCCCAGAGGCTCACCCTTTCGCCGCCGGGCGAGGCACTATGCACCTCGGACTGTACCGCTGAAGACGGCGGCGGGCAATGAGGCGCAGTGCGCGGCGAAGAACGTGCTCGAGAGCGATTCGTTGCGCGAGCCAAGAGAGTACTCCAAGGTTGCCGAGCTTCTCGTCCGGGGAGTATCAAGGCTATGGGCTTCACTCTCAGCCTCCGTCGTTGTCTGGATGAAGGCGTGGACGAGTTGTACGCGAGATGGGGTTACGCTTTGTATCTGCGATACGGCCGCAAGGGCTCGGGGAGCGGACCGAGCCGCTACGAACGCACCTACCGCTACGTGGGTCGATGACCAAGTGCACGCTTCCTCCAGGGCTGCGCAGGCTCCGTGTGTACCTCATGTCGGCCGCGGTTCTCGCGACCGCCGCTGCGGCGACGTGGGGCTACATCGCGATGTTCACCGACGAGCTGGTCCTGCGGACGGACCCGGCGACGAGGGTCGTGTCGCCGGACGGTAGATGGGAAGCGAGGCTGTACGTGGAGGAAGCGGACGACGAGCATGGAGCCAGCGTGCTCGTAGCCCTCGCGTCGACGGGTGGTGGTGGGCATCGTCAGCGCGTGGTCTATCGAGGCCTGGACGCGGCGCTGGGGTGGTCCGACGACAACGTACTCACAGTGCGCGAGTACATCTCGGGCGGAGTGCGACGCATCGATCCGACTCGGGATCTCGACTACTCGGCCGACGATCGCATCGAGGATGAGCGGCTCCTGGGTGTCATGGCCTATCTCGCCTTTCTGCCGGCGCTCACCGTCCTGGTCGTCGGCTTGGCCGTCGCCGTGTTGGTGCCGGAACTCGTCTTGAGACGGCGCTCCGCGCGCTCAGCCGGCGAAACGAAGGGCTCTTGACGGGAGCGCCGCGCAGGGCAAGGGCGCTACTGACTTGCGGACGACCAGCTCGGCGCCCGCTCCCCAGGCGGCATGGGGAGAAGCTCGTCGGGGCGATGGAGCTGAGCGCCGCTCGAGTCGACGTCGAGGTGATCCACCTGCTGCCGTCCGGGCGCCTCTGCATCAGATCAGACACGCCGAGGACATCGCCGGCTGGATCGGGTAGGCGTGGCCGTCCGCGGGCCGGTCCGCGTTGCGCCGCCCGTCGGTCTCTGGCACACTGACGGCGGTTTGCACCCTCCGCACGCTGAAAACCTCCACGGCCACTCGCACGGCGCAGGCGCTCCGGCTCCCGCCGAGGGCGTCGCGCCGCCGCGCGTCGTCGCCTGGGAGGTCACACGGAGCTGCAACCTCTCGTGTGCGCACTGCCGCGCCTCGGCGGTCCACGGCCCGTACGAGGGCGAGCTCAGCACCGAGGAGTGCTTCACCCTCGTCGACCAGATCGCCTCGTTCGCGCGTCCGATCCTGATCCTCACCGGCGGCGACCCGCTCATGCGCGCCGACATCTTCGACATCGCCGAGTACGCCATCGGCCGCGGGCTGCGCACGGTCATGTCGCCCAACGGCACGCTGGTGACGCCCGAGGTCGCGCGTCGCATGCACGACGTGGGCATCGCGCGCGTCAGCATCAGCATCGACTTCCCGAGCGCCGCGGAGCACGACGAGTTCCGCGGCGTCCCCGGCGCCTTCGAGGGGGCCGTACGGGGCGTGCGCAACTGTCTCGCGGCGGGCGTGGAGGTGCAGATCAACAGCACCATCACCAAGCTCAACGCCCACTACCTGCCCGACCTGCTCAAGCTGGCGGAGGACCTCGGCGCCGTCAGCTTCCATCCCTTCATGCTGGTCCCCACCGGCCGCGGCAAGGAGCTGGAGGAGCAGGAACTGCCGCCGGAGGAGTACGAGCGCGCCCTGGAGTGGATGTACGACGCCCAGCAGGAGAGCGACCTGTTCATGAAGCCGACCGACGTGCCGCACTACTGGCGCGTCATGCGACAGCGCGCCAG
>Ga0255347_1007345_pt1 | contig 11508 bp, 14 predicted proteins | sample wastewater_treat_2_FD_192479 | JGI IMG/M metagenome (GOLD analysis project Ga0255347, IMG submission 192479) | Wastewater microbial communities from Lulu Island WWTP, Vancouver, Canada - plant24 | ecosystem: Engineered > WWTP > Wastewater > Unclassified | place: Canada: Vancouver, British...
TAATTCTATTACAATCACATTTAACTGATTCTTGCTGATTATCCTTTAAAGTTAAATGTAGAAATGTACCACAGTGTTCACATTTAAATAAAAAGTATAAATCTTGAAATGCATGTACTACCGGTCTGAAATCTTCTGGTGTGAATTCTGACCAATGATTAAAGTGTACAGCTGGATTGACTGCCCATCTTTCCATGTTTGTTCTTTTAAGCACATCTTTTGAATATTCATCGATTTCCTCAAGTTTTGCTAATTCTTCAAATTTTTCCCAATGCCTGGCTGAATATTTAGCTTGCTTAAGAATCTTTTTATATGCTGAAACTCCACCATTTAATAGATCTCCTAGGTCATGTTGTCTTGTTGGTTTATATTTTACAGGTGCTTGTAGTGCTGTGCATACTTGGGTGAAATATTCCTCACTACCTCTTCTCAACCTGGCTGCTGCTGCTGGTACATCATTTTTCTTTAAGTCTGATTAATTTTTTCGATAGATTAATTCATGTAATAATATTAATAACCAAATTATTATTAATTAAACAATTTTTGTAAAATAATTTATTTTATCATAAATTTTATTAAGTCGGCCAGTAAATCTTAGTCAAAGGAATTATGGACTTTGCTTCTGAATCAAAGTTATCATAGTACTGTAAAATTAGATTAACTAACAGATCTGCATTCACCAGGGTTAATGGTTTATTAGAACGTTCAGCTTCATATTTAGCTTCGATAGAAAATCCTCCTGTGGAAACGTATAAACCTTTATCGCTCTGTCTTAAACCACCTGTAAAACTTCTGATGTCACTGGAACCAATCTTTCCACTGCGATGTTTAACTTCAATTACTATTCTAGGCTCTTCTAATCCCAAACCATCTGGTGAGGCTATTATATCTCGGCCTCGATCTGGTCCTTTATTTGAAACAATGGTTTTATAACCCATTCCTCTGATTAATCCAGCTACTAAGTCCTGCATATCATCCCAGCCAAGTTCTAATATCTTATCTTTGATGAATTCCAAGGATTGTGATATAATATCCTCTTTGAGAATGTCTAATTCCTCGTTTTCATCTTCAATTATTTCCCTTTTACCTTTTAATACTTCTAATATTTCTTTTGTAGCTTGGGGATTTATTTCAAATATGGCGGATATTGCTCCTAATGAATTTTTAGTTGAAGTTGTTAGATCGTCTCTATTAACTTCTCCAATCCATTTAATTTTCCTTACATCGCAATAGTCATATGGATTTTCTTTAAAAAAGTTATCATCGAATATATAATCAGATATTATTTCACCCACTAAATAAAATCGATTTTGAGGGTCGTATGAAATTACTTTATCACCAATTTTAAAAGAAAAACGAAATTTACTAATTTGAGAGGCCCAACTATTTATTTGTCCAGGTTTTTTTCCTGGGAACTTATTTTGTATCATCTTTTTAATTTCATCTGGGTTTTTAACATTTGTTAAATCCCCAATATGAGCACCCACTACAACTTTATTCTCATTTTTAAATCTGTCTATTAAAAAAGCCCCTTCACCTGCTCTAACCATCCACATTTTTGGAATTAAAACCCCTCCAGTTATTTATTCTTTTTAGTAATTGATATTTCTACCAAATCATCGTGTTTGGGTTTTAATTCTTTAAGCATTTCCTTTAAATCAATTTCATCAAAAAAATCTAATTCTCCAATTTTATACTTTACAACCCTAACTTTTTTAATAACTGAATCTACCATCAAATCACCCCTAAAAATTATCTAAATAATTGGATATTTAACTTCTTTCATTCCTTTATCTGTAAGACAGAAATAATCTTCGTAAATAGTGTTCATTCTGGTTATTATGACTAAATTTCAGCTTCTGGATTGATCTCTTCGGCACAGTAAGGACATTTAACTTTATGATTTACGGTTGCTGGTGTTATATCGGTTAAATCTTCTCGGCATTTTTTACAGAATTTGGCATTATCCTTATTTGCAGTATCACATTTAGGACAGTACACTAATAAAATCCCCCTTAATTAATATTAAGTGAATTGGAAACTGTTTATTATCTGATTGAAAGTGCTTACATCCTGGTCGTATTGACTGATATAATCGGATCCTTCCAGGGCATAGTATTTCTGTCCTGGTGATTTTTCAACCAGTACCATGTGTAAGATTATAGTTTTTCCCTGGTAGATGATTTCATAGGCGGGTAATCCATCAACTGTTGTACTTCTTTCAGAATTTACTGTATATCCGTCTTCTTCCATTCCTATTTTGGATGATTCTACATAGTCAGCGAGACTGGTGTGTCCATATTTAGATTCGTCATAAACACTGAATTTGGGGTAATCTGAACTGCCTACAACTGCCATTGAATTAGCCCCATTGGATAGAACATCCCAACTTGATGGATATTGGAAGCTGATTATACCATTAGAGTATGTTTTATAGGCTGAACCACTTTCAGTTTCCTGGGTTGGTGTTTGACTAACCTCACTTGTAGGTTTATCATCTAAGCTTTTACTGTTTGTGGGGCTGGTTGTAGTAGGCTGTTGACTGGTCATCATAGTTGCCGCCACCATACCTATGGCAGCTATTAAAATAATTGCAACTACAACCAACCCCCGGGTAAGTGTTGACATCCCTGGTGCTTTTAAATTGATACCGCATTTTTCACAAAATGTTGCATCATAGTCATTATCATGTCCACATTTACTGCATTTCATAATCTGCCTCCTTTAATCCAAGCTCCTACAGCTCCTCCACCAAAACCAGCAAGGAAACTGATAATTGGTATTAAAATAATTTTTATCAATAAAAATATAGAGTCTAATGAATCTGAAAGATTGGGTACATTGAAATTTGATGTTGCGGCCGTGGTAGCAGAAGAAGTTCCAAAACCACTAAATGCACTGGCAATAGATGCTGCCAAACCAATTGAGATGAATGCCAGGATTCCAACTATAAATCCCAGTATTAGAAAGGTTATTATACTTAAAGTTCCCCCATTAATTAAGCCCCCTTTAATAGTATTGCTTCCTATTCCAGTTGTAAGACCACCGAAAAAGAGCATTGAAAATAAAATCAAGAATATATAGAGTAAAACATCCATACCATTAACAATTACCGTACCTAAAAACCCGATACCTATAAAGAATATTATTAAAGTAACAATTAAGCCCAGTAGAACGGAAAAAAAATTGATTTTACGATTTATTCTGAATATTAGGCTGTTTTCTTCTTGTAAACTTTTTCCACACTTCTTACAGAATTGTGCATCCTGGTTTATTTTAGATCCGCAGTATTTACAGAATATGGTATCTTTTGGTGATTTTTTAATGGGCATTTCTCTCATCTTTATTCATTGAATTATTGACAATATCATTTTATTATACTAATTCTTTAATGGATAATTTATGAATGGGATGTTATGATGAATATGTGATAAACTTCTAATATTCATATTTTGCTATTTTATCTCTGCAATAATTAATAACTCGAATTAAGTTTTTGTCATTTGGATTCAGGTTAATTTTTTAGGAATTATGTCCTAATTAATTAATAAATAATCTATTTAATCAAATATAATCAGATACATCAAAATATAAAAGACACCAAGATCAAAAAAGTTAATTGAAATTCATAGTATTAATATTGTATTTTTTTAAGGGATGTCTTATGGAAACTATAAATGATATTGAATTAGGTGATGAGAATATATATCCAGATGACCAGGTTCTTGAAAAAATACTTGGAACATCCTTTGAAGCCTATCTGAAACTGCTGGAACTATTTGATGATAATGAATTGGAATACATGTGGAGATATTATAAAGATGGAAAGGCATGGTTGTGTAAAGTACAGAAAAAAAGAAGAACAATTGTATGGATGTCTGCCTGGAAGGGTTATATGCAGGCAACCGTATACATTCCCGGGAAGTACATAGAAGATGTCTATAATTTGGATATAAGTGAAGGCATGAAAGCAAAAATACGGCAGACTAAAAATATAGGAAAATCAAAGCCATCAAAGCCATGCATCTTTGAAGTGCGCAACAAAGAAGTGTTTGATGATTTTAATAAAGTCATGCAATTTAAAATAAAAAATAAATAAATTTTATTTGAAATTTAGAAACTAAATTATTAGGAATAGCATTTTTCAGGAGATTCAAAATCATCGTTGAATTTTACTTAAAATATCTTTTATATCCTTAACTGACCGGTAGAGTTTTTCCTGGTCATCCTCTGATAGGGAGGATATCCTGGTCTTTATATCGTTGTACTGCTGTTTTTTCCAGTGGTCCAGTTTTTCTATGCCCCGGTCGCTTATGGCTAGTTTTATTCTTCTGCGATCGGTGGCATCTGGCATACGTACGGCTACCCCTTCTTCCACCAGCTTATCGGTGAGGGAGGTCATATTTGATTTGTGAATATGGGCCAGCTTCCCAATCTCTGACATGGGGAGCTCCCCCTGTTTTTTTAATATTCCTAGGACCTGGTAATGGGACGGCGGGAGTTTATCCCCTCTATGATTTCTCCTGTGCATGAAAAGCTTTTTTCTAACCATGGGGAACAGGGCGTACAAGTCCTCCATCATTATATTAAATTTCGCATCGTCCATCATTATCACATTTAAAAACACTGATTTCTAATTTGTTATATAATGTAACTATTATTTAAATAATCCATTAGATTCAGCCGTCGTTCCATTGAATCAAATAACTCCAAGTAAAAAACTGATTCCTGGTAAACCAGATGCTGTTATTAATCATTTAAATAGAATTAAAATAAAAAAAAGTAAAATTTCTTTTTACTGTTTTTTTACTGGTTAGATCTTATCCTTCACCATGTCATGCATCATTTCGAGGAAATCAATTTTCTTCTCCATTTTGGCCTTTTTCATATCGAATTTCATCTCCATGATCTTCTTCTTTTCATCTAAAATTTCCTTTCTCTTTTCGTAGAAGTCGATTTTCATGGATATTTTAGCAGCCAACAGTTTCTTTTTATCTTCCTCTGACAGGTACTCCATTAATTTCTCAAAGTACTTTTGGTTCATCATCCAATCCTTCTCCATTCCACCGTGCATATGTCCGTATCTGCCGTGCCTATGCATGCCTTCCCTTTCTCCCTGCATCTTTATCACCTTTTCTTTTTTTAATTTTTAGTTTTTCTTTTCTGGGCAGGTTTTTATTTCTTGTTTATTTACCCATAGTTATATTATATAACTATTATATATATAAACTTTTATGTATTATAACTGAATTTTATATTAAAGCATAACTTTAAAAAATTAAATATTACATTTTAGAACATTATGAGAAAGTGACAAATGTATCATTAAAATATCAATTATTAAGAGAGAAAATCAGGAACATCCTCTGTTTATATTTTTTTACTTATCATATGCTCTCGGATAAACCTCACCAATGATAAGGACTATAGTGTAGTCTACATGATGGGGTATTTGAAAATTCAGGAATAATACAGGATACCAGGGTAAGATCATAAAAAAAGACACCATCGATTATAGATATGAATCAGTGTATAGCAAATGGTAGTAGATAAATACAATGAATTAACAAAGGGTACAGAAGAAGTATCATAAAAAAGCTTTCTCAAAATCAATGAAGAAACATTAAAACAGAAAAAATAACGATTGATCAAGGAATATATTGTTTAACAGCAACAAAATCAGAACTAAACCACCCCCTCTTTATAACCTGTAATTTCAATAGATGATAATATCAATTAAAGATTACAACTTTACTAATTGTATCTAATTATAAAATAATATAAATTAGGCTTCTAATAGTTGATAATGGAGTATATTAAAATGACGGAATGGATCGAAGTCAAGAATGAAGAGGAAGAAAAGGAACAGACCAAGATGTGGGAGCCTGTAGCCGTAGGAGAATCTATTCAAGGCAACTATATTGACAAGGAAGAAGAAGTAGGCCAGTTCAAGAGTAACCTTTACACCCTAAAAACGGAGAAAGGAGAGATTAAATTCTGGGGATCTACCGTTCTAGACAATCTAATGGAAAAAGTTCCCATGTCCAGTGAAGTGAAGATCATATTTGAAGGCACCAAACCTTCCAAGTCAGGGAAGAAACCCTGGAAGGATTATAAGGTATTGTATAAAAAAGGATAAATTATACAGTTAGAATATCAAAATTTCAGTGTTGCACTGCTTATTTCTTATTTCAATATAATTAACTCATTTTTTTTGCATTTAGTTGGTATTTATCTTGGACATCTGAGTTTTCGTAGGATTCCGCTTTTTTATTTTTGAAAATTATTAATATTATCCCGGTGGCCATGGTAAATATAAATACCAAATGTTGGTGGTAGTTAACCTGACCTAATCTAAACCAACATATTTATGTGAGTAACTACTAAAATATTGGTAATGGATGATCTAAAACTACTCACCAGGGACCAGCTCCTAACCCAACTGAAAGATAGCATCTCCATGGCAGAAGAAAGCATCTTCATAGTTGGCCCTTGGCTGGATGCATATTTCACCCGTATAATCCTTGATTCATTACCCAGTAATGATATTAAGGTAAAGTTCATTGTCAGAGTTGATGACGGGGTAATTGATGGTAAGACTCTGTCTGCATTGAACTTTGCCAGGCAAAACTTGAGCAATTTCCAGGCCAAATCTTTAGAAAATCTCCACTCCAAGGTCATCCTGGTTGATAGGGAAATATTCTTCCTGGGCAGCGCCAACTGGTACTGGTACAGCTTGAACAGGGGTGTTGAGGTCACCATCAAAGGGTCTGTGAATCAGTTACCTGAATTAATCTCAGAACTGGATAAGTACTGGGAAGAGGGAACACCCATCTTAGAGGATCTAATAGGCAAGTACCAGGATTTTGAGCCGGTCAAAGTTTTATAAAATCCAACTTATTTTTATCTTGAAATGAATTACCCATCTCTTTAATAAAGCAGCACATTTAATATCAGGGTACATGCTGATGGATTAAAATTAAATAATTTGAGAGCCTATAATAATATAGAGAATTATGCTATTTTAAATAAAAAAAGCAGGACTAAAAATCAATGGATTATAACAAAGTTACCTGAGATGATTTGTTTAATAAATGCTTTCTTAAGAGGTTTGTTATGTTACACGCCGTTACAGACATAGGATCCAACACAGTTAAAATGAACGTCTATCGTGTGGATGATCATCAGGTAGAGGTTATATTCTCCAAGAAAGCAACTCTGGGACTGATTTCTTACGTTAAGAGAAAAGAATTATCAACAGAGGGAATTGAGAAACTGGTAACCACCCTGGAGGACCTGAAGAACGTCCTGGATCTATTAAATATCAAGAACTCCCATTTCTTCTCCACTGCCTCACTTAGAAACATCAAAAACAGTGCCGAAGTTCAAGAAATTATCCAGGAACAGGTTGATATAGAAGTCGACGTGTTATCCGGTGAAGAGGAGGGTGAGATGAGCTTCTACGGGACCCAGTCCATCTTAAAGGAAGATGATGGAATCCTCATGGACCTGGGAGGAGGCAGTGTAGAACTGGTCCAATTTAAAGATAATGAGATAACAGATAAACACAGCATCAAAGTTGGATCCTTGAAGATGTTCAACCAGTACGTCTCTAGGATGCTGCCCACCAGGGAAGAAAGCCAGCTGATTAAAGAAAGGGTGTATGAAGAACTTGAAAAAACCAGTCTTGAAGAAGATATCCCCTTCATGTGCGGTGTGGGGGGATCCCTACGGGTGATTAAGAATCTCTCCGTTGATCTGAGTCTGATGGATGATGATACAGATCTCATGGATGTTGAAATACTTAAAAAATTAGAAAATGAACTTAAAGACAACGACCGGGAAACCTACAACAAGATATTGCGCGTTAAAGCATCCAGGATCCATACTTTAGTCCCTGCCCTTCTCATGGCCCAAGCCATTACCTCTTACTTTGGATGTAGAAAATTACAGGTGAGTGAATTCAGTATCCGAGAGGGTTATTTATTTAAAAAGGTGTTAGGTGATGGACATGTCTCCAGACTATAGTTTCACCCAGAACCGGGAGTTATCCTGGCTCAAATTCAACCTCCGTGTCCTGGAAGAAGCAGAAGATGATTCTGTTCCATTACTAGAACAGTTAAAATTTATATCAATTTTTACCAGTAACCTGGATGAGTTTTACATGGTGCGCTGTGGTAGTCTCTATGATTTATCCCTAATAAACGAGAACTACGTGGACAACAAGACTGGCTGGGATGCCCAGGAGCAGCTGAACGCTATCTACGATAGGACCACCCACCTCTACAAAAAAAGGGATGAAGTATACCGATGTGTCAGCTCTAAACTCAAGGAAAAGGGCATATTTGAACTGGATTTTGATGATATGTCCAAGGGCGAAGTCAAGTACTTCAAGGAATACTTTATGAACTACGTCTTCCCGGTGCTCTCACCACAGATAATAGATGTACAGCACCCCTTCCCCCATCTCTCCAACAAATCCCGTTACGTCATGCTCATTCTGGAAAGTAAGGGCGGGACCTTATTTGGACTCATCCCTGTTCCCCGCTCTTTACCACCCCTAGTCTATTCACCAGCAGATAATATGCGCTACATCCTGATGGAGAAGATCGTCCACCACTACGCAGATAAGGTCTTCAGTAACTACCAGGTGCTCTTTAAAACCATACTCACTGTTACCAGAAATGCGGATATCATCCTTTCAAACGATCAGATTGATGAAGATGAGGATTATCCAGGGGCCATGACCAAGATCTTAAAGAAAAGAACCCGCCTAGCCCCTATAAGATTGGAATTCTACCGGGACTCCCATAAGAAGTTGAACAAATTCCTGCGTAAACAATTGAATCTCAAGGAAAACCAGGTGCAGATCTCCCATACGCCACTGGATATGACCTACGTGTATAAATTATACGACCACATAGAGAAGGAGGATGAGTTAAAATTCCATACCATAACCTTCAATCCCTACTACCCCCGAATACCCCAAATTCTAGAACCTGGGGAGATACTTCCCCAGATCAGGGAGAGGGATATTTTACTATCCTACCCCTACGACTCCTTCGATCCCTTCCTGAAATTTTTAAAGGAGGCAGCAAACGACAAATACGTGGTTTCGGTTCAGATCGCCATCTACAGGCTGGCCCAGTCTTCTTCAGTTATTAAATATTTGCTGGAAGCCCGGGAAAACGGGAAGGATGTGACGGTGTTAATTGAACTCCGAGCCCGTTTTGATGAGGAGAGAAACATTCACTATGCCAGCATGCTGGAGAAGGCAGGCTGCAGGGTCCAGTATGGCTTTGAAATGTACAAGGTCCACTCCAAGATCTGTCTGGTCACCAGGAAAGAGGGAAGGGATATACAGTACTTCACCCAGCTAGGCACCGGTAATTATAACGAAAAAACAGCCAGGCTCTACACTGATATGAGTTTTTTAACAAACCGGAATGACATCGGAGATGATGCTATGCTGTACTTTAAAAACATGTCCATTTCGAATATAAATGGGGAATATGACCGGTTACTGGTGGCTCCTTTTAAATTTAAATCCAGGCTCATGAAGATAATTCAACAGCAGATTGAACTAGCAGAAAACGGCCATCCAGCCAGCATCATCATGAAGATGAACTCCCTGACTGACCGGGAGATGATCAACATGCTCTCCAGGGCATCAAATGCTGGTGTTAAAATCAGATTGATTGTCAGGGGTATCTGTTGCATAATACCCGGATTACCTGGTAAAACTGAAAATATTGAAGTCACCAGTATCGTGGGCCGGTTCCTGGAGCACCACCGGATATACTGCTTTGGAACAGGGGAAAACAGCCATATATATCTTTCAAGCGGGGATTTAATGACCAGGAACACTGAAAAACGGGTTGAAATTGCATTCCCTGTTGATGACCTTGACCTTAAAGATGAGATCCGAAGTATGATGGAGATCATGCTCAGCGACAATGTAAAAGCCAGGAGAATCAATGAGAAGGGCGACTATGAGCGGATCATTCGTGAAGGCGAGAAGGTGGATGCTCAAAAGTGCCTGATGCAGAGGGATTACTCCCCTCCAAGATTAGATTGATAAATCCACAAATACTAGATAAATCCATGAATATTATTGAAATCATCATATAGATAGGATGAAAATAACTCAAAACGTAATTATTTTAAAAAAAATAGAAAAATTAAGAATCTAAAAAATAAATGAATCTTAAATTTGAAATAAACTTTAAAAAAATGTAATTTTTATAGAATAATACTTATTCCACAACATCGGCGAAACCGAAGTTTCTTCGGGTGGAGTTTATCCTTATTTTTACTTCATCGCCTACTTTGGCGCCTGATACAAAAATCACAAATCCATCGATACGGCAAATTCCGTCTCCGTCACGGCCAGTATCTTCAATTTTAACATCGTATTCTTCTCCTTCATTTACAGGAGCGTTACTTCTTCTTTCATTACTGTAGTCATTTCCGAACAAATTAATCACTTTCCATAATTCGGCCTTAAAAAAAATGGCCTAATTATAATAGTATTTTAAAGCTTATAAAGGAATGTATTTCCAGAGTAGTAATCCGGCCAATATTTTTTAAAATTCCACAAATCATATGTAGGGATCACAACATAATACTAATACAAAGATCTTTATTTTAAATCTAAAAAAGAGCTTTATACTCAAATTAGAATTAAAATATAAATTTCAAAAAAATATTCTAAAAACCCAAAATTAAAAAAGTAAATTTAGGAGAAATCAACATGGATGCAGCGACTACCAACAAATTAATGGAAATTTCAAGGAACATAGCAGGAATGAGTGAGGGAATAAGTTACATATCCCATAAAAAGGATCACTACATAATTGGAACAGTGAATTATGATGAGAAGATAGGTCAGTACCTTGATAAAGTGGTAAAAACTTGGAAGGGAAAAGATGCCGACCAGGTAAACCTTAAAAAACGGAAGGGTAAACAGAACTATACCCCTAAGATAGCCTACTTCTGGAAGATACCATTAACTGATAATAATTTGTTATAGAACCAGTTTTTATCATATCCATGTGTGGACTAGTTTTTTTAGTAGTTGATACTTAATTTTTTGGTTTAATAATTAAATTTCAGAATATCCTATTAAAATAATTAAATACCTGGTTTATGCAATTCAATTCCAGGAACTCCTTTACCTTTTCCATAGAAAATTACCAATGAAATTCTACATAAACTATGGATAATATAAAAAACCCAAAACTAACTACCCAACTAGGTCTACACAATAGAAACTGTCATAAAAATCCCACATATTTATTTATTTACTTATTTTAAACCATTATTCTGATTTCTGATGGAATTTAGACTTTATAATTAGTCAGTTTACCATAATAACCCTTTTTTAAGCTGTTTTCTAAAATTTTTTATGGCATGCCCAACATAATATAGTACAGGTGCATGAATTTTTTACGATGTGCGTGAATTTTTGTTTTTAATGAATATTTTTACATTGGAGGGTGTTAGCAT
>Ga0255347_1007348_pt1 | contig 11507 bp, 9 predicted proteins | sample wastewater_treat_2_FD_192479 | JGI IMG/M metagenome (GOLD analysis project Ga0255347, IMG submission 192479) | Wastewater microbial communities from Lulu Island WWTP, Vancouver, Canada - plant24 | ecosystem: Engineered > WWTP > Wastewater > Unclassified | place: Canada: Vancouver, British...
AAACTATTGTAGGCGAAAACCTATGAAATTGCAATTAGTATTCGTTTATCGTGGTGTGGATAACACGTGAGAATTCTGAAGGCGAAGCCTGAAGAATCTCATGTTTTCAATAATGATGAGATCCTTCGCTTACGCTCAGGATGACATAAGAAGGTTTGTCATTAACCTAAGGCTGCTTTCGCAGCCTTTTTCAAATAATTTGTTTATGACAAGACATTTTGTAATATCTGGTCTTTCTGGCTTGTTGCCCTGTGTCTTACAAACCATATATAAACCACGGACAAAACTGCTGCCAGGATATATGAAGCAGTGTATGAACCGGCCGGCAATCCCAGCAGGGTATCTAAGTTGAAACCTATCTTTGCATTGAATATGAAGCTCAAGGTTACAAACATGTAGAATGTTCCGGGTATCAGGGATACCAGGTAATTCTTGCCGTTTATATAGAGGTACACTGATATTGTGGCCAGGGCAAAGGTTCCAACGAATTGGTTTGTGAAGGCGAAGTATCTCCAAAGAATTGAGAAGCCTGCAGGATTTGTTTTAGCAATATAAAGTATGAATGCTGCAGGTATGAAGAAAGCTATACTCAAGCCAACTCTCTTCTTAGCTGATGCCTGGTCTATATTGAACTGCTCTGCAACCATCAGTCTCAAACCTCTGAATGCCGTGTCTCCCGATGTAATCGGAAGTACTATAACTCCGATTATTGCAAAGAGAGCTCCAATGCTGCCCAGGAATTTTCTTGATACAAGTCCTACCATCAAGGTAGCGCTTGTTGCCATGTCTGTCCCCTGGTTAAACAATATCATGGCACCGCCTGCCCAGCACATTGCTATGAAACCTTCAACAAGCATCATGTTAAAGAATGTGGTTTTTCCTTCTTTTTCACTTGAAACGGTCCTTGCTATCAGGGTGTTCTGGGTTGCATGGAAACCTGACAGGATACCGCAGGCAACCGTAATGAAGAATACCGGAATGAAGGGAAGTCCTTGGGGATGCTGGCTGAACATGCCGTTAAATGACAAGTTGTTCAAGTATTGTCCGCCACCAAAGAGGATTCCGAAGAAAATACCAACTGCTGATATAATCAGGAAGGCTCCGAATACAGGATAAACCCTGCCGATTATTGCATCTATCGGGAATATTGTTGCAACTACATAGTATAAGAATATTCCTGCATAAACGATCCAAGTTGTTGGATTTGCAGCAACTGCCTGTTGTCCGATTATTTCGGATACAATCAAGTCTCCGGGTGTGTATATGAAAACAACGCCAACCAAAAGCATCAGTATCCAGACGATTATGTTGTATACGCTGAACACCTTTCCTCCCAAATACTTCTTAATCAGCTTGGGCATTTGGGCTCCCCCGTTACGCATAGAAATCATACCGGAGAAGTAGTCATGCATTGAGCCTGCAAGAACGCATCCTATTGGGATAGTAATAAATGCAATAGGCCCGAACAAGATACCCTGGATGGGTCCCAAAACAGGTCCCGTTCCTGCTATGTTAAGCAAGTTAATAAGGGAGTTCTTCCACTTTTTCATGGCAACGAAGTCTACTCCGTCAGCCTTAGTAATAGCCGGTGTTTCCCTGTCATCAGGTCCGAAAACTTTTTCACAGTAGGAACCGTAGAAGTAGCCGCCGGCAATAAGAATAATAATTCCAATAATAAAAGTCGTCATGTCTCCTCCTAAGAAGTTATATTTATCCAGGCATTAGCCTGTCTTAGACTGTTATGATACCACATGGGACAAATATCGTCAATAAATCAAAATATGCCAATTTTAGTGGTTTTTAAGAAAAGACCTATATAAAAAAACTATCTCTCAAGTTGAGAGATAGTTTTTAATAAATTGTATTATTTCTTATGATAATACATTCTGGAGTATATGTTCTTTTTCTTTTGTTGCCCTTGTTCTTACAAACCATACATAAGCTGCGCAGAAAACTGCTGCCAGGATGTATGACACTGACCACGGGAGGTTGAAACCAATCTTAGCGTTCAATATGAAGCTAAGAGTTACAAAGAAGTAGAATACTCCCGGAAGCAGGGATACTAAGTAATTCTTGCCGTTGATGTAGAGGTAAATTGATATTGTTGCCAGGGCAAAGGTTCCAACGAATTGGTTTGTGAAGGCGAAGTATCTCCAAAGAATTGAGAATCCTGCAGGATTTGTTTTAGCAATATAAAGGATGAAAGCTGCAGGAATGAAGAAAGCTATACTTAAGCCAACTCTCTTCCTTGTTGATGTCTGGTCTATGTTAAACTGTTCTGAAACCATAAGTCTCAAGCCTCTGAAAGCCGTATCTCCGGATGTAATCGGGAGAACTATAACTCCGACTATTGCAAAGAGTGCTCCTATGTTGCCCAGGAACTTTCTTGATACAAGTCCTACCATCAAGGTAGCGCTTGTTGCCATGTCAGTTCCCTGGTTGAACAATATCATGGCGCCGCCTGCCCAGCACATTGCTATGAAGCCTTCAATAAGCATCATGTTGTAGAAGGTCATTTTTCCTTCTTTTTCGTTTGCAACTGTTCTTGCTATCAAGGTGTTCTGGGTTGCATGGAAACCTGACAGGATACCGCAGGCAACCGTAATGAAGAATACCGGAATGAAGGGCAGTCCTTGGGGATGCTGGCTGAACATGCCGCTGAATTGCAAGTTGTTCAAATATTGTCCGCCGCCAAAGAGGATTCCGAAGAAAATACCAACTGCTGATATAATCAGGAAAGCTCCGAATATCGGATAAACTCTACCAATTATAGCATCAATGGGGAATATTGTTGCAACAACATAGTACAAGAATATTCCTGCATAAACGATCCAGGTTGTGGGATTCGTTGCAACTGCCTGTTGTCCAATTATTTCTGATACAATCAAGTCTCCGGGTGTGTATACGAAAACAACACCAACCAAAAGCATAAGTATCCATACGATTACATTGTAAACACCGAATACTTTTCCGCCCAGGTACTTCTTAATCAGTTTAGGCATTTGGGCTCCCCCGTTACGCATGGAAATCATACCGGAGAAATAGTCATGCATTGAGCCTGCAAGAACGCATCCTATAGGGATAGTAATAAATGCAATAGGCCCGAACAAGATACCCTGGATTGGTCCTAAAACAGGTCCCGTACCTGCTATATTAAGCAAGTTAATAAGGGAGTTTTTCCATTTTTTCATTACGACGAAGTCTACGCCGTCAGCCTTAGTAATAGCCGGTGTTTCCCTGTCATCAGGTCCGAATACCTTTTCGCAGTAATTGCCGTAAAGGAATCCGCCACCGACAAGAATTATAATGCCGATCAAAAAAGTAACCATAAAAACCTCCTATAAAGATGATAAAATTAGAATAATAATATGATTGCTCAGTATGTATTATTATTCTACTTAATATTACCACTTGGAGGTGTATGAGTCAAGATTATTTAAAATAATTGTCTATATTTCAATAAAATGAAAAATATTTGTAACAAATACCAGAACTTAGTTTTTGACAAAAGGCTGCCTTTTTTTAAGCAAGGCAGCCTTTTCATTTTTAATCAATTTTTCCTATGACAATACATTTATGTCTTACTTAACCACAGGTAATCTGCAGGGCAACTCCTGCAAGCAATATTTGCTTTAATGAGATTTTGATATTTCTTCCAGCTTCTTCGAACCAAATATGATTGAATATCCCTCTTTTGCCAATACGACAGCCAGTATGAACAGCAATACCGGGAATATTACCAATAAATAGTTCCCCGCTGCCAAGTTTGATTTAATCAGTAATACCAGGGCTGAAAGAGTGACAACCAGCATAAATATCATTGGGATTGTTAGCATATTATAGTTTCTGCCTGCTTTCTTTAACCAAACTGCTATTGCCAGTAATGATAAGGCTGCCATCAATTGATTTGCCGAGCCGAATATAGGCCAAATTCTGGCATATCCGCCTGCTGCCATGTATCCGCCTATCAAAACTGTTATTGCCGTAGAAACATACATGTTTGTAAGTATTGATTGTTTCTCTTTTTCAGGTTTATCAAAGAATTCCTGGAATATGAATCTTCCAAGTCTTGTAGCAGTGTCTAAGCTTGTTAAGGCAAATGCTGATACTGCCAGGGCAACAAAGGATTTTCCTATATCAAAAGGAATACCAAATTTAGACATGAAGGTTCCAACGCCTGTTGAGAATACATTAACAGGTCCGCCTTTTAACAATTCAGTTAACTCTGTATTGGATACATATGCTGCTGTAATAAGAGAAACAACAGCTAATACGCCTTCTATAAGCATTGCCCCGTATCCTATTAATTTAGTGTCTTTTTCATTGTCTACTTGTTTTGAAGATGTACCGGAACCAACCAGGGAATGGAAACCTGAAATGGCTCCGCAGGCAACTGTAACAAAGAGCATGGGGAACAGTAATTGTCCATTTACATTAAAGCCGGTTAATGCCGGGAGCTGAATGCTGGGATTGAAAATAACTATGCCTATAACCGCTCCCGCAATCATTGCATACAACAAGAAAGAGTTCAAATAGTCTCTTGGTTGAAGCAGAATCCAAACCGGGGCTGTAGATGCGGCATAAATATAAATCATCAAAACTATAATCCAGGTGTTAAGGCTCAGTTGTACAGGGAATACATATCCTAAATATACGCACAAGAATAAAATAATAACTCCAAGTATAGTTCCAATTTTTAAGGATACTCCCTTTCTATATACAAGATAACCAAATACAATTGCAAGAACAATAAACATTAATGATGAAGATGCTGCTGCCGGAACAGATGCAAAGGTACTTGCAACAATATTGGTAAATGCTGCAACAACCAGCAACAGGGTTAACCATGCAAAAAGCGAAAAGAGCATCTTACCTTTCCTGCCCATATTTACGTGTATTACTTCACCTATGGATTTTCCTTTATGTCGGACAGAAGCAAACAGTGAGCCAAAATCATGAACTCCACCTACGAATATACAACCGATTATAATCCATAAGAGTACCGGAACCCAGCCGAAAATTGCTGCCTGGATAGGTCCGTTTATTGGTCCTGCTCCTGCTATTGATGCAAAGTGGTGCCCTAAGAGTACAGCCGGTTTTGTGGGAACATAGTCCATACCGTCATTCATTTCATGAGCCGGTGTCTTTCTTGTGGGATCAATTCCCCATTGTTTTGCTAAATATGCACCATAAGTCGTATACGCTATAAGAAAAACAACAATACTTCCGATAATCAATACTAAAGTACTCATAAATACCTCCCAATACCTCCTCATTAATTATTAGATAATATCGCAACTAATGCATTTGTAATATACGCCGTAAAGCTCAATAACCTCCTTTCCTTTTTTATTAGTTGCCATAAAATCTTCATTAAGGGAGACCAATACCAGTCGTATATCAGCCCAACCCTTAAATCCAAATGCAAACCCCTTATTATATTTAAACTTAGAAATTATTTTAGTTATTACATCCTTATCTTTATTGTTAATAAAATTTTCCGTAACAATAACTAAGGTAATTGTGCTTGACATATGTTCTTTGTCAGGTTTTACTATAGATTGGACGGAGTCTGTCAGTGTATTTATAACTTTCTGTAAATAATCCTTATCTAATTTTCCACAATACTTGATAAAAGAATATTCGTTGTTCTCAAATGCATATACAACTGCTTTTTTTACTAAGACATACCTTTCATTTCTCAAATGATATTCTGCAAACATATCAAATTGTATATTATTTAAGGTATAGTTCCTTTTTATATCAAAAGAGTTTTTAAGTTTCTTCTCAATAATATCCAAATACTCAAGTAGTTCCATTTTTATTCCTCTTTTATGCAATTATATTTATGCACTGAATACAATATTTATTGTAGCACTGCTGGAAAATTTAGTCAATCTGTTTTGGATAATATTGGTAATATGCTACGCATAAAATATGATAAACATCGACAAAATGCGTTATTTATTCAGGAAGAGAGTTATACGGAAAAGCTTTCGATTGTTGAAACTTCAAGTCAAGCAAGATATTTGAAAAGTATAATGCAATGGACAGCGGTATAACAGTTATCATAAATACTTCCAGATAATATTCAGGATGAATAAAGAAGATATGAAGGCAAACAATATTGGAATTATTGCCGACATGTTTGCTGATCTTGTTAAGAGCTGACTTTTTTTCCTTTGCCTATTCTTGATAGTGAATATGAAAGACAGGAGCATGAAATCAGTATTATTAGATTAAGGAAGTAATCAAATGTTGGTGCAAAGCCCGGGAATATTGAAATAACAGAACCTAAAACAAGACCTAAGATTGCATAGTATGTAATCCCGTAAGCCTGTTCAAAAAGCAGGCTTATTATTTTTGCAAACAAAAATACGCTTAAGACAAAACCTATACCCAGATAAAAAAGCATTAAGGGTTGAATGTTTGAAATAGCCCCTATAACTATTTCATAGGCTCCAATAAACATCAGCATTATGGATGAACTGATTCCGGGAATTATGGTTCCGAAGCCTATTATGGCACCATAGACAATTAAGCTAAACGGAGAGGTACCTGCCTCCATAATATGATTTAATTCGCTTTTTTCCAAATAAGCGACAATCAATGTTATCGAAAAGGTTATTATAAAAGCTATCAAATATTTGTGTTTGTAGCCCTTCTTATTTGCCTCCCCCACTACCAAAGGAATTGTACCCAATATCAAACCTATGAAGGCATATTTTACTTCAACTTCATGATAACGAAAAAGGTATTCGATTATTCTGCTGAAGGCTAAAACACCTACCAGGCCTCCAAGGCCGACGGGTAAGAAGTAAAGCAAGTTTTCCTTAAAATTTTTATTTAAATGGGCAATAAAATATGTAATTTTATCGTACAAGCCAAATATTACAGCTAAAGCTCCCCCGCTTACTCCGGGGGCTATGGCTGCAGCACCTAAGATCAAACCCTTCAAAAAACGTGACAAAGTACTCACCACCTTCAGCAATTACCCTCATAGACGTATTTCAACTTTTCTCTTGCTATATCAGCCAGTCCGTAAACCTTCCCCACTTCCGTAGATCTTTTGTCCATCATCTTGTAGCTTGGAAAAAACCTTGTTACATGAAGGGGTATGTCGGAAGATACGGAGGATATGAATCCGGAAATCTCTCTCATTTCATCTTCCCCGTCATTTTCACCGGGAATTATAAGTGTTGTTATTTCAACATGGCAGTATTTTGCAGCTAATTCAATAAATTTTTTTACGGTTTCCAAATCCCCGCCCAGCTTTTTGTAAAATTCAGGGGTATAACTTTTCAAGTCTATGTTTACGGCATCAATCAAGGGCAGGAGTTCTTTCATGGGGTCCCGGCAGAAACACCCGTTTGTTACAAGGACATTTTTTAAATTCTTTTCCCTTGCCAGTTTTGCACAGTCCATGACATACTCATAACCAACCAGGGGCTCGTTATATGTGTAGGCTATACCAATATTTCTCCTGTTCCTTAAATCCCAGGCGATACTTACAAGGTTTTCAGGCTTTACATACTGAGTCTCCAAATCATCCTCCCCTGCCATGGATATATGATGATTCTGGCAGAAGGAACATTTTAAATTGCAACCGAAGCTTCCCACCGACAAGATAGAACTTCCCGGATAAAACCTGTTCAAAGGTTTCTTTTCAATGGGGTCCAGGGCAATAGCCGTAAGCTTGCCGTAGTTTATTGGAGTAATTTTACCATCAATATTTCTTCTGGCCCCGCATAAACCTGTTTGATTTTCGCCTAAATTGCAGTGGTGAGGACATAAAGGGCATGTTTTTTTGCTCATTTGTGCCTTACCACCTCGAATCTTTCAAGCCGGTAGTCTTCATGGGGATAAATTCCTGCTTTTCTTAAGGCTATGGATACCTGTTCTTCAACCGTATTTATTCCCTCTAAGTTGGGCAATAAGAGGCCCCTCCTGTGTCCCTTGGTAACTATGACACCATATCTCACAGGGTCAAGGTCATCAAGAGACTCTATCTTTTCCGCCTTTCCAAGGACATCTACACTGTATTCCAGCCTTGAAAGCTCTTCTTCGGTAACAGGTGGAAAGCGCGGGTCTTCCGTCCCGGCACTTATTGCGTTTCGGATAATTTCATCAGCTATGCTTGAAGTAGTGGGAGAAATGGTTCCTATGCAGCCCCTCAAGCTGCCGTCCAATTTCAGGGATACGAAGACACCTGCCTTCTTATTTATAAGATCCGGGCTCAAATTATCCGGCCTTTTCATCACTTTTCGCTTGATTACATAGGTTTCCAGGGATTGGCGGGCAAGGCGCACATACTCATCCTCCTGAGCTTTCAAAGCTTCTATCCTATCTTTTTCTGCTTTCAGATATATTTGGTCAAAGCGACGGCTTTCATCATCACCCAAAACCTTAAAGGCTGCAATGGCATAACCAACTCCGAAGGGGCCTTCATAGGACAAGAGTTCAGAGCTTACTTTTTTCCCATCCAGGGCTCCGGCCATTATTATGAAGGAGCGTAATCCGCATTCGGCGGCAGCTTCGCAAAAATCAGGGTCAAATTTAATAAACTGTAAGAAATCCCCTGTCTTCATGGCCTTGGTTACTTCCCTGTCAAAAACAGGTCCCTCTTCCCTGTAGCCGTAAAGGCCTGTATCCTTGAGCATATGGGACAAGTCCCCGCTTCCGATAAATACAATTTTTTTGTTGCTTTTATCGGCAGCTCTTTGGATGCACTTGCCGAATTCGTAATGGTCCAAAAACGACAAGCCGGATATGGATACGCGTACCAGCTTATAATCCTTGTAGTACTTGTTAACAAAGTAAAGGGGTACCATGACACCGTGGTCAAGGGATTTGTTTTTCTCGCCCAAGGTTCCTGCAGGGAGGTTATTTTTCTCTGCTTCTTTTGCAATCTCTAAAGCCAGATCCACGTCATATTCCACCCTCATGGATACATCCGGATGGCCGAATTCACGGAAACTTCCCTCTGCCCCCTTACCTGGTGAAATGTGTATATAATCAGAATACATTATTGAATGGGGGGTGGTTACAATTATGGTATCAGGTTTGATTTGTGAAATTTGTTTGGCAATATTGTGATAAGCATCTATGGTTTTTTGAATTTTTAATTCTTCTCCTCTTCCTATTTCAGGGATTATCAAGGGAGGATGAGGAACTATAAAAGAGTTTATTATCGACATATTTACTCCTTTCTCTACATGTCAATGTCATTGCTATGAATATCCCATAGTGTCATCCTGAGGGCTTTAGCCCGAAGGATCTCTTGAGATCCTTCGCTTCACTCAGGATGACATGGACTGCATTTTAACGGACTTTTTAAATATAAGATACCCAATAATAAACATTATACTAATCATCAGTACCCCGAATTTTGAGCTGCCGGTAAGCTGGGTTGTAAGACCCATGAGGATTGTTCCGGTGAAGGCAGCTCCCTTGCCGAAAATATCATAAAAACCAAAGTATTCGCTGGAATTTTCCTTTGGAATTATTTTTGCAAAATAGGAGCGGGATAAGGCTTGAATGGCTCCCTGGAACAGGGCAACACAAACAGCTAAAAACCAAAATTCCCATGCCTTGTCCAACTGGAGAGCAAATATAGTAATCATAAAATAACCTAAAATACAAACATTTATCAAGCTGGGAGTTTTATATTTTTTTGACAGTTTACCAAAAATTATGGCGCAGGGGAAAGCGACAACCTGGGTTAGAAGCAGGGCCAAAAGCAAATTGTTGTCACTTATACCCACGTCCTTGCCATAGGATGTAGCCATGCTTATTATTGTGTCAACTCCATCGATATAAAAGAAATAAGCTAGTAAAAACACGAATATTTCCTTGTGTTTTTTAACGTCCTTAAAGGTTCTTCCAAGACGCATGATTGCCATGGCAACGGGTGCTTCATCCACTTCCACGTAATGGACCTGCTTGTAATGTTTAAGAAGGGGAAGACTTACCAGGAACCACCACAAGGCATTGAAAATAAAGGCCGCCCCTGTGGCAAAGGTTGTTGTCATGTTTAGTTTCTCCGCTGACAAAATCAAGAGGAGGCTGGCGGTAAAAGGAATACAGCTTCCTATGTAACCCCAGGCATATCCGTGGGATGACAAAATGTCCATCCTGTCATCACTTGTGACATCGGGAAGCATGGCATCATAAAATATGAGGCTTCCTGAGATTCCAACCCTTGAAAACACAAATATCACCAAAAAAACAAGCCAGGGAACCGGCAGGGAAAGAGCTCCGCATCCGATAACCCCCAGCATTAAAAACAAGGTAAACAAAGGCTTCTTATATCCTTTTGTGTCTGCCAAAGTTCCCAGGATGGGGCCTAAAACCGCCACAATAAGTGTTGAAACTGACATGGCGTAACCCCAGTAGGCGGTTGAATTGGCAGCTGAAATCCCGTCCAATGAAGCAACATTTTTAAAATATATAGGTATGATGGTTGAAATGAGCATTATAAAGGCTGAATTTCCAACATCATACAAGATCCAGGCCCTTTCGGTCCCGGTTAACTTCCCTTGAGACTTATCCATAATTTCCACCCCGTGTTTTGTCTTTATATCAATAATATTATAAGTTTTGGGATTTTACAAGCAGAGAATGGCAGGTAAACCAGAAAGAAGTTTTTTCTCCGTAAAAAGAGATGTAAAAAAAATACGGAGGAAGCTGTGCTTCCTCCCTTTAGTCTTTCATATATCAGCTCTTTTGTATGCTTTAATGGCGTATACCAATGAAGGTATGAATATCAACTGAATTATAATTCCGGGCAAGCCTGTAATTATAGCACCTTTTACAAAAATGAATGGATTCATCTTTACCCCGAACAATACTGTCAATAAGGCAACCGTAACACCTGCAGCAATCCTGCCTGCAACCATGGATGCCAGCAGGGAAAGAACCGGAGAAAGTTTTAACTTCCTTGTTGCCAGGGAGGCAACTAAGCCGTATGTACCCAGTTCAAGGGACATGATTATTGCCATCGGAAATAAAACCGGCATTCCGGTCAGTACACTGCTTATGAAAGGGGTTGTTATGCCTAAGAGCAGGGCTAACTGAGGCGGTAATAAAAATCCCCCCATTAAAACCGGTATATGCATGGGCAGGGCTATCGGCCCCGTCAGACTAAACATGTGGAATATCATGGGTAGTATTATTCCTGTAGCCAATAAGAGACCACTTAAAATTAATTCATTTGTCGTAAAGCTTTTATTCATCTTTTCCTCCTAAAAATCATGAAAGCATCAATAGATCATCATGATTTGCCTTACTTTAAGTTTTATTGATTCAGTCTATCAAATATATGCGCAGGACTCCATGAGTCGGATAAGACCTTTTTCCTGCCCCAATACCTACCCTTATGACCTCGTACTTTTCAGGCATAAGCTGCTTTTTTGTCCTGATCCCGGCCAAGATGGAAGCTCCCGTGGGAGTGACCATTTCACCATTGATATTGGTAACCTTTATGTTAAGATCATACTTACGGGCAA
>Ga0255347_1007353_pt1 | contig 11500 bp, 4 predicted proteins | sample wastewater_treat_2_FD_192479 | JGI IMG/M metagenome (GOLD analysis project Ga0255347, IMG submission 192479) | Wastewater microbial communities from Lulu Island WWTP, Vancouver, Canada - plant24 | ecosystem: Engineered > WWTP > Wastewater > Unclassified | place: Canada: Vancouver, British...
GGAAAGAGGGCGACCGCGGGCGCGGTTTGCCCAAGACCAAGCCCCCGGCATAATCCGCCGTACCAAGCTTGTGCCAAGCCTCCGGGTTGCCCCCGGAGGTTTTTTTGTGGCCTGCGCCATGCCGGCGCGCATGATTTGCAAAACGCAAAACGCCCCGCGGCGGAGGCCGCGGGGCGTTGGACCGGATTGGATCGGAGTTTATTCGATGCCGATGCGGTAGAAGTTCAGCGGCAGGATCATGTTGGTGATCGTGAGATCAATCGCACCGCCCGTGCCGGGCTTGCTGCTGCCTTGCACCTTCTGCCAGTTCTGCGTCGGAATGAGGGTGGGGCTTTCCCAGATGGCGTAAGTGGTGCCAATCTGGCTGGACAGGATGGACAGGTTCATGGCACCGCCGCCGGTTTGGAGGTTAAAACCGACGATTTCCGGTGCGTTTGCAGGAGCTTCACGCGTCACCACGACAAAGTCGCTGTAGACCTGCGTGCCGCCGCTGCCGAGGCTGGTGATCTTCATGGCGCCGATGAAGTAGTCGCGGTTGGAGTTCTGTCCATCGTTGGTGCCGTTGCTATAGGACCAGGCGCGGAACTGGGCGATATCGCCGGTGAAGGTTCCGGTGTAGGTGCGCTTGGTACCGCCAACGGGCGTGATGTCCACGGAGTAATTGCCAGCGGAAGTGACGGTGAAGACGATGTCAATGCCAACGTCGGTCCAGCCGATATCCGTGGTGCCGCCGGTGATGTTGTAGTTGGCGTCGCCGCCGTTGAAGTAGAACTGCCAGTGCTTGTTGGTCGTGGCGTCAAACAGGGCAATTCCGATGCCGCCCTTTCCGATTTTGCCGCCGTTGCCGTCGTCCGCGCCTTCCCAAATCCAGCCGTTCTTCATGAAGACATGGAAGGACTGGCCAACCGCGAGAGCGGTGGAGAAAGGCCGATAGGATTCGGCGAGGTGGCCTTGGTGCGACCACATGCCCCAGAGATTGCTGTTGACGAAGTGGCCGCTCTCTCCTGCCTCCGCGTTGAGTTGCCAACCGTTGAAGCCCGTGCCGCCGTTGTTGCCGGTGTTCCAGCCGCCGGAGTAGGCGGCATCAGTGGCGATGTCGTGGGCGTTGGTGGCCGTGCCGCCGGCGACCACGTTCGAGCCGCTGACGACAATTTCATTGGCGCCGACGTTAAGGGCGATGCCGGGGATGGACCACGGCGAAGCCGCCGGAATGCTGCCCGAAGCGTGAGTCAACTTGTTGCTCCACGCAAGGTTGCCGGTCATGCCATCCGCCACGCCGGCAAGGGTGACGCTGGCCGTGGCATTGGGGACCGTGCTGACCGCCGGCGGATTGGTGATGGCCAGGCCCGTCGGGGTGTCCGGGCATTCCGTGATGGCAAAGTGCCAGTTGGCCTCATTGTTGTTGTCCCAAGTTACGGCGCCATCGTTGAAGACCATGTTGATGTTGGTGGTGCCCGGGAGCGGGGTGTACTGATAGGTCCAGTTGGCACCGGACTTGGTCATGGCGGGGTTGGGCTGGATGATATCCTTCCAGCCGTTGCGCCCGATGTGGATAAAGACCGGATTGGCGCCCTGCAGGACGCGCCCGGCGGGATTGTAGGTGATGGTGATGGGCGCGCACGCGGCGGCGGCGCTGATCTCGACCGGGCCGGAGGGTTGGGGCGCATCGCCGCAACCCGTGACGTTGACGTGCCAATCCGCGCCGTTGTTGTTGTCCCAGATGCCGCCGCCATCGTTGAACACCACATCAATGGCGGTGGTGTTGGTTGGCGTGTTGTAGGTGTATTCCCAGTAGTAGCCCTGCTTGGTCATGGCCGGGTCGGGGGCCATGACATCCTGCCAGCCGTTGCGCCCGATGTGGATTTTGATGCTCGCGGCATTCTTGAGCGGGCCTTCGTTGGGGTAGTAGCGGATGACCACCGGGTCACAACTATTTGGCGCTGCGGGGTTGAAGACCACGCTGGAGGGCCCGGTCGGGGCGTCGCAGTCGCGGATGGCAACCTTCCAATTGTTGCCGCCGTTGTTTTCCCAATTGCTGCCGTCGTTGAACGCGACTTCGATCTGCGGCGCATTGTCGGGGATGGCGTTGGTCGAGAAGGTATAGGTGAAGGTGTTGGAGCCGGTGCGGGTCATCGTCACCGAGGCCCAGTCGTTGGTGTTATGCGATAAATGATAGGCCATGTAGACGGTGGCGGCGCCCGCCAGCGGCGAAGTCGCCGCGTTGAAGTTGACGGTGATGGGCGCGCAATCGCTGGGCGCGGCCGGGTCAAACGTGGCCGAGGGCGCCACGCTGCTCTGCCCGCCATCATGCTCCACGAAAACGTGCTGGATATCCGTCTTTTCGACGTTACCGCGGCCGTCATACGCCTCGATGTAATAATCAAGCAACTTGCCGCGGAAACCGGGCACGTTGGCATCGGTGATCTTGGCAAAGTAGTAATCGGCGATGACGGGGTTGGGCCAATAGGCCGGGTCGAACACCACGTAATCAATTTGGCCGTTGTCCGCCTTTTGGTTGAGCGCGGTGCGGGTCTTGGGCAGTTCGCGCTTGGTCATGGGGATGGTGATCCACGAGCCGACATCGCTGCCGCCGGCGTAGGTTTCGTTCTGGGTGTTGGCCATGGAGTTGACGCCGTCGTTGTCAATACGGACTTTCACGCTGATGTTGGTGATGCCGTTGACATCGTAGGCGTGGGTCCAAACATAGAAATCGGAGTCCATCTTCTTGAGGAAACGTTCATCCTTTTGCGGGACGCGGTTGTACCAGCCAAAGGTGTAGCCGCCGGGATTGTAGGGAAAGCGCTGGGGCTTCAGGACGGTTGGCGGCGTGGTGTCCTTATGCAGGCGCGTGGACATGAAGCTCTGGAGCTTGCCGATGGCATTCTTGGTGGCGAGGGCCGGCTTGACTTCATCATCGTTGCCGAGGCCGCCATAATAATTGAAACCGGAATCCAAGCCGGCCAGATAAATGTGCCAGGCCAATTCGACATCGTTGGGGCTGGTCCAGTTGCCGTCGCCGAGGTTGTTGTAAGGATCCTGCACCTTCCACGCCTGCACGCTGCCGCCTTCATCCTTGAGGATTTGCTCGGCGGTGATGACCCAGTTGGCGCCCGCCATCAGCGGTGCATAGCTGAAGAACTTGAGCGCAAAGCCCGGCGTTTCCAAATCCACCATGGTGTTGGGGTAGCACGTGGGGATACTGTTCGGATTCACCGGCGGCTCAATCCACTTGAGGAAGTTCGGCGAGCCGTAGTCCATTTCCGGGAAAATCCAGGCACCGTCTTCCACGTGCGTGACGGGGGCGTTGGCCTTGGCCGCATTGACGAAGCCCTGCGGCGTGTTCTTGACGTAGCCAGCGTTGGCGGAGTCGTTGAAGAACTGCGGCGTGGCTTCCTGCCACGAGCTAAACCCGCCGCCCCAGGCGTTGTCGCCGTCGGAGGCAGGCATCACAATGACCGGGCGGTTGGGGTCGGTGGCGTAGGGGGCGATGAAGCTCTGGATTTTGCCGATGCCTTCGTTGGCGTAGCCAAAGCGGTAGCTCAGCACATCGTCGGAGGGCACCACATAAATCTGTTTGGTTGCGCCGCTGTTCGGGTTGACCCACTGGGCCTTGTGCAGTTGATAGGCAAAGGGCGCCACGTTCCATGCCGCGTTGCCAGGATTGGGCTCGCTGTACCACCAGCCGGAGGTGGGCGAGGGGCCGAGCAAGTCGGCCTTGTTGGGCGGCGTTGAGAAAATGTTGTATTGCCCGGCAGCCAGATTGAACTGGTCGAAATAGGTCGGGCACGTGCGGCTCAAGTGGTGGCTGGCCACAATGGCCCACTCGTAGCCTTCGTCCACCAGCACATCAATCAACGTTTGCGAGAACGCCATTTCCGTCGGGAAATAGCCCTTGGAGTGGTCGCTGAGGTCGGAATTGCCGCCCCAAGCTTTCCACCACGCCTGCTTGAAAATCTGCAATTCCTTGCGGAAAATTTCCTTGGGCAGCAGCGGCGCCAGCGAGTGGTGATAGGTGAAACCGACGAGGTCGAGACGTCCGCCTTGGCGTGCGCCGGTATAGGCGCTGTTCCAGTTGCCCCAGTAACCGAGGTTGCCGCCCTTGCCGAGTTGGTTGACGTTGTCAATCAGCGACCCTGAATAGGAGAGCGCAAAGCCGCCGCCGGAAAACGAGTTCAGTGAATCGCTCGCGCGGGTCTGGTACGACGTGCGCCGGTCGTCCAAACCAAAAATATCCGTCAGATTATTTTCCGGATGCTGGGCGGAACTGAGCCCGCCGAAGTTTTGGCCGCTCTTGAGCGTGATGGAATCCCACGCGAATTGCACGCGGCTGTTTTGGCCGCCGGTATTGTTCCAATCGGGCCAGTAGATCGGCTGGTGGTTGTGCCAGAAGCGGCTCACGTGCACATTGCCGTTGGCGAATGCCGGCAAGCCGGACAGCACAAGGACAAGGAACAGCAGGCTGGTGAACAGGACAGTTGCGCGCAGTTTATTCATGACGTTTACCCTACATCAGGATGGTGAAACCTGCCGCCGGCGACACACACCGCCGACGATAGGCCCAACCATAGTCGAAACGGTTTACAAGGCAAGCATTATATTTATAGGAAGTGTCCCGGCAGGGCCTACCCGTGCAGGCGAATTCCGTAGAGCCCCACCCGCAACGGTCGTACCACGCGATACAAACACCGCAGCCCCACCGGCAGCGACAGCCAACGGAAATCCCCTTCGCCCGGCGTGAACAGCCGCCGCGCCCGGTAATGGAAAACCTCCCCGCGCGTCATCAATGTCTCGTGGAACCGGCGCAGATGGCTCCGGCGCAATGGCGCCTCCGTGCCATCCAGCAAATGCAGCACGCTTTCGGCCTCGCTGGTCGCCGGCAACTCGCGCGCCGTCGGCGCGAGCCCCGGCCCAAGCAGCTCCTCCGCCGCCTGGCAACCCACCGCCAGCACCAACTCGGCAAAAGGGCTGCCCGCGGCCAGCGCCTGCGCTTGCCCAAACGCCTCCGGATGACGCGCCAGCAACCCGGCAATATCCACCAGCCAAACCAGTCGCGCCCATCCGTGCCATGTGGCATGCAGGCAGCTCAACAGCAAATGCAAAGCCGGCGTCGGCGCCTGCACCTCTGCCTCATCCAGCCGTTGCGGTGCAAACTGGCCGCGCCAGCTCCGGTTACGGCGCACCGGCCACGGATAATGCGGTGGGAAAAATCGGTGGTTCACCTCCACCATGTGCCCGTTGGGATGATCGAACGACACTCCCCAGCCGAAATACCACAAATGCGCCAAGTGCCGCGCGTCGCGCGCGCGCGGAATGTAGCCCTCGTTTTTCAGAATCACGCGGAGCTGAAGAAAATCGCGCGGGTGGCACATGAAATCCAAATCGTCATAGATCCGCAACCCCGGCTCCGGCCATGCTTGCGCCGCCAGCGACGGCCCCTTGATCAGCGCCAAAAAGCGCAGCCGGTGTGCCAGCAGGCCATGCAGCCGCTCCGCTTCGGCCACATAGCGCGCCGTATGCTGCACCTGCCCATAGGCCGCTGTGGGAACGGGCTCGTCCGCCGTTGGAAATTCTGCCTGGATCAAATTGCGGATGCGGTGCCGCCGTGCCCATGTCAGCAGCCGCGACGCCGGCTCTGGAACCGCCAGCGGCGGAACCAGCAGCGGCAGGCCGTGCGCCTGCCGGAAGGCCTGCCGCAAATAGGGCAAAAAGTCATCCATGGAGGCTGTTTGTATTCCCCCCTCCGCCCACCGTCAACGGCAAACTAAAAAATGCGCCGTCAAACTTTTCCACAGTGTGGAAAATCCCGCCCGCGCGGGATAAACTTTCCTCAAAGTTTTTCCATTGCGTGGAAAAATCGCTCAAAGTTTTTCCATTGTGTGGAAAATCTCGCCAAAGTTTGCCGCTGCGCTCGCTATGGCTCGCTCGCTCGCCCGGCTGCGCCGGCGCTATAGAGCTCGCGTTCGCCCATCGCCCTGCGGGCTCGGGCTCGGCACTCGCCTATTTTCCATTGTGTGGAAAAATCGCTCAAACTTTTTCCATTGCGTGGAAAAAAATCAGCCCCGCGCCCTGAATTTTTCCACAGTGTGGAAAAAAGATTTCCACAGCGTGGAAAACTTTGGCGATGCGTTGGGATCAGCGCGGGGGGCGGGCTTCGAGAGGGGGGGAGGGTGGGCTTTCCAGACCGTCTTTGTCCACAGCGATGACGATGAAGACTTTTTTCGGGGCGAGTGTCGCGAGCGGGATCAGGATGGACGGGCTGGTGCAGGTGCTAATTTCATCCTGGCCAAACAATCTTTTGTTCAGCACGCGGTAACGGACAATGTCGCGCTCCGGTGGCGGTGTCCATTGCAGGCGCGCGCCGTCTTCTTCCCATTCCACGGCCAGCTCCGCCGGCGCGGCGGGCAGGGGTTTGGTGGTGCCGCACACCACATCGGACCATTCGCTTTCGAGTCCGTCGGCATCAATGGCTTTGACGCGGTAATAGCGCGTCAGATCGGGCGGCAGGTTTTCCTGCTTTAGCCCGCGCATGGCGCCGGCCGGAATTCGTGCGGTTTCGGTGAAGTTGCGGTCAGGAAAGGGGGACATGGCCACGACGTATTCGGCGATGTCTTTTTCGGGATTGGCGGCCCAGACCAAGCCGATCACTCGCGCGCGCCGCTCGGAGGCTTTGAGGCCCGTCGGCTTGGCCGGGACTACCTTGGTCGTGGCGCCGGCGGTTTCCACCCAGGGGGACACCGCGCCGGCGGTATTGACGGCACGGATGCGGTGGGTGTACGGCATGCCATCTTGCAGCGAATTTTTATTCCCGGAGTGCCAGGAGCGGGCCAGTTCGCCCCCACCATCCTCATATTCCGCAATCTCTCGCCCGCTGAGCCGTCCCACCGGCGCGAAAGGGCCGCCCGCTTCGGAGCGCTCCAAGTCATAGCCGATCACTTTTTCATCGTCCGATGGTTGCCATGTGAGGGCCACTTTGCGCGGCAGTCCGCTTTGCGCAGCCAACCGCGAAATGCGTGGCGGCGGGGGGCGCGTGCCGGCCATCACGACTTCGGAGTCGTCACTTTCGGCGCCCACGGCGTTTACGGCGCGGATGCAATAAAAATAGGCTTGGTCATCTTCCAGGGTGCCGGGATCGCGTCCGCCATCCAGATATTTGGTGTTGTCGCGTCCTTTGACCGTGCCGATGGAAGTAAAAACGCCGGCATCGCTTTCCGACCGATAGATGATGTAATGCGTGACATCTTCCTCTTGGCTCGCCTGCCAAGAGAGCGGCACGCAGCGCACCTGTTGGCTTTCTGCTGTCACGTTCTGCGGCGCGGCGGGTGGGGGGCGGGTGATGACTTCGACCGGCTTGCTGAATTCGCCAACGGCGCCCACGCGATTGATGGCGCGCACCCGGTACAAGTAAGGCGTGGAATCGCGGAGCGGCGAGGCGGCGGTGCCCCCCTCGTGGTAGGTCGTGGTTTTAACGGTGCCCACCAGGGCAAAGACTTCATCGCTGGCCGCAGCCCGTTCGACTTGGTAGGACGTGACGCCTTCGCTGCTGGGGGCGGCCCACTGCAGTTGAACCGCGCGGGCGGCGGGGGTAAGCGCCTGGAGCTCCGCGGGCGGTTCCGGCGGTGGTGCAGTCATGCTTTCCAGCACGCCGCCGGGCTCGCTTTCCTGGCCATCGGGTCCGATCGCGGTGAGGCGATAATAATATGTGCCGGCATCTTGCAGCGGGGCGCGCGCGGTGCCGCTGTCCACGTATGCGCCGCGGGCAGCGGCCAGCGTGGCCAAAACCGCAAACGGGCCGGCGGGGCTTTCCGCCCGCTCCACGCGGTATTGAATGGAACGGTCGGCGGGGGGAGTCCATTGCAAGCGCACCTCGCGCAGGCCAAAATCGGAAATGGCCACCGAGTCCGGCGCTTGCGGCGGCTCGAAGGCGTGCGCAGTTGGCGCCACGGGATCGCCATGCATGCCGACCAAATCATCCGGGCGGTCGCGAGTGCCGCGGGCGTCGTCATATTTTTCCCCCACTTGACGTTGCACGCGCCAATTCTGGACGACCGCAGCCACCACTTCGTGAACCACGGCCCGCGCGTGGCTGGACAGGGTCCCCGCGGGATCATTGCCGCGGCGGGCGTGGCCGACGCTCCACATCACGCGGCCGGAATCACAATCAATGAGCCGCAACGAAACGCCGACCACCGGATAGCTGCGGCCGCGGTGGGCGACCATGCCGTATTCATCCACCGTGCCAATCACGACGCCGTCCGCGCCCATCATTTTGCCGACTTCCACGGCCGCGGATTCCGACAAGCCGGCCAAGGCCAATTCTGCTTCGCCCAGCACCTGGCTCATTTGTCCGCGCTCGACCAGCGTGTAGCGGCCGGCGCGCATCATTTCGGTGACGACGATATCGGCCACGGAGGAGCCGATCAACTCGGTCGGCGCCTTAAGCGGCAAGATGGCAATTTTGTGGATCGAGGAGGCCACGGGAGCCACATAGACGTTGGCATCCGACCGCGTGCCGCTGAAGTAGGCTTCCGGCCGTGCGCCCCAGGCGCAGGGAATCAGCAGGATGCACGCCAAGGCGCCCCAGCCCAGCCGCCACCGATATTTTCCCATGCCGAATGACGTACCCATTTCCATTGTCAGTCTCCTGTGGCAACAGCCCACAACTCAACCATGGGATTTGCCGCAATAATTTCAAGACAAAACGGCTTCTGCAGTGCAACTCATCCTGTGGGCGGCGAGTTGCCGCTTGTGGCGTGGAGTGCAAGTGGGGTACAAGAGACCGCATGAAGCGCGGGAGCCGTCCGGGTGGAATCGTGGATTGACGATGAACTGCAAAGCATGCCCCGTGCTGCGCACCCGCCGCGCCGTCGCGCGTTGGTGGGCATTACGCTGGCCGTAATTGCCGGCACGGCCACCGGCATCTGCGCGAAAGTCTCCGCGGTGTGGTTCCTGGGGGTGGGTGCATTCCTTTTGCTACCGCTGTTTGTGTTGGTGCAGCATCGGTGGTCAGTCGGGTTGTTGATGGTGGCCACGTTTTGCCTGGTGGCGGCCCATGCCCGGCTGGCGACGGGCGGGCGTAGCGCGCTGTCGTTGGCCGCACACATGGCGCGCCCGATGGAATATCTGCATTTTGTGGCGGTGGCCACGGAAGACGCGGTGCCGCAACCGCCCCGCGCCGGGCGGGCGGATGGGTGGGTGATGATGGCGTGCGTGGAGGGGCTCAACCGTGACGGCCAGTGGCGGCGGGTGGACGACCGGCTGCGGATCGTCATTCGTGGCGGTGCGCCGGCACATGGCCGTTTGCCGCGCTATGGCGAACGTTGGCGAATGCGCGGCTTGGTGCGGGCGAACGTGCCCCGGCGTACCGGGTTGTTCACGCTGCCGGAAAATGAAGCCATCGTGGATTCCGACCGGCTGACGTTTGTGGACGACGGGCGGGGAAATCCGCTGGTGGCATGGTGCATGAAGCAGCGCCATGCGTGCCGCGAGATCCTGGGCCGCGGGCTGGAGGACTTTCCGGATCAACGCGGGGTGGTGCAGTCGCTGCTGATGGGGTATCGCGCCGATTTGCCGCGTGCCCTCCGGCGCGATTTCGCGGCCACTGGCACCGTCCATATTTTTGCCATTTCCGGGGCGCACGTGGGCATGGTGACCGTGTTGATTATCGGGACCTTGCGAGCCATGGGGCTGCCCCTGACCTGGTGGTTTCCTTTTTTGGCGCCGTTGCTGGTGCTGTACACCATCACCACGGGCGCGGCGACCAGCGCCATCCGTGCGTGCATCATGGCGCTGCTGGCCCTGGCCGCACCTTTTTTCAAGCGCCGGTCTGATGCCATCTCGACACTGTTTGCGGCGGCCTTGGTGATTCTGTTATTCGCGCCGGCGCAACTGGGTGACCTCGGTTTCCTGCTCTCCTTCTCGGCGGTGGCCGGCCTGCTGGCCATTCCCCCGGTGCTGGACAGCGCCATGCACCGCTGGTTCCGGCGCGATGCGTGGCAACTGCCCGGCGAAGAACCACCGCCCAAGCGGCGCTGGCGCGCGGCCGCCTTCAACGGTGTGCGGGCCTTCAACGTGACGCTCGGCGCTTGGATCGCCACCGCGCCATTGACGTTGTACTTCTTTAATCTGGTTTCGCCGGTGGCGCTGGTCATGAATCTGTTGGTCATTCCATCCGCGTTCGTCATTTTGCTGGCGGGCGTATTGTGCCTGCTGTTCGCGCCGGTGAGCGCCATGATGGCCGGGATCTTCAATCATGCCGCCTTGGCGGTGGCGTTGTTTTTGACCAAGTGCATCGAGTGGGCGGCCGCCATTCCCGGCGGGCACTGGTTCATGCGGTCGCCGCCGTTGTGGGGCATGGCGGCGTGGTATGGCCTTTTGGTTGTGGTGGCCATCATGGCGCGGCGCGTGCGGGGCGCGATGTTGCTGGGCGGGCTGGCGCTGGCCCTGCTGGCCGCGGGGTGGGGGGTGTGGGAACAGCAGCGGTGCCGGTTGGTTGTGCTGGATGTGGGGTCGGGCAATGCCACGCTGGTGCAAGCCCGCGGCGCAGCTTATTTGGTGGACACGGGCGCGGCATTCCGCGCCGATGATTTGATGCGCGCCTTGCGCCGCGAGGGCGTGAACCGTTTGCAGGCGTTGATTCTGTCGCACGCCGATGCGCAGCATGTCGGCGCAGCCAAGGCCGTGATGGCGCAACTGCCCGTGGCCGAACTTTGGCTGCCGCAAGCCATTTGGCCGTCGCCGCTGATGAACAGTATTTTGACGGAGGCCGCTGCCGCCGGCATTCCGGTGCGGCGTTTGCAGCGCGGCGATTGCGGCCACTGGCCGGGCGGCTTGTGGTGGGAAGTATTGTGGCCGCCGACGGAAATGAAAATGACGTGCGCCGATGATGCGGCATTGGCTCTGCGCGTGGCGCGGTGGGGCGTCAGCGTGATCGTGGCGGGTGATCTGGGCGGCGAGCAGGAAAAGAATCTGGCGCGCGACGGGGCCGCCGTGGCTGGTTCGGTATTGTTGGCCGGTCGGCATGGCGATGCCCAGGCCAACTCGGCGCCTTGGCTGGATGCGGTGCGCCCACGTGATGTCGTGATCAGCGGCGGCGAGCACTTGCAAAAGAATTTGCCGGATGAAGAGGTCATGGCCCGTTTGACGGCGCGCAACATCGCGATTTGGCGGACGGATCAACAGGGGACAATCGAACTCGATTGGCATGGCCGGCCGGCGCGCTGGCCCGCCACGGGGTATACGCTGCGGGCCATGCGCAATTGAAGCGAGTGGAACCGCCGGGCAATGCCCGCCCGTGCGGGCGGTCAGCGCAACAGGGCGTCGGGCGTCACGCGGATGGGGAGAACGGTATCTTCGCTCACCGGCGTGCTGTAGGCTATCCGCGCGCTTTTGGCCAGGCGGGCGGCAAGATCATCGCCATCGCCGGAGAGCCGGATGTCGCGGAAAAGGGCGGATTGATAGGTGCGCACCACGGCTTGTATGGGATTGCCATTCAGCGCCACCT